>ERZ1026886.1247-NODE-1247-length-11232-cov-8.230921_pt1 | contig 11232 bp, 10 predicted proteins | sample MGYA00380173_ERZ1026886 | MGnify/ENA primary metagenome ERZ1026886 (study PRJEB33269, sample SAMEA4719809) | human gut metagenome | biome: human-associated habitat; feature: organic feature; material: feces | place: Cameroon | collected 2013-10 ... | reverse complement strand
CTCCGCAGCAAGCCCAGGAATATCTTGCAACTTACACAAAAGAGACCGAGCAGCGTTGCTAAATTATAAATGCTGCGTCGTTTATTAGAAGAACTACTATAAAACCTCTGATTTTTCAAAAATTAGTTCTTTTTATAACACTTTATGTAACGCCCTGAATGTTATAGTTAGTATAACAAAAAGGATAAATATGTTTTTTTGCAGCCTTGGCAAAAGTGCAGCGAGATAAACATTAAAATGGAAGGAAGAGGTTTACACAGATGAAAAAGGAAATGATGGAAAACGCTACAGGCGTAAAATTAACCAAAAAAGCCAGCAAAAACGTGATCAGATCATTATCGGTCGGACTGGCAGCAATGATGGCATTATCTACTCCGATTGCAGCATTTGCTGAGGATGCAGATGGACAGAATAGCAGTGAAACAACACCGGAAGAGAGTACAACAACTGTAACAACACAGAAATCTGCAGCAGAACAGGTGGGAGAAGTTCAGAAAGCCGCTGAAGAAACGAGCAAAACAACAGAAGCAGCAAAAGATGCGGTAAATGCAGCAGTTGATACAACAATTGCGGATGACAGTGGCGCAGACCAGACAACAAAAGATGCAGCAGGCGTATTGGATGCTACCGCAAACGGAACATTCGAAGGCGGTACAGATGTGAATGTGGCAGAAGAAATAGTTGACAAAACAATGGATCGCATAAAAGATGCGTCAGATGCCGCAGCAGATACCGACGCAGCTCTTGATAAGGCAGATAAAAAAGCAGATGAGGCAAATACAATTGCGGATGATGCAAAGAAAGAGCAGCAGGAAGCACAAGACGCATTTGATAAAGCACAAGCCGGAATTGATTCTGCAACAGACATTGAGGAGGCGAAGAATGCTTACAATCAGGCAGCTGGTATTGTAGGCGATGCACAGAAAGCGTATGAGACTGCCAAAGCAGCTTATGACAGCAAAGTAGCCGAATACAATACAGCGTTAGACGAGCTTAAGGCGGCACAGGCAGCTTATGATACAGCAGTTGCCGAAGCAAGTACCGAGGCAGCGGCAGCCGCAGCAAATCTTGCAGCAGTTCAGGAGAAAGCGAAGGCTCTTCAGGAGGCAGCAGAGGAAGCAAAAACAGCAATTCCGGAGCTTACCGATGCACAGAAAGCAGCACTTGAGATCATCGCTCTGGAAAAAGAACGTGCAGGGGATACCTCCACAAACTGGAGAAAAGAAGATGAGCTGTTCAAAGTGATCCTTAAGAATTACTACATTCCGGAACTTGCCAAGGGAGAACTTGTTGACTGCAAGTGGACCTGGAATCGGAATGATAACAAAAACTATTGTGAGGTGACTTACAAAGATGTGGCAGGTGACACACAAACCGTATATCTGAACTACAAGCTCAACGATACCCGCGATGATCTTGTTATTTTCGAGAAGGCAGAAGAAGTGGTTTCCTATGATGTGAAGGGCACAGACGGAAGCCTTGCATTCAATATCAATGCAGAGAACTTCCCGGCAGATAAGCTTCAGAATGATCAGGATACCGCAGTTTATGAGAATAACGGAGTGGTATACACAATCGTAAATATAGGTGGACAGTTCTATGTGGTCGACTCAGCTTCTAAGGACGTTGAGGTGAACAATAACTATAACAGTGAACAATATGAAACTTCCGGTGAGAAAAAGACCACCTATTCAGTGGATGAAAATGGCAAACTGGTCAAAACGGTAAAACAAAACGTTTCCGAGATTACATACACGGAAACTAAATTATCTTCTGATAAGACATATGACAATGTCGAGGCAGCAGAAAAGGATCTGGCCGATAAAAAAGCAGCATTGAAAGACGGAGATAAAGATGTCGAGACGTCCATGAGCGCAACAGCGACTGCAGATGTGACCGTAAGCCAGAAAACTACATTTACGACAACTATTGATTTATCGAAAATTGTTGTTGAAATGAAAAAAATCAATAATGATAACGATAAATACGAGAAGAAAAATGCCGAGATTGCAGCAAAGGAACTTTTTGCTAAATTCACCAACAAAGAGGCGTTAGAGAACCTGCTTGGCGGCGATTATAAGATCGAAAGTATTAATACAGATAATGCAAAAGTGAATGCTGTAGATAAGTACAAAAATACTTCCGGCAGATGGGTAGACTGGGGTGCAGATTCTGCTGCTTATAAAAACGTATTTTCAGGCACGATCGTTATTACTTATTCGCAGACAGTGACTGCAAAAGCAAACGCTGTGGAATCCAAGACAAATGCTGTAAATGCAGCAGACAATACGAATCTGGAAGCGTTAAGGGATCAGGCATATGATGCTGCAAAAGCAGATGCAGAAAAACTTCTTGGAGATGCAGTTTCCCAGAATAAGAAGATTAAAGACAACCTGAAAACTGGAGATCTGCATATTAACGGTTATGAAGGCTGGAATGGAAAACATAACTCCAACGTAGCAATCAAAATCCATTATGCCGATGACACATTCACAGAGGGAGAGAAGACAACGGATCAGGCAGTTGTTGACGAGAAGAACAGCTCCACAACCTTATCCGTTTCCTACACCGGAACTTATCAGCAGAAAAATTCCAAAGATCTTGGTGCGCAGACCGTGGAAACACAGAAATACAATCAGACTGCCAAGGCAGAGGAAAAAACAGCTTATACAAGCAACAAATATTATGATGAATATAAGAAAACAGGAGAAATCAATGAAGGAATCTGGCTCACCGGAAAAGATGATAATCGTTTCCCGGGACATGAAAGCTTAAAGAGCTTCTATGATTTCAAAGATGCAGCATTAAAAGCGGAGGCTGAAAGAGCAGAGAAAGTAGCAAAAGCGGATGCGATCATTGACGCAGCAAAGAATGCGGTGGAAAAAGTTGATAAAGCAAAAGCAGATGCGGACAGCTTAAAGGATAAGCTTATAGCACTTCTTGCAAGCCAGAACTACACAGCAGATCAGGTAAAAGAGTTAGAGGGACAGATCAGCGCGGCAGAGATAAAATTAAAAGAGGCAGAGGACATGGCAAAAGACCTGACAGATAAGTTAGGAATTGCAGGAAAAACACTGGCTGATAAGATCACAGAACTCACCCCTGCACCGGCTCCGGGCGAAGGCGGTTCCACAACGACACCGGGCGGCGCAACTACCCCATCCGGCACTGAGACCACACCGGGCGGCGCAGCCACAACACCTGCAGGCACTGTAACTACAGCAGCGGCTCCGGCAAGTGCAGTCACAACCGTTACAACAGCCACAGCAGCTGCAGCACCGGTTGAGATCGCAGAGACACCGGTAGCGCTTGCAGCAGCTGCAATACCGGCGGCAGCAACGAGAACAGCAGCGGTTGCAAATGCAAATGCCGCAGCTGATACAGATGCGGACGCTGACACAGATGTGACAATTGCGGACGAGGAGACACCTCTTGCAGCGAACGGTGCACAGGAGAGCACGACAATTGACGATGAGGAAACTCCACTTGCAGCAGAGGCTGGCGCAGTGGAAAACAAACAGCAGGAGAAAATGTCCTGGTGGTGGTTACTCATCATTGCACTTCTTGGTGTAACCGGCGAGGAAATGTACCGCAGAAATAAAAAGAAAAAAGCAGAAGCAGCTCAGAAAGATGAAAAATAAATTTTAACAGGAAGGCGCATCCAAAAGGTGCGCCTTTTCTAAAACATCCATTGCAAAAAAATAAAATACGGAGTATTCTGAAAACAGGAATATATGATCCGTAATTTGTATACAAGGAAACAAAATCTATGAAAAAAAAGAAAACACTCATAATCTGCATGCTTCTTGGCATAATGCTCCTGACTTCCTGCGGAGAAACAGATCATCAGGATCAGGCGCCAGTCGCCACGGAGCAGACATCCGGAGACAGCCGGCAAACGACAGAAGAACCTGCGGAAACTGTCGGCGGATCGGAAGAGTCAACGGAAGCAGCCGGGACAGCCCAAGCGGCAGTAGAAGCCGTGGAAAGCACAGAATCTTCTGAATTTGCAGAACGTAAAAGCATCATCATCACAGCCACAAACGAGTGCGGCATCGACATTGGGATGTTTTCTGTGATCGATCCGATCAGCGGCGAACAATATAATATCAGTGCGATCGCAGATGGACAGTCTGTTTCCACGCCGGTAGAGTGGCCGGTGGAGATCACAGATTTTCAGTGGGCACTTTATAATCAGAACGGCGAACTCTGCGTTGAGGCGACCACGGATATCAGCCAGGCGGAGAGCGGAGTGACATTGCTTCTCACCGGAGACGGAAATCTGGATGATGTACAGGAGATCTTTGAATAATGCAGACAATCTGATACAGACAATTCTGCCTGTACAGGGCAGTCAGGACAGAAATGATAAAAACAGGGGGTACTCATGGAAGAAAGAAGAGAAATATCGAGGGTAGAATACAAGACAAATGGTGTTGTCGTAATCTGCGATACACAGGAAAAAATTTACGTGGACGTGAAAGACATCAGTCCGTTAGGCATGGGAATCTGTGTGCCGGAGGGGCATGAAGGCCTTCTCGGAAAACAGGTGATCGTTGTGGCAGAAACACTGATCATGTATGCGGAGGTTTCCCGCGAAGAAAAGCAGGAAGACGGCTCCACATTCATTGGTGTGCATGCGATAAAATTTACAGATGACGTTCTGCAGTATCTGTTTTCACACATTGGCTGATGAAACTAATCTTCTAAGCTCGCAGTTTCCGAGAAGTTGATCCCAGAAATGTTCAAGAGGAATCTCTTCGTACTGGCAGATCAGGCTGCAGTCTAAGGCTCCATGGGCGACGATCAGTACATTTTTTCCGGAAACAACTTCCGGCGTTAAAACATCGTGGATAAAAGAGCCGCTGCGGGCATACAAATGCTCAAGACTTTCCGCACCATCTACAGCATGATAATGGACAGGATCATGGAACAACGTATATACCGGACATTCCGGTTTCTGTGTGACATGTTCTGTTCCTTCATACATGCCAAATCCCATCTCGCGGAGACGGTCGTCCGTCAGGATCGGCGTGCCGCTCCCTTTCAGAAAAATTTCAGCAGTCTCCTGCGCACGCTGTAAGGGAGAACAATAGCAGATATCAAATCGCAGATCCCCATACTTTTTCCGTGCGTCTCTCGCCATCTGGCGGCCTTCTTCATTCAAAGGAATATCTTCGCTTCCCTGCAGGCGGTGGACTGCATTCCAGTCAGTTTTTCCGTGTCTCATGATATATAACATAATAAACAATATCCTTTCCTATTTATAATAGTAAAAATCATAAACACATTGCGGGCTCAATTACCGGTGCGATTGAATTATATCCTATATTTTGTTAAAATGAAACCCTGATCAGAAAACAGCACCGGCACAACGCAGGAAATTGCATGACAGCTATTAATTTTACAGGAAAACTACCGATATATGAGTTAGAAAAATAAGCGTTCCGGCATTTACAGAGATCCGGACCGCAACCATGGAAGAACACAGGCTTATGCACACGGAGGTGTAGAACAATGGCAATAGAGGCTATGAAAGGGGCAGGAATGTCCTACGCGGGAAGTTCATCCGCATCAGATGTAAAAGCAGAGAGTCAGGCAAAAGTGGAAACTGCATCCAACGCAGCAGCTTCTGACGATCTCATGAAGAAAACCATTCAGATCGACACGAAAGAAACTGACAAAAACGGCAAAGACGGAAACCGGGACGACAGTCAGGCACAGCAGACGATCTCCGAGAATTCCCAGATCAAGAAAGCAGTTGACGAAATCAATAAGAAGGCACACAATTCCGAGGCAGTCTTCGGAATCCATGATGCAACCAACCGTGTTACCATCAAGATCGTTGACAAAGACACGAAGAAAGTCCTGAAAGAATATCCGCCGGAGAAAACCCTGGACATGATCGCAAAAGTCTGGGAGATGGCCGGATTATTAGTGGATAAGAAACTGTAGATCACTGTCCAAAAGACAGGAGCAGCAATAGACAAGTGACAGATGCAAACAGAAAATGATATAAATAAGTTACAAAACTGAAAGGAGCAGGATTATGCCAATCAGAATCACAGGTTTGAACTCAGGATTAGATACCGAAGCAATCATTTCCGCATTAGTATCTTCTTACAGTTACAAGACCAATAAATACAAAAAAGCACAGACCAAGCTCTCCTGGAAACAGGACGCATGGAAGACTTTAAACACAAAAGTTTACAGCTTCTATACAAGCTTGGACAGTCTGCGTTTCTCTAAAAACTACAATTTGAAATCAACCAAAGTATCTGATTCCACAAAAGCGACGGTTACAGCCAGCAGCTCTGCACCAAATGGTACCCAGAAGCTCAACATCCTTAAGGTAGCACAGGCAGGATACTTGACCGGTGGTAAATTAGATGACAGCACTACAACCGGAACCACACTCGCTGAGTTGGGCTACACAGGCGGAAACGGTACGATCACCTTGACAAAAGGTGATGGCACAAAGAAGACTATCGAAGTCAGCCAGGGCACTACGGTCAACAGCTTTATCAATTCTTTGAAAGAAGCCGGCGTGAATGCAAGCTATGATGATATCAACAAACGTATCTTCGTGAGCTCCAAAGATACCGGTAAGGACAATGACTTTACACTGACCGGTGGCAACGTGGATGGGGCGAATGCGTTGACGAAACTGGGACTGAATGTAAAATCAGATGCGACAGACGCAACCTATAAAACCTACATGCAGTATTATGGTGATGGAACAGATGCTGGTATCACTGCAAAGGTAAATGAGGCTATCAAAATTTATCAGGATGCACAGGCAGCCTACAAAAAGGCAAGTGCAGAGAATAGTAACTTAAGCGCAGCTTATGGTTATGCATCTGCTTATTCTGCAATGAAAGAGGCATTTAAAAAGAGCGGATTAAATACAACACAGCAGGAAGAACTGACAAAGCTGCTCCAGATGTCTGCAACAGATCGTGCAAAATCAGTTGTCACAAGTGATGGCACTATTTACACTGCTGAGACAAGCGATGCGGATGGCAATACCATTTTCTCTTATGGAGAAGGCGACAATAAGAAATACATTAAATCAGTGAATACTTTCACAGATACAAATGGAAATAGTTATACACATACAGATGTAGACGGAACCAAGCTTATCAAGGACGGAAAAGAATATACTGCTACAGGCGAGAAGGATGCAGATGGTAATGCCACATACAAAGATGCGGATGGCAATGTAGTTTCTATTAAGGTTAACACAAGCTATTACGCTACAACTGCAACTGAGGAAGAAACAAATTACTATCAGATTACCGACGCAGATGGCAATACTTATGCGCAGGATGATACATTACTCTATGTCGATAAAAGCGGAAACAAATATTATGAAGAAAACGGTAAGCTGATTCAGACTACCGGAGAGAAAGCTGACGATGGAACCTGGGTAAAATCTGCAAATGCCAAAGAGGTAAGCTTTGATGCAGATAAGAAAGCCAAAGCAAAACAGACAGTTTACAATCAAGGCGCAGAGTTAAGTGACGTTGTGACAGGAACAAAGGCATATACTTCATTAGCAGAGAGCGCACAGAAGAAAATGTCACTTTCAGATGATGAGATGAGCACATATCTCTCAACATTGACAACCAACATTGGCACCGTAAATTCCTATGAGAATGGAACAGATACATTAGGAGATGACAGTAATTACACCAGAGAAAAAGTGATTGCCAATATCCAGTCGGCATATAGAACTGGTGGATCAACTGCGGTTACAGCGGAGGTAAACAAATACGCACAGATTATCAGTGATAATAAAACAGCAATGACTGACAGCCAGAAAATCATGGATGATAATCAGGTGCTTGCAGATATTGCAGCTATGGAAGACGGAGATGAGAAGACAAAAGCCATTGAGTCTTTCGTAAGCCAGGTAAAAACTGTTCAAGACATTACAACCAATCCGAGCGTTGAATACAACATAGATGCAAAGAAAATCGACGGCTGCGATTCTAAGATTACATTAAATGGAATCGAGTATATAGGAAGCTCCAATTCTTTCTCAATCAATGGATTAAACATTACGGCACAGGTTGTAACTGGTGATGGAGATGCGAATGCGATCAGCATTACAACAGCCACCGATACACAGGGAATCTATGATAAGATTAAGGACTTCCTGTCACAGTACAACAGCCTGATCAATGAGATCACATCTCTGTACAATGCAGATTCCGCAAAAGGCTATGAGCCTCTGACAGATGATGAAAAAGATGCAATGTCTGACACAGAAGTAGAGAAGTGGGAGCAGAAGATTAAAGATTCTCTGTTGAGACGAGATGATAATCTGGAAAGCCTTATGAGCGCTATGACTTCTGCAATGAGCGGTGCGGTTGAGGTAAACGGAAAGAAAATGTATTTGTCCAATTTTGGAATCAAGACATTAGGATATCTGAATGCACCGGCAAATCAGCAGAATGCTTATCATATTGATGGCGATGAAGATGATGCTAATTCTTCCGGTAATACAGATAAGCTGATGACTGCAATTACCAATGATCCGGATACGGTGATCAATTTCATGCAGGGACTGGCAGATAACTTATATAAGTCAGTTCATACCAAAATGCAGTCCTCACCCTTGAGCAGTATTTACACTGTATATAATGATAAGGAGATGGCGTCAGAGTATAGCGATTACACGGATTTGATCAAGAAATGGGAAGAAAAATTACAGGACAAAGAAGATTATTATTATAAAAAGTTCTCTTCTATGGAGACGGCACTTTCTAAACTGAACAGCCAGACATCATCATTAAGTGGTTTATTTGGCGGTTGATGTATGAGATAATGAGCAAAAGTGAGAATTACAAAGCAGAGCAGATATAAATTTATCTGCTCTGCTTAATACACAATAAAGACCAGGAGGGTATTATGTTAGCGAATCAGGGATATGCAGCGTATGCTAACAACAAAATTATGACAGCATCACCGGCGGAGCTGACACTGATGCTGTATGAAGGAGCAATTAAATTTGCCAATCTTGCAATCGTCGGGATTGAGGAAAAGGATATTCAGAAAGCACATACGAATATTATCAAAGTAGAACGGATTATTGAAGAATTTCAATCCACATTGGATCATAAATATCCGGTTGCGAAAGACTTTGACGAGGTTTATTCTTATCTCATGATCCGGCTTCGTGAAGCTAATATGAAAAAAGACAAAGAGATTATGGAAGAAGTGTTAAAACATCTGCGTACCATGCGTGACACCTGGAAAGAAGTGATGCGTACCGGCAGAACACATTAATGGAGAATGGTACTATGGCAGACAACCAGTATATTACAATCATGCTACAAAGCCTTCAGAAGAAAGAGAAGGTTTTAAACAGCATCATACAGATCAATAAGCGTCAGAAAGAAGAACTGGAGAATCCTTCTTTGGATCCGGACGATTTTGATAAGACAGTCGAAGAAAAGTCAGAACTCATAGAACAATTAGAACTGCTGGATAACGGCTTTGAGAAACTGTATGAAAAAGTACGTGAAGAACTGCAGACGAATAAGGAAATTTATAAGGATGAGATTCTTAAGATGCAAGGCTGTATACGCACGTTAACAGACAGAAGCATGGAAATTCAGGCACAGGAAGCCAGAAATAAGCAATTGATGGAGCAGAAGTTCGCAAGTGTGAAGAAACAGGTAAAAGAAATCCGTTCCAGCCAGAAAGTTGTGAACCAATACTACAAGAATATGATGAAGAAGGGTTATGTAGAGCCGCATTTTCTTGACAATAAAAAATAATTGATAGAAAAAAAGAAAAAAATCTTTTTTACTATAAAGTATTGGAGGGAATCTCCGATATATAAGTCAAGTAAAGAAAATTACTTGCAGGTGGAAGTTCAAGCAGAGCGTACGGCTGGGAGAATAGAAACCTAATATAACAAAAAACAAGTACGTAAAGTACAGATGCAGCATGGACGCTGCATTACATTCAAGGAGGAAAAAATAATGGTAGTACAGCACAATCTTACAGCGATGAACGCTAACAGACAGTTAGGAATCACAACAGGTCAGCAGGCAAAATCTTCAGAGAAATTATCTTCTGGTTACAAAGTCAATCGTGCAGCAGATGATGCAGCAGGATTAACAATTTCTGAGAAAATGAGAAGCCAGATCAGAGGTCTTAACAAAGCTTCTGACAACGCACAGGATGGTATCTCTCTTATTCAGACAGCAGAAGGTGCTTTGAATGAAGCTCATTCTATCTTACAGCGTATGAACGAATTAGCTACACAGGCAGCTAATGATACCAATACAACTTCTGATAGAACAGCTATCCAGAAAGAGGTTGACGCATTAACATCTGAGTTAGATCGTATTGCATCTACAACACAGTTCAATACACAGAACTTGTTAGATGGTACATTCTCTGGAAAGAAACTTCAGGTTGGTGCATTACAGAATCAGAAGATTTCTATTAAGATTACAACAATGAATGCAAAGGGAATTGGTATTAAAGCAGGTACTAATAATCTGGTTACTACGTTTACCAAAGCAGGTAGTGCAATGACAGTATTCCAGCATGCAATTTCTCAAGTTTCTACTATGCGTTCTGATTTAGGTGCTTTACAGAACAGATTAGAGCATACTGTTGCTAACTTAGACAACGTTGCCGAGAATACTCAGACAGCAGAGTCTCGTATCCGTGATACAGATATGGCTGAAGAGATGGTTGAATACAGCAAGAATAATATCCTTGCACAGGCAGGACAGTCTATGCTTGCACAGGCCAATCAGTCTACACAGGGAGTTCTTTCTCTGTTACAGTAATATTCAATCAAACTGTATTGAATTATTAAAGAGGGTCGACAATTGTCGATCCTCTTTTAAAATATAAATATCAGGTGAAAAAATGGAAAAGTTATTAAATGCAATAGAAAAAACGATTGTTGAATTAAGGCAAGGACAGGATGATGGATTAAATCTATATAAAAAAAATATGCCAGCAGTCTTGGATGCTATTTCAGAACTTATAGATATTGCTGAAAATACAGAGTTTGAAATACCAGTGAATGTATTAGTGCAGCAATTAAAAAATCTTGAGGATTCCTATACAAAAAGTGATACCGTTATTTTAGCGGATACGTTAGAGTATGAAATAAAAAATAGCATTATGTTTTTAATAGATGTAAAAAAAGATATGGAGAGTGTTTAATGTTTAATGAAATTGAAAATAGAACTATCT
>ERZ1026886.1234-NODE-1234-length-11348-cov-11.911272_pt1 | contig 11348 bp, 4 predicted proteins | sample MGYA00380173_ERZ1026886 | MGnify/ENA primary metagenome ERZ1026886 (study PRJEB33269, sample SAMEA4719809) | human gut metagenome | biome: human-associated habitat; feature: organic feature; material: feces | place: Cameroon | collected 2013-10 ... | reverse complement strand
GGATATTTGGCTAGTAGCCATGCCTCTCATCCACGGACAATATCGGTAGAGCCTATATATCTTACAACTTGTATATTATTGCATTTTGTTCTACAGAAGCTATGCTGGATGTCAGAAAGTGCTTGAAGACAACTATGACGATGAACTCTCGAGTGGATTGCGTTGGATAAGAAACTGCTTTTTAGGTGCCCTTACTGTAGGCGTCAGCGCATTGCTTTTCGCTATGTTTCGTATGGGTGATGTGATGTATTTGATTTTCACGAGCATTTACACCTTATATTATATATACCTTGTGATCTGTGTCATCAACTATCGTATAGAGGCAGGGTATATTGTTAAGGTAGTTACATTGGACGAAGTCTCACAGGAAATTCCAGATAAATCGCCTGATGAATCGCATTTCGACGAGCAGAATTTGCGTGATGCTATAGAGAAGTGGGTGAGTGATAAGCTGTATGTGAAGAACGACCAGACCGTAGAGGAGATAGCCTATGAGTTGGGCACAACACACACGGTGCTCAAGTGGTATTTCACCAATCGTATGCACACTACTTTCCGCACTTGGCGTATCTCGCTACGCATTCAAGAAGCCAAACGTCTGATGCGTGAAGAAAAAGTAGCGGCATCGGTTGTCCATAAGATGGTTGGCGTGGCAGACAAGAGCAACTTCCACAAACAGTTTCGCCAAGTTACTGGCGTTACACCTAAAGAGTATGCAGAAAGAGCTTTGGGGGACGAGTAATGATTATTCCCACTCAATAAAAGCAAATCATAGAGAGAATCGTGGTATTCCAGCTTTTTCGTTGGAATATCACGTTTTTTTTGTGGTATTTCGATTGTCCTACTGAAATACCACTTTTATACAGGTGGGTTATTGTTTGTAAAACCGTAAATTTGGACAAATTTATCAAATTTAAATCATTTAAAACATTTACTATGGCACATTTTTATATTGTCAATTACGACTCGCCACCCCATTCACTACGAAGGCGGTGTGGCAGTATGCTTATCAGGTTTGTGCTGGCATTGTTGCTGGCATTGGCACCTGGTGCGTCGTGGGCAGGTGAACATTTCTACGACCTCGACCATGCCGTGCATCTTCACCCTAACGTTAATGAACCTTACATCAACATCTATCTATGTTTTTACGACACCAATGGTAAGGACGGATTCTTCACGCACGATGGTGGAGGACCTGCCATCTACGTTGACGGGCATCTCATTTGCAATGCCGACTGGGAGTTGGCATGGCCTGGAAACGGCAGTGGTAACGACGGCGGTCTTGAAGATGAGAGAGGAAACAGTGGTTGGTGGGGCAACACCTATACACGCACAGTAAAAGGCACCAAATACACCGTACGTTTTTGGGACCCGCGCAAAGCAGGTGGCAAGTTCTATGTCTTGCTATGCATAGACATGGACAATATGGAGGTGGGCAAGACCCACACCGTAACAGTAAGGGGAACGTGGAGAATCAATAGCGGCACTACGCAGTTGGAGAGCAAGACGTTCAATATTGGTGCTGTCAATATCCCTTCATGGTACAGCACAAACTTTAATCGCACCAACTACAACACTGTGGAGGCCAATGGAACGGTATTAAGTAACTACGGTCCAACTACGGTGGCTGCAAAGAATCCTATTGTAGTAGGAAAAGGAAGCGAAGCTCTACCTACTAAATACATCAATCCATCATCACTTCCTGCATCAAAAGGTCTCAGCAAGGGTACGACAGCATGGAGTGGTATGAATATGACATACGACGACAGCAATGAGAAGACGTATGGCAACCGTATAGTGCATTTCCAACATTCATTTGATGTTATTCCGTCGGGGCAACAATCGGCGCGAACAAAATGTACATTATGGAAATGGGACAGAGCGTATTTACAGGATTTCGTAAAGCCTGCCAATATTACAGCACAATCCGATGTATGGAAGAAGCAGGTGACCATTACTTGGGAAAATTTTGACGAACACAGTTCTTTCGAGGGAACGTGGTCTGTCTATCGCTATCCCAAGGGTAAACCTGAAGCGTCTAAGGTTATCGCCCAGAAGCTAAGCGTCAAGACGCACAAATACACCGACGACATACCTGACTACGACTCCGACTATGTGTATGAGGTGGCCTTCATTCCTACAGGTATGCCGGACGGCAAGCGCATAGAGCGACTTGTGGGCAGCATAACAACGCAAGTAACACGCAAGTTCACCATCAATGGACTTGACATCGATGCGGAGAAGACAAATGACAAAAGCATCACTATCAAGTGGAACAACCAGGAGTTTAAAGGCAACGAAAACTATGTTTTCAAGATTCTGCGTGCCGACGGCGATACCATCAACTGGGAAGAGATAGGAAGCGTAAGTGTCAGCAAGAAGAGTCAGACGCAATACAGCTATACCGACTCAAAGAACCTGCAGGCATGCCACACCTATTTTTATAAGGTGCAGACCACCATGCTTGAGAACCATACCTTCGTGTCTGAAAACTATGTGATGGGCAACCTTTTGGGCGAGTCGCAAGTGACGTCGCTGACAGCCACCAAGGGTGACTACAATGGTCTGGTGAAACTCTCGTGGGAGGTTCACCAGGTAGGCAACAGTATTACGCGCTATGAGCTTATGCGCACTGTGAAAGGCAAGAACAACTGGGCCACCATCTACAAGACCAGTGGCATAGCCTCTTCCTATTATTATGAGGACAACACCGCCCTGCCTGGCCAATACTACGACTACAAGGTGCGCAGCATAACCAGTTGCGACGAGCAGGAAAGTTATCTGGAACGTGGCACCGATGGCTTCTGTCGTTCTACGGGCATCGTGTCGGGACGCATAGCCTACGGCACGGGCACAGCCGTTGACGGTGCTCGCGTAACCCTCGTGCGCAACAATGATAACGCCAGCGACATCAGCCAGTTCTATTCGCTGCGCACGTCCGGTTCGGGCGACGGCGTGTTCCTCGCCCTTAGCAGTGACGCTCTTAACAGCCAGTTTGGCAGCAGTGCCTATTCCGTGCAGATGTTTGTCCGTCCAGACGACAGTCAGACAAGTTCGGCACCCACACTCTTCGACCTTGGCGGCAAGCTGCAGCTGCAGCTCGGCACCATGGATGAAGCCAAGGGCTATCCGCTGCTTCTGAACAACGGCACTGATGCCACAGCCACCGGACTTTACCTTCCAGCGAGTGTCTTCACTTCGCTCACGCTTTCGGTGGATGCCAATGGCCAGGCATCAGTCACTACTGTTGATGCCGTGGACACCATGTCTGTGGCCACAGTGCCAGGCATCTGCAAGGTCAGCTTCACTGCTTCCGAAAAGACGGGGCTCTGCTTAGGCGGAAGCTATGAGCCTTCTGCCGACCGCACCTTCAGCGGATACATTGACGAGATGCGTGTCTTCAGCGGAAGGGCGCTCACGAAAGCTGATATCCTGAAGAACTACAACCATTCGCTCACGGGCACCGAAGACGGACTCTTCGCCTACTGGCCGGTGGATGAGGGCATATACAATCAGACCACTGCCTATGACTACTCCAAGACCAGTGGCGTGGCCAATGGCAACCATGGTCAGTTAGGCCCATCTACCACGACTTCCAACACCGTACTCCCTACAGAGCATCAGTTTGGTATCTTCGGCATAACCGATGCACAGGGCAACTTCGTCATACGCGGCGTGCCTTTCAATGGCGACGGCACCACATACATGGTTGTCCCCAGCAAGGGCATACATGAGTTCTCGCCCAATTATTCCACACGCTACGTCAGTGCCTCGGCACTCGTTCACAACGGTGTCGACTTCGAAGACGTAAGCTCATTCCCAGTGAGCGGACGCGTGGTATATGCCGGAACCAACTATCCCGTCGAGGGAGCGCAGTTTACCGTAGACGGTACGCTCTGCAGCAAGGACGGCGAGGTAATCACCACCAATGCCAACGGCGAATACACCATCAGTGTGCCCATCGGCGACCATTATATAAAAGTGTCGAAGACCGGTCATGTATTCAATAACGAAGGCCGTTATCCTGCCGATCCTAATGAGGTAGGCACACGCCTCACCTTCAATCAGGAAGTGAAGGGGCTTGAGTTTGTCGACGCTACGCTTGTCAATTTCAGCGGCAAGGTGGTTGGCGGTGACATCGAAGGCAACAAGGCCGTAGGTTTCGGCTTGAGCAAAAACAATATCGGTGTTACAGAACTTGTTCTCACCCCCACCAACACCGTCTATAATCTCAATATGCTACGCAAGACCACGGGAGGCGTGGTGAGCTACGAAGTAAATCCGGAGACTGTGGAGGTGAAGTCGGCCACCGACACCATCGCCAGTCATGCATGGCGCGGTGCTGGCAGTGCCGATGCCAAGAAAATAATCATCCGCACCGACTCCAAGACGGGCGAGTTTTCTGCTTTGGTGCCGCCGCTGATGTATAAGGTGGAGGCACAGAAGGTGGTAGCTACGGGCGAGACAGTGGGCAGTTCGGCCACTGTGGACCTCACCAATCCGCTCGAACAAATGTCCGACACGCTCTACAACAGCAACAAAGAAGTGGAACGTCTCTATACCTACTGCAAGAAACTGGCTGTGACATATCACAGCAATCCGCAGTTTAATGTCATGCAGCGGGGCAACGACGACGGTGCGTTCGGCATCAGCGAATACACCGTTGCTGACGAACTTGGCAGTATGAAGGTCAGCGACATCTATTCCACAGCTACGGGAAAGCCAGTCTACAAGTATGGCGCTCCGTTGTTTGTAGAGATGGACTCTTATACCTTCGACATAGACGCCTTCGAGCAGTACGTCAACAAGGATGACAAGCAGAACCACGTAACCGAAAAAGTGCCGTTGCGCAATCTTGAGGTTATCGTAAGCAACGCCCTGTCGTCAGAACAGAGTGTCTACGCCGAAAACAATCCGCAGGGCGGAACACCCGGTGAGGTGGGACAGATGGTCAACAACACCCTTGTACTCGACTCTGTAGGTCATGCCACCTATATGTGGAAGGCTGGCCTGCCAAACATCACCGCGCCATATAAGCGCACCATCTCAATGAGCTACGACATCAACGACCGCGCCTATATGTGGGATCCCGCCGGCGACGGCACCAACATGCAGGAGGGCATCATCCTCGGATTCCTGCCTACGGGCAACAACTTCGTTACCGAAGGTCCGACATTGCTGCAGATGATTCTGCGCGACCCACCGGGAACAGCTTCCAGCGCCCAGTGGACCACCGGTACTGTCAAGTCGAAGTATTCATACAAGGGAAACACCGTCGTTACAGACAATAGTCTTGAGTTGGTGAGTCATTGGGGCAACAAGACATCCCTTGGAAGCGGAATCGGATTTATCGTCATGACCGATGTAGAGAACAAGTGGGATGCAGGTTTGGGAGTGAAAATATCTAACGTGAGTGAGGATGGCAACTCATGGACAAGCACCGTGTCAACCGAGAAGGTTATATCAACCTCTGCCGAACCGGAATACGTAGGAGCCAACGGCGACCTCTTCATAGGAAGCTCCAACAACCTCATCTACGGACTTGCCCGAAACCTCACCTTGCGTCGTGACGGCAGCGATGTAACGCTTGGCGTGAAAGATGCATATACCACAGGACTGCAGTTTAAGACAGAGTTTGCCTACAGTGCCAACTACATCGAGAACGTGCTCATACCTAACCTCATCAGTCTGCGCAATTCAAAGCTTACCTATGTTGCCAACGTCAACGACTTCAAGCCGAGTGGCGACAGCGTGGTTTATCTCACTACGCTCAAGCCAGAGGACATTGGCTATGGTACGAACAATAATGACAAGATATGGGGTAAGGACGCTGTGCTCTCGTCAACAGGCAGGTCGTACACCATGAAGATAGGCGACCCCACGAAGTCGTGCAACGACCAGATAGTATGGTATAACGACCAGATAGAGAACTGGCAGAAATGGCTTGCCGTGAATGAGGAGGAGAAGATAAGGGCCTATGAGGACCGCGACGAGAACACCAAGAACTACTCGTTTGATGCAGGCTCGTCCATCACCTACACCGCTACCAACGAGAACGGCAAGGGCAAACAGTATGAAAATAATTTCACGGGATTGGCTCATGTAATTGGTAGAACAGGATTCCAGATTGCTGGAGTAGGTATCACTGCAACCGTAACCACCGATACTGGCGGCGGCATACACACCTCAGGTGAAGAAACCGAGACCGAAACGTCCACGTTCAGCTACACCCTCGCAGAGACAGGCGATGATGATGCCATCACAGTGGATGTGTACGGTTACGGCAAGTATTCGCCCATCTTCCGCACACGTGGCGGACAGACGTCAGGCCCGTACGAGGGTGAGGCGAAGACCAAGTATTATCGTCCTGGTACCACCATCATGGAAGCAACAATGCAAATAGAGGTGCCAAAGATTGATGTTGATGTGGCCACCGTTACCGACGTACCAGCCGGACAGGCCGCCAATTATACGCTGCGTATGATGAACGAGTCGCAGACCAGCGAGGATGTCTACTACAAGCTAATGATGATTGACGAGACCAATCCTGACGGAGCCAAGCTGACCATTGACGGACAGCCGCTAACTGACGGCCGCCTCATCAAGATTCCTGCTGGCGAAACCGTCACCAAGGCTTTGCAGCTGACGCAGACCAATCTTGGCATACTCAACTATGAGAATGTGGGCATCGTGCTCGCCTCGCAGTCGCAGTACGACAACACAAGCACATGGGAGCAGATAGCCGACACGGTGTATGTCACAGCCCACTTCGCTCCGTCGTCATCAGCAGTGGACATGAGTCTTTCGCGTACTACCATCAACACGAGTGCGGGCGAGAAACTGACCATCTCGTTTGATAAGTTCGACAGAAAGTATCTCAACCTAAAAGCGTTCCGCATACAGTATCAGAAGCAGGGCGATACCGACTGGACACTGTTGCGAGAGTATGTCGTCGACAAGAAAGACCTTACTGCCAACAACCAGATGCTGCCGGAAGGCTCTACAGTAAGTTACGACCTCGACATGCATAGCTACAGCGACGGCAAGTATCTGTTCCGCGTGGTGTCTGTATGCACTTACGGCACCAGTGAGATATACAACACCAGCAAGGAGATAGCTCTGGTGAAGGACATGCAGAAGCCGCGCGCCCTCGGACTGCCAACACCTACCAACGGTGTGCTTACAGCAGGCGATGACATCAGCCTTACCTTCAGCGAGAATATCCTAAAGGGCGAACTCACCAAGGACATGAACTTCCTCGTAACGGGTGTGCTCAATGGCGCCAAGGTGGACCATGCCACCGCACTCTACCTTGCGGATATGGCTGAGGCTGCCAAGACCGAAGCTGACATCAATCTCTCAGACAAGAGTTTCGCCTTCGACCTTTGGATTAATGCCAAGAAGTCGGGCACCATACTCAGTCATGGTAGCGGTGCTTCGAAGTTTGCAGCAGCCATCAACGACGACGGCACACTGACAGTCATCGTAGGCACTGACAAGTATACATCCGTCAATGCCATGCCTTTGGGCAAGTGGGGCTACCTGCATATCGACTATGAACGCACAACGCCAGGCGGACTGCTGAATGCAGCAGTGGCAAACGACGAAAACACCGTCAGTCTGTTTGCAGACACGCCAGTGGCAGAGTATACCGGTAACGGACCTCTTGCAGTGGGTCAGAATCTGGGTGCAGCTATTCACGAACTGTGTCTGTGGGATGAAGCGCGCAGCATAGATGAGTCGCTTGCCGACCGATCTAAGACCAAGCAGCCGTCCACCCGACATCTTATAGGCTACTGGAAGATGAACGAGGGTGAGGGTACAGCTATACGCGACTACTCTCGTTCGCGCAATATGACAGCCGCTGCCGAGTCATGGTATATCAACAATGAGAACAAGGCTGTGAAGCTCAACGGTACCAGCCACGTCGGTGTGATGATGGCAGAGTGTTCGCCGCTCTCAACCGACGACTACGCAGTGGAGTTGTGGATGCGTGCAGGAAAGCAGGATGGTGAGGCACAGATTATGCATAGCGGCGAAACCGGACTATGGCTCAACGCTGCCGGACAACTACGTCTTACTTCTGCTGACAATACCTTCGAGGCAAGCAATGCTCCGCTCACTGACAACGCATGGCACCACGTGGCGCTCAATGTGCTGCGCAACGGCAATGCAGCTGTCTACGTGGACGGTGCCCGCACTCTTGCTATCAGTGCACGCAAGGTGGGAGGCATAGCTGCCGACTCGCTCTATGTGGGCGCACGACGCGGAGCTGTTGATGAGGCGACGGGCAAGCACACCTTCGACCGTCAGCTCACAGGACAGGTGGACGAGTTGCGTGTTTGGAACGCCACAATGAACGCCGAGTTGCTACGCACCAACCGTAAGGTGCGCCTCACGGGTAAGGAACCCGGTCTGGTGGCATACTATCCTTTCGAGAAGAAGACCCTTGATGCCTACAATCAGACGGTGACAAATGGTTCGGATATCGACCTCGTCACAGGCAAGCATACTGCCGTGAGCGGCAAGAACATTGCCTATACAGATGAGGCTCCAGCCTTAAGAACCAAGCCCACTGAAGAGAATGTGGACTTCACCTTCACAGCGAGCGACAACAAGATTGTCATTGAGCTTAATGAGGACGAGGCTGCCATCGACGGATCTACACTCAACTTCACCGTGCGTGAGGTGCGCGACGAGAACGGCAACTATTCGGAGCCGATACGCTGGTCAGCATTCGTCAACCGACGCCAACTGTCGTGGAGCGACAATGTCGTGACACTCACCAAGAAACTTGGCGAATCTCTCGCTTTCAGTGTCAAGGTGGTCAACAACGGCGGCAAACAGCAAATGTGGGAGATAAGCGGTATGCCTTCATGGCTTACTGCCGACACCGACAATGGAACCACAGATCCGCTTGTACAGGACGATGTGACCTTCACAATAGCTAAGTCGACACCGATAGGCACTTACAGCCAGACTGTATACCTTGTAGGCGGCGACGCCATTGAAGTGCCGCTGACACTCAACCTTACAGTGACGGGCGATGAACCGGAGTGGATGGTAGACAAGTCTGACTACGAAAACACGATGAACATGATAGCCCAGCTATCTATACTTGGCACGCCCAGTGCAGACACGGCCGACAAGTTGGCGGTGTTTGTAGGTGACGAGTGCCGCGGTGTAGGCCGCCCGGTATACAGCAAGCGCTATGACAGTTACTATGTGCTGCTCGACATCTACGGAAACGCTGCGGATGAGGGTACGAATCTTTCGTTCCGTGCTTACGACGCCAGCACCGGTATGGTGTATACGCAACTGGAGTGTAGCAATGGCGATGTGGCATTCACCAAAGACCAAATAGCAGGCACCTATGCCGATCCCGTATTGCTCAATGCCCTTGACTATCAAGAGCAGACAACCAGCTTAACCAAAGGATGGAACTGGATGGCGCTCTATGTGCAGCCAGATGACATGTCAATGCAGACGGTACTTGCACCGATAAACGCTGAAGTCACTATGGCAAAGAGTCAGACTGGATTTATGGAATCGACAGGCTCAGAATGGTATGGTAATGAGATAATGATGAACAATAGCGAGATGTACAAGATCAACCTATCCGCCCAAGCCACACTCAAGGTATTGGGTAGAGTGGCCGACCCGTCAAGCCGTCTCATTACAGTCAAGCAAGGCTGGAACTGGATAGCCTACAATGCCACTTCCGCTATGTCGCTCGACGAGGCCTTTGCCGGAATGCAGCCCGAGGATGGCGACGTAGTGAAGGCCCAGAGTTGTTTTGCCGTATACGACGGCTACGAATGGGCAGGAACTTTGTCGCTTCTTGAGCCAGGCCAAGGCTATATGCTCTACAGTGTCGCAACAGCCGATCGTACCTTTGCCTATCCGTTGGCTGGACAAATAGACAAGACAGCAAAGGCAAGGGCAAGACGTCTGCCGCCGGCAGGCTATTTTGAGCCAGTCGACTATCATAAGTATCCCGACAATATGTCGCTTATAGCACGTGTTACCTTTGACGGAAATGAGCTACCGGGAGCTGAGATAGGTATATATGCCGGTGATGAATGTAGGTCGCACGCCTACACTAATGACGCCGGACTGGCGTACGTCACCATCCCAGGCAATGCAAAGACGACGCTCACGTTCAAGTTACTGTACAAGGGAAAGGTCTATACCTCTACTACTACTCTTGATTATGAGAGCGATGGCATAGTAGGTTCTACCTTCAACCCGTTTGTCATCAACTTCGACACAACGACAGGCATAGGCACATTGACTGTTGATGCCGACGAGAATACCGAATGGTTCACTGTCAGCGGTCAGAAACTCGGCCGGAAACCCAAAGCTGCAGGCATTTATATCCGTAAACGCTACGACAGTGAGGCACGTCGCACAGTGACAGAGACTGTAACGATAACTGACCGTGAAATTGAATGACATAACAGGATATTCATTATATTAAGTAACATAAGAATATTTTCTTCCGAATAAATTAGGGGGTATACCGTAAGTTAACGCTTACAGGTATGCCCCCTCTTCTCGTCTAAAACGATTACATTTTTCGGTCAAAAGACTTATAGAATGTATGAAAGCGCAAATTCAAAGATAACAGTTATCATCCCTAACAAATCGCGATAAAAAGTTGTCCACACAATTGTACACACGCATGCAAAATATTGCCATTTTATTTTGTGGTTTCGTGCATTTGCACTAACTTTGCATAATAAATACTACGACATCTCGGGGTTGACTGGATTTGACAGCGGGATGAAATGGTATGTAAGCATGCGGAGCCTCGATGGCTAGCTCCTTAATCTGAGTGATCAAAAATTTAATTGGCGAAAACAACTACGCTCTCGCTGCTTAATCGAAGTACAGTAGATTAGCTTTATTCCGCCACAAGGTTGGCGGAACGAGACATCGCTCCAAGGATGTTGTTCCGAATCTGAGGGTCAAGCGGTGCAGGTAAATCGGAAATAGTCTGTGGTGTGCCTCGCCATCCGGATGAAATTTTAGAGGATAAGGTCGCGATTGGTGGTCCAGGTCTTGTCGCGGCACGAAAACCGAAGGCTGGAATAAGCATGTAGAAAGCGTATGGTTTCCCTGTTTGGACGTGGGTTCGAATCCCACCAGCTCCACCCTAACAAAAGCAAAAGTCCTGTAGTTCGTCTGAATTACAGGACTTTTGCTTTTTATTATATAATGTATCAGTACATTTTTACGACCAGACACACTAAAACAACAACGGCACAACTCTCATCGAGCTGTGCCGTTGTTGTATGTTTAACTTAAAAAACTTTTCGTAATTAATGAAGATTCTCACGAGCCCT
>ERZ1026886.1233-NODE-1233-length-11350-cov-4.963347_pt1 | contig 11350 bp, 9 predicted proteins | sample MGYA00380173_ERZ1026886 | MGnify/ENA primary metagenome ERZ1026886 (study PRJEB33269, sample SAMEA4719809) | human gut metagenome | biome: human-associated habitat; feature: organic feature; material: feces | place: Cameroon | collected 2013-10 ... | reverse complement strand
AAAACGCTTAGAAAAGTGAGCTAAAATTGGTACAACGAACTGGACACCCTAATTAATAATACTTATTACCATTTGCTTTTCGGCCTTTCGCGCCCAGGCCGACAATAAAACACTATATCAACAGTTAGACTCTGTCATTGCTCATCGGGCCGACTATTATGTCCTTAAAGATAAGGAACTTAAAGACATTAAGCTTAGCGCCGCCTACATAACCGACGGTGAGGAAAAGTTGCGCTTGTATGAAAAATTGGTTCATGGCTATACGCCATTCATTTACGATTCGGCTATGGTGTATGTTCAAAAAGGAACACACCTGGCTCAGCAGACAAACAATCAGGTCTATTATAACAAGTTTCAGATGCTCAAGGCCCGATTGTATGTTTTAAGAGGTTTTTATATTGAGGCCAAACAGTGTCTTGAACAGCTCAATATCCCGCCATCTGACACCAACCAAAATTATCTTTACAATTGTGCCCAATGCGCACTTTATTTTAACCTGAACGCTTATTGTGAGAACTCCGAGTTTAGTGAGCATTATAAAAAGCTCTTTAACGAGTATATAAATAAGGCTCTGTGTTATTATCCGAAGCGAGACGCACAGTATTATTATTTAAAAGGGATACAGCTCTATTACTCGAATGGGTCTCTTCATGACATAAGCACCTATCTTAAGAAGACCATGAGCCTGTCAAAACCCAATAGCGACATGTATGGAATGTCGGCCTATATATTGTCGAAGGCTTATCGCAAGAATAAACAATTTGAGCTGCAAGAACGCTATCTGCTTCTTTCTGCCATGAGCGACGTGATGACATCTACCAAAGAGAGCATGTCTCTTCAAGATGTGGCCTTGCTGCTTTACAAAAACAATGATGTAGACAAAGCGCAAGAGTATATAAGCCTTTCATTAAAAGATGCCAACGGGGTGAATAACCGCCTACGACGCGTTGATTTGTATAATAACTTTAACTTTATATTGTCTGCCTACGCAGATAAACTTGAACTACAAGCCGTTTGGCATAAATCGGCGTTGGCTTGTATCACTGTGCTGTTGGGCGTGGTTGTCTTCATTATGGTTTATGTTAGGCGGAAAAACCGACTGCTGAAACAAAATGAGAAGAAACTGAAAGCATTGACTGAACAGTTATACAATATTAATAGTCAACAGGCAAAGGATAATAAGGCTCTTACAAACTCGAATACCGAACTTACGAACTCGAACACCGAGTTAACGAACTCGAACACCGAGCTCTCAAAGACGAACACCGAGCTTACGAACTCGAACACTGAACTCTCAAAAAAGAACACCGAGCTTACGAACTCGAACACCGAGCTAACGAACTCGAACACCGAGCTCTCCAAAAAGAACACCGAGCTTACAAACTCGAACACAGAACTCTCAAAGACGAACACCGAGCTAACGAACTCGAACACAGATCTCTCAAAAAAGAACACCGAGCTTTCAAAGACGAACACCGAGCTAACGAACTCGAACACCGAGCTAACGAACTCGAACACTGAGCTCTCAAAGACGAACACTAAGCTTTCAAAGACGAACACTGAGCTCTCAAAGACGAACACCGAGCTCTCAAAGACGAACATTGAGCTCTCAGAGACGAACATCGAACTTACAAACTCGAACACCAAACTCTCAAAGACGAACAACGAGCTCTCAAAGACGAACACCGAGCTCTCAAAGACGAACACCGATCTTTCAAAGACGAACACCGATCTTTCAAATACGAATACAGATCTTTCAAATACGAATACCGAACTCTCAAACTCGAATGCAGAACTTGCAAATACCATTGCAAAGCGTGAGAATATGGCAAATGCTTATATTAATCTTTGCTATCAATATATTGAGAGATTAGACAACTTGCGTAAGTTGGTTATCAGGAAAATCAAGGCCAATCAGCAACAGGAATTGTTGAGCATGCTTTCTTCGTCAAAACGTACTGTGGAAGCAAATCAAAATTTCTTCTTGCAGTTTGATAAAATATTCTTGTCGCTCTATCCTTCGTTTATAACAGAGCTGAACACTTTGCTCGTACCCGAGGCACAAATACAGCTTCAAGACGAAGACGAACTAACCCCAAGCTTGCGCGTAGCGGCCTTGATACGTTTGGGCATTACTGAAAGTGCAAAGATAGCGGGCATCTTGTCTTACTCGCCACAAACGATATACAACTATCGTTCTGCGCTTAAGAATAATGCTATAGATAAAAACCGCTTTGAAGAGAATCTGCAAAAATTATGTTTGGTGTATTAACGGTTCAATAGAGCAAAAAACTTGAGATAATGTGGGTGTGAAAGCAAGGCGATTATTGTTTGGAACAAACTAAAAATGGGCGAAAGCTTGGCTGTAGCCTTGCTTTCACCCATTTATCCCCAAATTTTTTTCCTTACAGCTTGCTCTCCAGCATCACGATGTCGCCATCGGTAGAGGTGGTGATGATGTGCTGCTTGTCGGCGGTGGTGACGGTGTTCACGAGCGAGTTGCCCACTTTGTAGGTCCATTTCAGAAGCCCTGTCTTGTCGTCAAGAGCCAGGATGAGCCCCTCCTTGGTGCTGCTGTAGACCGTGCCGTCGATAACAGGCATCATGGTCGACGCATGCTCGTAGCCGAAGCCACAGTTGGTAGCCCACAGCTCCAGAGGCTCTGCTGCCGTGGCCTTGTAGCACACGATGCTGTCTTGCATGGTCTTGGCGAAGATGCGCTGTCGGTCAGCTGACATGCCTATGCTCTCGCGCACCTTCGACTGGAACGTGCGCCACAGCGTCTTGCCGTCCTTCAGACCGATGGCTGTGAGGGCGCGTTGCGGGTCGGCAATGAAGATGGCCTCCTTGTTTGCCACGGGCCACACCTGTGCCGGCGAGTAGTGAAGACCGCCCTTCGGGTGCTTCCATGTCCACAGCAGCTTGCCATCTTTCTCGCTGAGAGCGTAGAGGTTGCTGTCCCATGCGCCAAACACCACCATGCCCTGTGTGAGCAAGGGCCGTGTCACGATGTAACCCTTCACGCCGTCAAAGGTCCAGCGCTCCTTGCCTGTGCGTGCGTCGATGGCGTGCATCTTGTGGTCGCTGCCGCCAATGAAGGCCGTCTTGCCGTCTGTTGCCACGGCGCCCATGACGGGCAGGTCGGTCGTGATCTGCCACAGCTCGCGCCCCGTGCGGGCATCAAGACCATATATGCGGTCGCCCGTGGTGCCGAAGACCACGGTGCCGTTGACCACGGCTGGTGTGCCGACAATCTTCTTGTCGGCCTGGAAGTGCCAGCCCTCATGGCCCGTGGCCTTGTCGTAAGCTGTCATGCGGCCCGTCACGTCGCCCACGAACACGCTGTTCTTCCAGCACACGGCAGAGGCGTAGATGCTTCGTCCGCTCTTCACGCGCCATTTCTCGCCCACTTTGTCGGCATACCTGGTGTTGCAGCTGTAGTCGGGATATTCGTCTGCATGTCCCTGAGGGTCATAATATTGCTTCTTCAGCGAGATGCCGCCCCAGGGACGAGGCTCCTCGCCGACGTTTTTCTCTGCCACGGTGAGCGAGTCGGCGGTAACATTCCACAGACTGTAGCCCACCTTGCCGTTGCCGTCCTTGAGGTTGGAGCGTGAGAGGAAGCCCGGAATGCCGTCATAGAAGAACGCCTTGTTGCGGTGGTAGTGGCCGCCGATGAACGCCTTGACGTTAAGTTTTCTGAAGGCATCGGTCACCTCGTACCAGTTGTCGAGGTCGCCCTTGAGCATGGGGTAGTGGGTTGCAATGAACACCTTCTTGCCCTGGCCGTTTTTGCGCACCTCGTCGCAGACCCAACTGATGTCTTGTGGTGCCACATGGCCCAGCGCCATCTTGATGAACGGACCCGAGGTGAAGCCGAGGAAGAGGGTGCCCTTGTGTTCAAACTCCATGCGTTCGCTGCCGAACAGCTGGCTAAACTTTGCCATGCCCGACTCGCTCCATGTCGTCTCGTGGTTGCCCGTGAGCACATAATATTTCTTGTTCAGGGCCTTCAAGGCATCGGCAAGCTGCTCCAGCGAGGCGTTGTCGCCGTTGTCGGCAAGGTCGCCCGTGATGAGCACAAAGTCGACATTGGGGTTCTTGTTGATGTCGGCAATGGTCATGTTGAGATACTCCAACGGCTTGGGGTCGTTGCTGTTGAGGTGAATGTCGGTGACTTGTGCAAATGTGAACGGCTCCTGTGCCCAGCCTTGAACGATGGCGAGGACGGCGAGCGCGATTGTCAGTAATAGATTTTTTGTCTTAATCATGATTTTTTGGTTATTTGTTGTTTTTTTACATTTTCGTCATGTGATAGCCCAACGCGTTAAGTTCCATGGCCACGCCCATGAGGTAGAGCTGATGGAGGGCGGCAACATAGGTGCGGAAGGCTTCGGGCGTGCCTGGCTCAAGGTGCAGGTGCATGATGGCGTTGTAGGTTCGTGAGGCACACTCGGCCACGGTGTCGTTGACCTTGTGCTCAGCCTCGGGCGTGAGCAGGAGCACCTGACGAAGAATGTATTCGTCCATGTGGTCGAAATCGATGCGGTCGCGCAGATACTTGTACAGGTCCTCCACCTTACTGTATAACGCCCAATCTTCATCCCAATATTTCGCCACGGCCATGCCGATATACATCATCCACCCGAGCGAGGCGGTGGGGTAGGCGGTAAACTCTCTCACGCCGTCGGGCATGTAGCTCTGTGCCAGCTTGGGCCACAGCTCCTCAAGGTCGGGAGCTTCGGGCAGGCGTTCATCCACTTGTCCTATAGACGTGAGGTAGCCGTGCAGGTCACGGCGAAACAGCTGTTCTGTCTTTTCGTTGTCGTATGTTGTCTTGTTGTCCATTTTCGCTATGTTTGTTGTTTGCAGTTGTGGTGAAAAGTTATGAGTTTTTCCAATTTTGTGGCTAAATTACGAAAAATATGTCAATTGAGCAATTTATTGTAGGCAAATTGATTTATTTGCATTATCTTTGCATAAGATAAGCTGCACCTCGGCATAACGTTCAAGCAAGCTTGACGTTCTGCTCTCGGTTTGCATTATCTTTGCATAAGATAAGCTGCACCTCGGCAGAGCTCGCAAGCAAGCTTGCTCTCTGCTCTCGGTTTGCATTATTTATTTTCATTTTTTTGAGTCTTGATATATGTGGAACAGAATAAAATATCTTTTATCCTATTTTTTGCTGGTGTGGGGATTCTTCCTCATACAAAAGCCTGTGTTCATGGCCGTGAACGCATCTAAGAGTTATGCGTTGACCGACTATCTGAGCGTCATGTGGCATGGCGCCGGACTGGATGCCACCACCACGGGCTACCTTACCATCCTGCCGTTCCTGCTCACCGTGGTATCGGTGTGGTACCGGCATCTGCCGTTCCGCAAGGTCATGACGCCCTATTATGTTATCGTGATGCTCCTCATAAGTGCCATCTTCATTGGCGACCTGTCGCTGTTCTCGTTCTGGGAGAGCAAGCTCGACGCGTCAATTTTTATCTATATCGACTCGCCGAAGAACGCCATGGCCAGCGTGTCGGGCGGTTACATAGCTGCACGCATAGGCATGATCGTAGGGCTGACTGCCGTGATGAGCGCTCTGCTGTGGCTCATCACGCCGAAGATTCTTGAAAAGATAAACATGATAGGTCAGCAACTCGTTGCCACGCTGTGTGCTCTGCCCTTGGGCGCGTTGCTCTTTCTTGTTATAAGAGGAGGCTTCCGCGTGTCTACAGCCAATGTGGGCGATGCCTATTTCAGCAACGACCAGTATCTGAACCTCTCGGCCATAAACCCGGCGTTCAACCTGTTTGCAAGCACAGAACGACAGGCACGCTATGAGGACGAGTTCAACTTCTATGACGAGCAGCGACGCGCACAGCTCATGAAGGGCCTGTATGACACCAACGACACCAATACCACACAGGTGCTCGAAACGCAGCGCCCCAACATACTCGTGATCTTCATGGAGAGCTTCGGCGCCACGATGATTGAACGTCTTGGCGGCGAGAAGGGTGTGGCACCCAACCTTGAGAGTCTGGCCGACAACGGCGTGTTCTTCTCGCGCATCTTCGCCAACAGCTTCCGCACAGACCGAGGCACCGTCTGCACGTTCAGCGGCTTTCCCGGCTTGCCCACGCTGTCGCTCATGAAGGTATCGAACCTCTGCCAGCAGTTGCCCAACATTGCAAACACGTTGGGACAGGCGGGCTATGAGACCGACTTCCTCTATGGCGGCGACATCAACTTTACCAACATGCAGGGGTATCTGCGTGCTGGAGGGTTCCAGAAAATAACATCGCAAGACGACTTCTCCCTGACCGAGCGCAACTACAGCAAGTGGGGTGTGCCCGACGGCATAACCTTCAACCATCTCTACGACATGCTCAAGGAGCGCGAGAACAGCAAGAAACCGTGGTTCACGACGTTCCTCACGCTGAGCAGCCATGAGCCGTTTGAGGTGCCGTTTAAGAAGTTTGAAGATGCCCATTTCAACGCCTTTGCCTACACCGACCATTGCATTGGCGAGTTTATAAGACGCTTCCGCAAGACCAAACAGTGGAAGAACACGCTCATCGTCCTGTTGCCCGACCACGGCATACCTTATCCTAAGGAGGGCGAGAGGTTCAGTCCGCGCTTCTTTCGCATACCGATGATCTGGACGGGTGGTGCTGTGCGCCAAAAGATGACGGTGGAGAAGATCATGAACCAGACCGACCTCGCCGCCACGCTCCTGGCACAGCTCGGTCTGAAGCACGACCACTTCTTGTTCAGCCGTAACGTGCTGAGCGAGAGCTACACCTATCCGTTCGCGTTCTATAGTTTTGTCAACGGCTTCTGCTTCCTCGACAACACGGGCGTGAGCGTTTACGACAACGCTTCGAACAAGGTGTTCTTCAACGTGGCTCCCGAGGGCGACAGCGTGCGCGTGCAGAAGGGCAAGGCCATCTTGCAGACGCTCTACGACGAGGTGGGACAGATGAACAGCAAGCGTTATAAAAAATAAGATGGCGTCATGCAAGATTTTTCTTTCGCTCACGTTTCGTTATTAAAGTGATGCTAAAAAACGAAGGAAAATTTTTATAGACAGCAATGACGATAAAACAAATAACGACATATCTGCTCATGGCTTTGGCTGTGCTCGTGACAGGCTGTAGCGATGAGGCACAAGACAACGGGGGGCTTGGCGCCCCGAATGCCACCACCTTGGTGGCACGATATGAGGGCGAGTGGAAGGTAGGCAATCATTATGCCGGCAAGGGCGAGGTGGGTGTCTACTCTACGGGCTTCGACCTCTCGACCGTCCCCTACGCTGCCATCTTGCGCATGGCCATGCCACACCGTAACGTGGAGTGTGACGCCGACAAGGGCTATGTGGTGCCTTACAACAACATTGGCTATTCGCAACACGCCGTCTACATGAAGCTCGGAGCAAGCCAATGGCTCACAAAGGCAACCGTTGACGGAAAAACCTATTCGGCAATATTGTATATGGCGCAGCCCTCGGGGCAGCAAACGGCTTATCCCAACGCCACGTTCTCGAAGGTGTCGGGCGTCTACAGCATGGTGTTTCCGCTGCTTAAGGTGGAGCTTCTTGACAGCAAAGGTGAACTGTGTGAAACCGTGGATGCCGACTTGCAGATTACGTTTACAACAACAACAAAGAAAAAATGATGTGGGTTTCGCGTGGCTATAAACATGCGAAACTTTAATAACAAGGAGATTTTGGAAGCAGAAGAGCTGCTCGTAAGTAGGATAAAGGAGGGCGACCGCACAGCCATGCGCACGCTCTACGACCGCTATTCGGGATATGTCATGGCCGTTGCGCTGCGATATGTTCCGGACAGGGACGATGTGCAAGATGTTGTGCAAGACAGCTTTGTCAAAATCTTCACATCAATAGGCTCTTTCTCTTACCGCGGCGAAGGGTCGCTGAAGGCGTGGATGGGGCGCATCGTGGCAAACATGTCGCTCGACTTTCTGCGGAAGAACAAGACGCTTAGCTTCACCTCCGATTTGCCAAACATTGCCGATGAACCCGAGCCCGACATCGGCGGCGTGAGCGACGAGGCGCTCATGAGCATGATAGCGCGGCTTCCCGATGGCTACAGGGTGGTGCTCAACATGTTTGTGTTTGAGCAGATGAGCCACAAGGAGATAGCGCAACGGCTCGGGATAAAGGAGAACTCGTCGGCATCGCAATATTTTCATGCGAAGAAATTGCTCGGCAAGATGATTAACGATTACATTAAAAAGCAACAATAAGGCAACAATATGAAACACAACGGTTTTGCAGAACAGATGCGACAGCGGCTCGGCAATGCTGAGGCTGACGTGCCGGAAGGTCTGTGGGATGCCATTGAGCAGAAGCTCGACGCGCAGCCTACGGCAGCTCCGCAGATGACCATTGCCAAGACACCGCGACGTGTGGTGCTCAGACGATGGGCTGTGGCTGCATCGGTGGCTATTGTTGCCGGTGCCGGGCTGTGGTGGTATGCGCACGATGATGACACGCTGCCTGGCGGAGCAAAGGCGTTGGGCGTGGTGGCTTATGACAACGCCGAGGTTAACCCCGCGGTTTCGAAAAGGGCTGCCAGGACGGGGCTTTCGGAAAATTCTAATCTTTCTGTGGGTTCCAATTCTTTAAACGGATCCAATGTGTCTGTAGGTTCAAATCTTTCTGACGGTTCCAATCTTTCAGACGGTTCAAACCATTCGGGTGGTTCAAACGCCACAATGGTAGCCCAGTATATGTCTCGTCGCGCTGACGGTGGTGCCGACATGGTCGCGATGGCCGATAACGACAGCAAGGCTGTTGTTGCTCAGACTTTCACAGATGAGAGTGGCAATGGTGTCGCGCCTTCTAAGGATGTGACGGACCAAGAAGCAAAGGCTGAGGCAAAGCGTGGGTTAAAGGAAGAGAGCAGGGCGGCTGCAAGGAGCATGACGAACAGACGGACGCAGACAACGGCGATGAAGCGCTCTGTCACAACGGCGATGAAGCGCTCTGTCACAACCGAAGAACAGTTCTCACGACGCGCAGAAAATGGCGGGTCGAAATGGCAGTTTGGTGTCGGCACATCGGGCAACATGACTCGCTATTCGTCTACTAACGGCATCATGCCTGTGCGCTATTCGGATGTAGCCATGGCGCAGGGTAGCAGCAACGCTTATCTTAGTGCTGAACCTCTGCAACGCGACTGCAAGGAGACGACGAAACACAACATGCCCGTGTCGTTTGGCGCAACGGTGTCTTATGCCCTTAACGACCGTCTCGCCCTTACATCGGGTCTTGTCTACACGCTTGCCACCTCGTCTTTCGAGCACGGCACGTCAAGCAACGCCTCTAAGGACGAGCAGACTCTTCATTATGTAGGCATACCACTCACGGCAAGCTACACCATCTGGAGCAACAGTTGGCTTAAAACCTATGTTAATGCGGGTGGCCAAGCTGACTTCAACGTGTCGGCAAAGGTGGAGACGGATGGTCACACCACCGACATAGACAAGGATCGTGTGCAGCTGTCGGTCGGTGCTGCCGCTGGCGTGCAGCTAAACGTCATCAAGCAGATGGGTGTGTATGTGGAGCCCGGAATGAGATATTATTTCGACAACGGCAGCAACGTGCAGACCGTGTTCAAAGAACATCCTTGCAACTTTAGCTTGCAGATGGGATTGAGGTGGAACTTTTAAAGGTAAAAAGGCTTTTTTTAAAGGTAAAAAGGTAAAAAGGTAAAAAGGTAAAAAGGTAAAAAAAGGCTGGCGCCTTTGGAAGGGAAAAACGAAGAGTGAAAAAAAACTTTTTAAAGGTAAAAAGGTAAAAAAAAGCTGAGGCATGCTTGTGGCTTGCGCTCAGCTTTGTTTTATTTATTCATCAATCTATTTTCAATCTCTTCATCATCACCTTTTCATCATCACCTTTTCATCATCACCTTCTTCGTTATTCTCTTGTTCTGTCTTTTTCTTGAGGTAGCTTTCTTTTAGTTTAGCATGACGCATGTTTCGGCGTTACAAGTGGAGCATTCTGTCTGACGGCTCTTGCGCTCGCAGTAGCGCTCACACTGGGCGCAGATGTCATAGCCTAACATGGCACCAAGTATGAAGTCTTCCTCGGGGGTAAGTTGGCAGAGAGGCTTCGTTATCATCAAGCGTATGGCATCAAGACATTCTTTCTTGCCAAAAAACAGGTTCAGACGGTCGTTACCTACAGGCTGGATGATGTAGCTTATGTTCTGGTGCTGCAATCGTGTGACGGCAAACTGCTCATAACGCTTGTTGAAGGTGAAAAGCACCATTCGGCGCACACCTTTCTTAAACTCGTAGATGTGGTTGACCAAAACTTTCATGTCCTCGGGCAGACGGGTGGTGTCTTGCTGTGTTGCTGATGATGGATAATTCATTTGCTTATGATTTTTATTGAAGCTCCATAAGCTTCACACTTATGGAACTTCAACTGGGGGAATTATTAATTTTTCTTTTTTTCACTCACAAAACGTGATGCATAGAGATAAGATGCTCACATGGAGCTTAGAGTGATGGTTTGATGCTTTCAAGCCAGGCGTCGATGCGCTCTTCTGTCTTGTCGTCCTCGTTAACGTTGTCGAGGGCAAGGCCAACAAACTTGTCTCCTTCCACAGCCTCGCTCTCATCGAAGGTGTAGCCGTCGGCAGACACGCCGTCAAGAACAGTTGCTCCTGCTTCCTTTGCTGCATCATAGAGCTCCTTCATGCCGCCACAGAAGGTGTCGGGATAAGACTCGCTGTCGCCGCAGCCAAACAGAGCCACGGTCTTGCTGCTGAGGTCGGCGCTCTTAAGCTCTTTCACGCCATCATACCAGTCGTCTTGCATCTCGCCTGCTCCCCATGTAGAGGTTCCGAGAATAAGGTTGTCATGACTTGCTATTGCGTCGGCATTAAGGCTTGCGGCGTCAATGATGTCTGCCCCAAGTTTAGAGGCGATGGTCTCGGCTATCTCTTGGCATGTGCCTGTAGACGATCCATAAATTACAATTGTTGGTTTCATCGTTATTCTTTTTAAAATTTACTTTTCGTTTTCCTCTTATTTTCTTTTTCCTTTTAATTTACGTTTTCTTTTAATTCGCGTTTCCTTTTACTTTGCGTTTTCTTTAAAAACAAGCTTTCTTCAAATTGTTGTTGAATCTTATTTTCGTTTGCAAAGTTACAGTCTTGGCACAACATCCGCAATACCTAAAAATGAGGGTTTTTAAAGGTAAAAAAGTAAAAAGGTAAAAAGGTAAAAAAAGGCTGGCGCCTTGGAAGGGAAAAATGAAGAGGAAAGAGGGAAGAGTGAAAAATCTTTTTAAAGGTAAAAAGGATTTTTAAAGTAAAAAAGTAAA
>ERZ1026886.1232-NODE-1232-length-11358-cov-106.525436_pt1 | contig 11358 bp, 10 predicted proteins | sample MGYA00380173_ERZ1026886 | MGnify/ENA primary metagenome ERZ1026886 (study PRJEB33269, sample SAMEA4719809) | human gut metagenome | biome: human-associated habitat; feature: organic feature; material: feces | place: Cameroon | collected 2013-10 ... | reverse complement strand
CACCTATCCCGACAGTTACAAGCCAGCCATGCCCCGACTGTTCAAACTCATAGACTACTGGAGAGTATTGGGAGCATATTGATTTGTGCTAAGCGGCAAGCCAATAACCAAGGTAGGACATCAACTTCGACATTTATCCCCTATCCCCAAACGCTATTTATCCTTTCTTTTTATACACAAAAGTGTAATTTTTAAGCCGCACTCTTGAGAAATACACTTTTGTGTCAAAGGCTTTTTCCTATAAAGCTATACTTTTGCAGCAAAAAAATAAAAAAAAAAGCAAAACTGTAGCAATATGAAGGAAAAAGTAATTTTTACCACAGCGTTGTGCCTCTCGGCTATGACTCCGATGATGGCGCAGAATATCACCGGCAAGGTGATGAATACCAAGGGAGAACCTTTGGCGTTTGCCAATGTAGTATTATTGAATAGAACAGACTCGGCTTTCGTCAAGGGCGCAGTAAGTGGAGAGGATGGCAGCTTTGTCATCGACTCTTCCTGCAACGGCGGAATCATCAAGGTGACCTCCGTAGGCTATAAGACAATCTACAAGGATTGCACTGGTGAGAATGTAGGCATTATCAAGATGGAAGAAGACAGCAAGATGCTCGGCGAAGTGGTCGTGAAGTCATCCCTGCCTAAGACTATCCTGAAGAATGGCGGAATGACGACAACCGTTGTCGGATCCGTACTTGAGAAGGCAGGAACCATGGAGAACCTGCTCGACCGCATCCCTAACGTTTCTGCCCAGAATGGCAGCATCAAGGTATTCGGTCGCGGTGAGCCTGTTATCTATATCAATGGACGACAGATGAGAGACAAGAGCGAGCTGGACCGTTTGCATTCAGATAACATCAAGTCGGTGGAAGTCATCACTAACCCTGGTGCTCGTTACGCAGCCAGCACCAAGGCGGTCATCCGTATCACAACGAAGAAGATACAAGGCGAGGGCTTCGGATTTGACGCTACAACAGAAGGATCGTACGACGAGAAAAAGAACATTGGAGGATATGGCAGGCTGAATATGAACTATCGCAAGAATGGATTAGAGCTGGGCGCATACGCTTTTGGAGCAAGACAATACCAGCCAGACAATAAAGACTTACAGCAGAAGACTTATCTTGACAAGACGTGGAACCAGAAAAGTGAGATAAGACAAGTAGGTATTATCGAAGCCATGAACTTTCGATTGGATGCCAGCTACCAGTTGGATGCCAATAACTCTATAGGTGCCAACTTTGGTTTTCTAAGAAATCCAAAACAAACATGGAACGGCGATATGAGTTCTTTGATATTGCAAGACGAAGAATTGTCTGAAAATTCTGATAGTCATGCTGATTTCTTTTGGCAGAAGAATAATCTTTCAAGCAACATTTACTATGTGGGAAAGATTGGCAAACTCGGCATCGACTTCAATACCGACTGGCTATGGTCGAAGGAATACCAAAACGATGTTACCAAAGAGCAATACCAGGAAGTGGGGATGAATGCACAAAGCCAAACGGCTCATAGCTTGACTAACAAGGACTATCATCTGCTCGCTTCCAAACTGGTTCTTTCTTATCCTCTGTTGGGCGGCGACTTATCTTTGGGTGGTGAATATTCCAATACCCATCGTACCTCAAAGTATCAAGTGGTGCCAACCAACTTGGTATCGGATGACGACAGCCGTATTACAGAAAGCATGACATCTTCATTCTTGACCTATTCAAGAGATTTCGGTAATCTGAGTTTGGAGGCAGGTATGAGATACGAGTACATCGACTTCAATTACTATGAATATGGCAAGTATGTGCCTGGGCAAAGCAAGTCGTACGGCAATTGGTTCCCATCGCTTAGCTTATCGATGCCTGTGGGCAAGGTACAGATGCAACTGAGCTATGCAGCCGACATCAATCGCCCTTCCTATCAAAATTTACGCAGCGGCATACAGTATGACAACCGATACACGTATGAAACGGGAAATCCATTCTTAGTGTCTGAGATAAGCAGAAATCTCAACTACGAGTTGGCTTACAAATGGTTGACATTCGACATGACCTACAGCCATACTTCCAATCCGATTATATCCACAGTGGAGACTTATAAGGATAATCCTGCAATAGGCTTGATGAAGCCTGTGAATGGGAATTCGTATAATGACGTAGAGGCATCCATCAACTTGCGCCCTTCGTTTGGCATTTGGTATCCTTCGTTTACCGCATCCATTGACAAGCAATGGTTTGATATGGAGACGCACGATGGAAAATCACTCAACAAGCCAATGGCTTCATTCCGTTTTGACAATACCCTCAACACCAAGCTGGGAATGTTTACGTGGATGATGTCGTATATTACAAAAGGCCATGAGGAGAACCAGTATCTATACAAGCCAATGTTTTGCACGAATGTTTCCGCATATAAGGCTTTCTTGAAAGACCATTTGTCGTTTCAGCTCTTCATCTATGATTTGTTCGGGACAAACGATAGCCACATGATTGCTCATTTTGGCAAAATAAAGGAAATGGTGTATGATGGACTGTCAACAAGCAAAGTGTCGCTTACTGTACGGTATAAGTTCAACACTACAAGAAGCAAATATAAGGGTACGGGTGCTGGAGAAAGTCAGAAGAACAGAATGTAATCTGTCTGCAGCATCCGGTAATGGTGTAATGACAATAAATCTCTCTATAAATGAACAACCCAATAAAATTGTTGATTAGTGGCGCAGACATGGGAAGCTTGATAGCTTCCTGTGCCTTGCACCATGACTTCCATGAAAGCTCTCGGCAGGAAGATAGATTTCATATCTATCGCATAGAAAAGGATACGCTGACGATGGAAGATGTGGATGCATGCGACTTGTCGGGCATCCGGTATGCGGTGAATGCAACCTTGCATGACAACGAAGCCTCGTTTGCTTTCGATGAGAAATGTAAGGAGCAGGGCATCACCGTTATCCATGCCGTCAATCTTGGCAAGGCTGCCTTTCTCGCTGTAGAGAAACCGAAAGGCTATCCATTCAGCGAAGTAGTGAAAAAAGGAACGGATGATTTCCGTTGCTCACTGGGCAAGTATATCTCGCAGTACGGTATGTTCTGGCAGATGCCTGTGCCTTGGGTGGATGAAGCCATCAGGCACTATTCTGAGGAGTCTTTCCCGCAACTGGGCATCGGGGCATATATTGCCGCCGGCTACTGTGCCAACATTCTCGCAAACCTTGCGGAAGGCAAGGAGGTGAAATACTTCCCCAAGTTCTATCTCTCGCCATTGTTGGAAGAGATATGATTCTGATTATATCATCTGATAATTCGTGGCATGAAACAGTGCCTCGGCAATGTTCTTCACGCCCATCTTGGCGAAAAGGTTGCGCTTGCAAGCCTTTATCGTATCCACCGACTTGCATAGTCGGTCGGCAATATCATTCATCGTGTAACCTTGGGCAGACAATCTCAAAACATCTCTCTCTGTCTCGCTCAAGGTTATGCCTTCTTTCTTTTCCCACTTGTGGCGCAATGTGGAATATTCAAAATAGCTACGCTCACCATTCTTCTGCATGATGATATGTCCCGGTTCATCGGTTGCTGCCAATGATACGGTGCAGAGGGCAAGCCAGATTCTTCCATCATCAGAAAGAAGTATCGGAGTGAGGTGATGATGAATCAATCGGCTATGTCTGCCATTGGTAAGATGAAAGTCGTACGAGATGGTATAGTCCAGGCGGTCGCCCACAGGCAATTCATTGAAAAGATCAAAACCTTTCTTGTTCACTTCGAGCAGCATCTGCAGGTCGGCATCCGGAACATGGTCAATATACATCTGATAGCCTGCGTCCATCAATTGCTCCGGTTCCAATCCGCAGAGATAAGCGAGGTTATCTGATGTATAGATGAAATCCTGATGAAAATAGTCGATGATATAGACACACTGGTAGGTGCTGCGGGCAAAAGCTTTTGCCGCATTCACCAATAATTCTATCTTCTCGTAATCTTCTCTGTTGATATGATTCACCTCGTTGGAATGGAGGAAGAAATCGTCTTTTTCTTTATTCATAAGCTATTCTGAATATTACTCTTTCTATCTGTTCTCCGATTCAGCAAGCCATCGGATCTCTTTTTAAATACGCTATTCAGCTACAAAAGTACATATTTTTATTTGATTACAACTCTATTGGATTGCTTATTTACAGATAATTAACCGTAAAAGCAGATGAAGCCACAGAGATCACCGAGATAAAAAACTCCCCAAACGCATATTTTAAGATATTAGATAGAGGGGCAACTGCAAAAGCGTGTGGATGTAATATACTAAAGTCTTAACTCCTCTGCGACCGCAACGAGCGATAACTTCTTTAACTTCTGAACTTGCGAAACTTGAATATACAATGGTATTTTGAGCCGATTCAACATAAACTAACCTTCAGAAATAGCTTCTCAAAAACAGCAATTAAAATTTTATTCTCCTTTCACAAACACCAGAATATACTTATAGTCAATCACTTAAGTGTGAAAGGAGAATTCAACACCCCAATAGTACTACGGCTATCATGGGAAACGACAAAAGAACCAACTGCGCTTACCACCGCACCATTTACCTTGAGCTGAAACAACAATAATAATCAGCCGAAAGGACTATTAATATAAGGAGAAGGCAACTTAGTCTAAAGGAGAAAGCAACTATCACAAAAGGAATAGAAAAGGCTTCTTTGTATCGGATGACCCGGGTCATCCATATAGATGACGGGAGTGAGCCATATAGATGACCCGAGTCATCCATATAGACGACCTTAGTCATCCAGCCGATAAATCGCCTCTTTTCGCCTGCCAATATCTATCCCTCATCCTTCTAGTTACTATGCTTCATCCCAACATTCATAACAAAGACACCCACTATTCATTATCAAAATACCTGCTATTCACTATCAAGACGCTCATTATTCATTATCAAAACATCTATTATTGACTATACCAGATCCTTGCCCCACCTATACCATACTCATAAAAAGCAAGGCACATCGCCAAATTTAAGCTTAGCCATCAATTATCATCTCAAAATAAAGAAGTTTTTCCTTTCACACTTAACTCTCTCATTTTCAACGCAATCCGCATTCCGTGAAAGGAGATTTATTATCTACCTTAAATATTTTCAGCAAATTTATCCCCCTAAAATTGGGTGGATTCAAAAAAGTAGTACCTTTGCACCCGCTTAAGAAAACCAAGCTATAGTCATCAGACCGAATTTGAAGAGATGGTAGAGTGGTCGACCTATATCAATAACACCACTCATCCATATTAGTGCCATTTTTATTTGGTAGTTTAAGAATAAAAGATTACCTTTGTATCGCTAAACAGAAAGAAGAGAACGATGGCTATAAAATATGATCAGCAATTATACATAGGATACTCCAAGACATTCTACAATCTAAAGATTTTGGTAATATGTCAAACAAAGTAGATAAAAGAATAACTGAGCAAAGCTCGCTCTACGAACATCTGGAAAAGATGAGCGTGGAAGAACTCACCGCTCATATCAATGCAGAAAACAAGAAGGTGGCGCTGGCAATAGAAAAAGCATTACCCGCCATCAACCAACTGATTTCCGCCATCGAACTGCAGCTGAAGAAGGGCGGAAGGCTCTTCTATGCCGGTTGCGGAACGGGCGGAAGACTTGCTACGCTCGATACTATCGAAGTGCAAAACACCTATGGCATCGACGGTTCACAGATACAGGCCATCTTCCCCGGAGGCATCGGCTGCCTTACACAAACCAGGGAATCAAGAGAAGACGACCTGGAGAATGGCTGGCATCAGCTCTGCGACAAGCATATCTCAAAGCATGATTTCGTGCTGGGCTTTTCGGCAAGCGGCACCACTCCCTTCGTGCTCGCCATCCTGAAACATTGCAAGGAGGCAGGCATTCCTACGGGTTGCATCGTGAACAATCCCCACGCCCCCATCGCCCAGGCTGCCGATTATCCCGTAGAAGTCATCACGGGACCGGAATTCGTAACGGGAAGTACCCGCATGAAAGCCGGTTCTTCGCAGAAGATGATTCTGGATATGATCAGTACTTCTCTTCAGATAAGACAAGGACGAGTGGAAGGCAACAAGATGGTGAACGCCAAACTTATCAATCATAAACTCATCGACCGCGCCTGCCGCATCTTCATGGAACGCAATCTGGAATATACGGATTACGAAGAAGTAAAGCAACTGATTCTGAAAGCTGGAAGCGTGAAGAAGGCGGAAGAGCTGCTGAAGAGTAAACGTGATTTAGATATTTAGATAGAGTTAGACAAAACTTCACCCTTATAAAATAGGAATATCAAGACTTCACCTTATATAATAATAGGACTATATGGCAAAGAAAGCAATTGTAATGGGTGCCACATCGGGCATCGGAATGGAAGTGGCGAAACTGCTTGCAGCAAAAGGATGGCAGGTAGGAATAGCCGGAAGAAGAATCGAAAGATTGCAGGCTCTGATTTCGCAGGGCGGAATTACCTGCTACCAGCAAATAGACGTGACTTCTCCCGATGCTCCTGCCCAACTTCTCGAACTCATCGATAAGTTGGGAGGCATGGACCTCTACTTCCATAGTTCCGGCATTGGCTGGCAGAACAACTCGCTGGATATAGAAAAGGAAATGAAGACCCTAGAAACCAACGGCTTGGGATTCACGAGAATGGTGGATACGGCATTCAACTGGTTTGCCGCCCAGTCTTCTACTCCTACCAATAAGAGTGAACTTTCTGTTTCTGAAAGTAAGAAGAAGGCAAACCATGCCTATCAGAATTTCCGCATTGCCTGCATCACTTCCATCGCCGGAACCAAAGGTCTCGGTGCAGCTCCTGCCTACTCTGCCACCAAGCGATTCCAGAATCATTATCTGGAATGCCTGTCGCAGCAGGCACGGATGCGTCGTCTCCCCATCGCCATCACAGATATCCGACCAGGTTTCGTAAAGACCGACCTCATCGCAGGCAGCAGCTATCCGCTGCAGCTCAAATCAGAAGACGTGGCGAAACATATCGTGAATGCTATCGAAAACGGAAAGGAAGTTAAGGTGATAGACTGGAGATATGATATCCTCGTCTTCCTCTGGCGACTCATTCCTAGATGGTTATGGACGAGATTGAGGATTACAACATAACAACTTTATTCCTTTCTGATGACAATCGTCTTGAACCAGTCTTTCAATACTCCAGCATATTGATCCTGCGAATCAGACAGCAGGATGACAACCTGGGAACCATCTTCCAGCTTGGGACCAAGACACATACCTTCGTAATTGGCAAAGGAACGCTTGGAAAGAGACAAGCCGGTTTTCCATTCCGCGAGCAATCTCTTCTTCAAGAAAGGAGTATCTGATGAAATATTCTCTTTCATAGAAAAATCCTCAGAATTCAAAGGATTTACCAAATAGAGCTTGCACTTGCAGAAAGCACCTATCTTGATCTTAGGAATAAATGCCTCACGCTCCAAAACCAGAAGCTGTCCATCGGGCAAGGCACAAAGCTCACTCACACCCATCACATAGATATCTGCTTTCTTATGGGTAGAAGGTTGATCCATCTGATAGGCATAGGTAATCATATAACGAGAGTCTTTCTTGCTGCTCACTTGCTCGCTATACTCTTCCTTGTTACTATTTTCCTTTATCTTTCCCCAATCAAGCCTCATCAAACGAAGCTGGTTGGCCAATCCGTTTTGAGGAGTAGCAGGCTGTCCGTCCTTGCGAAGCGTGCTCTCAGGTATTGTCCAGAGATACTGATGAACGGAATCAAAAGCCAGAGACTCAAAATTATAATTGGGATAAAAATCAGAAGTAGGCCATCTGCTTTCCCAAAGATTCTGCTGATAGCCAACCTTGGCAGTATCCGCCGAAATTGGCAGAATAGGATACTCCTTTAAACGGCAATATCCTTCGCTTGCTATCACCAAGGTAGAAGCAGAAACCTTCACGATGGCTTCATGGTCAAATCCCTTCTCCAGCCCCTGCCAAGGCTTGCCGTCGTTCAGCGTTCCATCTGTTCTCTCGGTAAAACCCAGGTTCTCTACCTGTTCCAGTTCGCCGGTCTTGGGATTCACCTGAATTCGGAAGTTGAAGTACAGGGCGCTATCCGACTTGTCGCTTACCACCGCATAGATATCATCATGCAGATGAGCAATGCCACTGTAGTTGCCCGCAGCCACGGTCTTCGGAAAAGCCTTCTGAGGATTCTCTCTCACTACTTTCCAATCCTGTGCTCCAGCCAACAGACTGAATGCCAGGAAGATGGCCAGGATACTATAACGCAGCATAGGTAAGAACAAACTCCATGGTTAATTCGAAATCCACATGAGCCGTCTTCCTGCTCTTGAGATTCTCCACATCACACGACCAGTCTGCCATCGTATCAAACGGCTTCACCCGCATATCCTCAAACATCAGTTTTTCCTCTGAGAATAACTTGAAGACCGTTTCCTTGGCACACCAATGCACCAGCTTGGCATCCAGATCTTCCGCCTTCTCATCCTTTCGCAGGAATTTGGAAGCGATGCGCTCTACCCTATCGCTGAAGTATTCGATATCTACCGCCACTTCCTGATTTTTGGAAAGGATAAGCGCAGCATAACCCTTGGTATGCGAAACGCTGATATGATAACCACGGAACAATGGCTTTCCAGCCTCGTTGTGGGTAATGTCACCCGCATGAGAAAGCAAGCCCTTGGAAGCTCCGTTCGTCTTGAGCATCTCATACATTAATGCACGAATGGCAAGAAACTCCAGTTTCCTGCCATCGTTCTTATATTTCTCTTCCATCTGGGAACGGTAAGCCTGCAGAAGAGGATATGCTTCAAACAACTGTTCTACAGTCTCATCCATCTGCCATAAGCCCAGGCTCACTCCCGGATAAACTTCTCGTATATTGACAACAGCCATACTATATAATCAAAATATTACAAATATAAGGAGGAGGAACTACTTGGAGGAATTTTCCTCTTCGTTTCTTACCGGATGTACCGTCACCTTGATCTTGCTGATGCGACGCTCCTCGATATTCATCACCTCAAAAGTATAGTTCTTATAATCTATCTTCTCGTGCATGCTTGGGAAATCGCCCTTGATTTCCAAGAGCAGACCAGCCAGGGAATCTGCATCGCCCTCAACCTCCTCGAACTCTTCGTCATCTACATTCAGAATCTTGCAGAAGTCTGAAAGCAAGGTCTTGCCTTCGAAGATAAATGTATTATAATTTAATTTCGAATAGAACTTCTCCTCCTCATCATATTCATCATTGATCTCGCCAACGATTTCCTCCAGGATATCCTCCAGGGTTACGATACCGGAAGTACCGCCAAACTCATCTACCACAATGGCGATATGAACCTTATTCTCCTGGAACTCGCGAAGCAGATCATCTATCTTCTTGGTTTCAGGAACGAAGTAAGGAGGACGGATCAGACTCTGCCAACGGAAGTTGGATGCCTTGGAAAGATGTGGTAATAAGTCCTTGATATACAACACACCACGAATATTATCCGTATTATCCTGATATACCGGAATACGACTGTAGTTGTTCTCTACAATACATTTCAACACCTCAGGATAGGTGCTGCGAATATCCAGGTCAACGATGTTCTGACGAGTGGTCATCACCTCCTTGGCTGTTTCATCGCCAAATCGGATGATACCCTTCAGCATATTCTGTTCGTCCTTGATATCTTCTTTGTCGGTGAGTTCCAGAGCCTGTTCCAAATCATCCACACTCAGGACATGGTTTTCTTTCTGTATAATCTTTTCTGCAACGATTCCACTCTTCAGCAGTACATTCTCCAATGCCCAGAACACCTTGCGTGCAAACATAATGCCGCCCACACATCTACGGCAAAACTTGAGAGGATCCTGTCGGGCATAAACCTTAGGCATAATCTCTCCGAAGAGCAAAAGCAAGAATGTAAGGATTACCGTGATGATAAGGAACTGAAGCCAATAAGCTTTAGGACCAAACTCCACGATTCCGGCAAAAACATAGTTGAGGAGCATGATAATGGTGACATTCACAAAGTTATTGGTTATCAGTATGGTAGCCAATGTACGTTCTGAATCCTCACGCAACATCTGAATTTTCTTGTCACAGTCAGTTTTTTCGTCCTCCAGTTCCGCAATATCCGCTGGTGATAAACTAAAAAAAGCGATTTCGGAACCACTGGCAAAAGCTGACATACCAAGCAGGATAGCTGCCAATATAGCAGCTACAAAAACACCAGTAGATGGCTGCAAGAGCAGCACATCACTAAAAGCATCCGTTATGGTCGATATATCCAATTTCTGAGCTTAAAATTTAAAATGGTAAATCTTTGTTCTCAGTAGTCTCTGCAGGAGATGGGGTTGATGAAGTAGGAGCTGAAGTTGGAGCAGAAGCTCCCGCCCGCGAGGTCAGCATCTCCATATTATCAACGTATATCTCTGTGATATTATGTCGCTTACCCTGCTTGTCATCATAGAGTCGATAGCGGATCCGGCCTTCCACATAGAGTCGGTCGCCCTTGTGTACATACTTCTCCACCACCTTTGCAAGACCACGGAAGAACACGAGGTTATGCCAATCGGTATGATCTGGTACTTGCATACCATTAGCCAGGGTGTAACCTTTTTCCGTTGTCGCAAAAGACACTTGAGCTACCGCCTGATCTGCATCATAATAATGCACAACAGGTTCCTTGCCCACATTACCAATCAACATTACCTTATTCATAGTTTTCTAATAATTATCTTTTTACTTCCACATTCCCAAATAGCGGAAATGGAAATTCTTACCCTTAGCTGAAGGGAACTGACTACGAGAGTCAACTCTCTCCTTCAAGTGCTCTACAATACGAGTGTAGCAATCCAACCCCGACATAGCCTTGACATGAGCCACGAAGTGAGTATCGCGATATTCAAACTTTCCCGTAGCAGGCACCATCACAACACGCTTAAAATCCAAAGATCCCTCGTACCAGCCAGCCAACTCCTGTGTAAGATTCAGCATCACAGGATTCTCCTGACGTTCTGCAGGTGCAGACGAACGCAAGGCCTTCTTATCCTTGAAATCCTGCATCGTAGCAGCAGCCGTCTTGATAACAATGAAATAAATACGAGGACGAACTTTATAACGTTTAGGATAGCAAACATCGCTAGCGGCGTAATCTCTAATATCTGCCTCTAGCTCAGCATCCATACCAATTTCCGGGATACCTTTCAAAAAATCTATTGCTTCATCGACATTATTTACTAATGTCTCCTGATCGAAATATCTTAAATATAAATTCATAATCGGTATGTTTCTCTATTTTCAAATAAAATAGAGCGGAAAACGGGACTCGGACCCGCGACCCCAACCTTGGCAAGGTT
>ERZ1026886.1230-NODE-1230-length-11375-cov-4.814399_pt1 | contig 11375 bp, 8 predicted proteins | sample MGYA00380173_ERZ1026886 | MGnify/ENA primary metagenome ERZ1026886 (study PRJEB33269, sample SAMEA4719809) | human gut metagenome | biome: human-associated habitat; feature: organic feature; material: feces | place: Cameroon | collected 2013-10 ... | reverse complement strand
GTATTACTCTTTTGTTCAAAAATACTCGCTAAAAAATGTTGTTGACTATTTATACGAAAGAAACGTATAATACATACAGGAACAAAAACTTTTATGTTTTATGTAGCCCGACGCCTGCGTTGGGCTACTTTTTTTATCTGAAATTGTCAGAAAACTATTATCTCTATATAAAGTGGATGTGCCTATAAGAATAAGAGTATCCTAGAATGTGTAGAAACATAAATATCATGCTTCAAATACGAGGTAATTCTGAGTGGGTTGTCATAAATGTTATTGACTATTTATATGAAAAGAATCTATATTACTTGCGAAGGACAAAAACATTTTGTTTTATGTGACGAAACGCCTGCGTTGCGTCACTTTTTTTATTTCATCTCACAGTACATAAACTGTGAGTTTTTTTATTTATACCTCAAACTTGGCATATGGATTGCAGTATATATAAATGAATAAACAATGGAGGTATTCTATGTACGATGTAACAGCAACAGGTGAACTATTAATAGACTTCACTAGAAATGGTTTAAGTGAACAGAATAACCGTATCTATGAAGCCAATCCAGGAGGTGCACCATGTAATGTACTTGCTATGCTTGGAAAATTAGGTTATAAAACCGCATTTATTGGAAAAGTAGGAAATGATGAGTTTGGAAAACTGTTAAAGAATACAATCTCAGAACAAAAGATTTATTCTACTGGACTTATTCTAGATCCTGATGCAAAAACAACACTTGCTTTTGTAGATAATGATGAAACAGGAGACCGTAGCTTCTCTTTCTATAGAAAGCCAGGTGCAGATATGATGCTTAGGGAAGACGAAGTGAATTATGAATTAATTGATAACTGCCGTATCTTCCACTTTGGCTCTTTGTCTATGACGGATGAGCCAGTAAGATCTGCTACTTATGCGATGGTTGATTATGCAAAAAAGAAAAACAAGATTATTTCTTTTGACCCTAACTTAAGACCACCTTTATGGGAAAGTGAAGAATTAGCTGCAAAGCAGATCTGGTATGGTATTGAACAGTGCGATATCTTAAAGATTGCAGATAATGAGATTGAATGGCTCACAGGTACTGATGATTATGATAAAGGAATTGAAATCATTAGAGAAAGAACACATGCTAAGTTGATCAATGTTACACTTGGTCCAAATGGTAGTATTGCTTACTATGGTGGTTTAAAGGTATTTATGGAACCTTATTTAAATAAGGATACGATTGAAACAACAGGTGCAGGTGATACTTTTGGTGCCTGTGCACTTCATGCAGTACTTAAACATGGTTTAGATAACTTAACTGAAGAAGATTTAAAAGAAATGCTTCAGTTTGCGAATGCAGCGGCTTCTTTAATTACAACTAAGAAGGGTGCATTAAGAGTAATGCCAGAAGAAAAAGAAATAAAAGAATTAATAAATACATACTAAAAGTTGGCACGTCAATTGCAGTATATATAAGTGAAAAGAAAAAGAAAGGAGAAAATATAAAACAGAAAACTTAAAAGTTGGCATGACAATTGCAACTTATATAAGTGTAAGGGGGGGATATGAAAATGAGACATATTTTAATAGCCACACATGGCTTGCTTGCTTCAGGTGCAAAATCAACAATGGAATTCTTAATCGGTAATGTAGATAACGTAGACTATATTACAGCTTATGTAGATGGACAGAAACCTATCAATGAGCAGATTGAAGAATATTTCGCAAAGATTCCACAGGAAGATGAAGTAGTTATCTTTACTGATATTAAGGGTGGAAGTGTAAATCAGAAGATGATTCCATATTGTGTAAGGGAAAACACTTTCTTGGTATCAGGATTCAATTTAGCTGTTCTTATTGAAGTCACTATGACTCCAGAAAAACTTACTAACGAGTTCTTAAAGGCTAAGATTGAAGAAGCTAGAGAACAGTTATGCTTAGTAGAAATTGAAAAAAACAACACAGAAGAAAGCGATGACGATTTTCTTCTATAAGAAAGAGAGGAAAAGAAAATGATTGTTTGTTTAAGAGTAGACGAAAGATTAATTCATGGACAGGTTGCTATGACTTGGACAAAGGAACTAAAACTTCATGGTTTAGTTGTTGCAAGTGATGAAGCAGCATCAAACGAATTACAGAAGATGTCATTAAAGATGGCAGTGCCAGAAGGTATTAAATGTATTATTAAATCAGTAGAAGGCGTTTCATCAATCTTAGATGATCCTAGATCAGAAAAGATGCGCTTAATGGTTCTTGTGCCAACAGTACGTGATGCTGTTACTTTATGTAAGAAATACAAGAATATTGAAATGGTTAACTTAGGTAACGCTGGAAAGATGACTTCAGGTGAAAAGATTACTTTAACTAAGGAAGTTATGCTTACAAAAGAAGAATTAGAAGCATTAAAAGAATTAGTTGAATTATATCCAGATACATTTTTCCAGGGTACACCTTCAATGGAAAAGAAACTTGCTACAAACGTATTAAAAAATTTATAAGAGATAGGAGAGAGTTATTATGTTAAACGCATTTTTCGTCGCATTGGCAGTATTCGTAGGCGTTGGAGGACACGAATTATTCGGTATGGTCATGTTAAGTAGACCAATCGTTGTTGCACCTCTTACTGGTTTATTGCTAGGAGATGTTCAGACAGGTTTATTAGTTGGAGCATCTTTAGAATCAATCTTTATGGGAGTTGTCAATGTAGGTATCTCAAGTACTGCTGAACCAGCTCTAGCTGCAGGTCTTGCTACAGCCTTCACAATTCAGATGGGTGGAAATGTTGGTACTATTATTCCAATCGTATTCCCACTTGCTGTATTAGGTCTTCAGTTCATGAACTTTATTTTCTCATTCGTTATTGGTCCATTCGCACCAAAATTTGAACAGCTAGCTTTAGAAGGTAAAGATAAATCAATCACAGCCCTTCACTTTGGTTTATGGGTATTACACTATGGTTTATATGCTTTAATTCCATTCTTTGCTGTATGGTTAGGATCTGATGTAGTACAGACAATCTTACAGTCAATTCCTAAGGTAATCATGAATGGTTTAACAGTTGCTGGTAACATGCTTCCTGCTGTAGGTATGGCTATGTTAATGCAGATGTTATGGGATAAGAAAACTGGTATTTACTATATTTTAGGATTTGTTGCAGTGGCTTATTTAAAATTACCACTTATCGCTATCGCGGTATTAGGTGTTGTTATCGCATTAGTAACAGCACAGCGTGATATGCAGTTAAAAGATATGATGGCTAAACCAGCTGTTGCAAGCGCATCAGCTAATGAAAGTGAAGAGGAGGACTTTTTCGCATGAAACTAATGAATAACATTGATAAAGAAGAAAAGAAATTAATCAGAAAGATGTTCTGGAGATCAGGTGCTATGTATGCATCTGTTAACCCAGTTACTATGGGTGGTGCAGGTTTCTGTTATGCTATGATTCCATTCATCAACCATTTCTATAAGAATGATGAACAAAAAAGACGTGAAGCTCTTGCAAGACATGTCTCTTACTTCAGTACTACAGTACCTCTTGCATCATTTGTAATGGGTATTGCTGGTTCAATGGAAAAAGAAAACAGTGAAAAACCAGACTTTGATGCCAATGCAATTGGCTCTATTAAAACAAGTTTAATGGGTCCTTTAGCTGGTATTGGTGACTCATTATTCTGGGGTGTATGGAGAGTAGTTTGTGCAGGTCTTGCTATTGGTTTTGCTAATGCTGGTAACATCCTTGCTCCAATTATCTTCTTAGTATTATTCAACGTACCAAACTTCCTATGCAGATACTATGGTGCATGTTTAGGATATTCTTTAGGTGCTAAGTATATTGAGAAATTATATGCAAACGGCATGATTGAAATCCTTACAAAAGCAGCAGGTATTGTTGGTTTAATTATGGTTGGCGCTATGACTAGCCAGACAGTCGTATTTAAGACAATTCTTGAATTCAAGATGAAGGGACAGTCATTAATGAATGTTCAGTCAGCTCTTGATAGTATCTTTAAAGGTATCGTTCCATTATTAATGACATTTGGCTGCTATAAGCTATTAAATAAGAAAGTCAACGTTATCGCAATCATCTTCGGAATTGTTGCACTAGGAATCGTTTTATCACTATTAGGTATTTGTTAATAAATACCACAGGAGGGTCGCTTTGAATACAATGAAATGCAATCCATTCTATATGTTAAGAATCAAGAATGGAATCTATAGTACAGACAATGCAATCAGTTATTATCGCAATAAGCTTCCAGATGATACATTTTCATTTGATTCATCTAATCAAAAAGTTCAAGCCAATCTTGATGAATTTGGCACAATTAAAAACCTTACCTTCTTTCATCACAACTACTACATGGAAAGCAAACCAGGTGTCTGGGTAGGAAAAGACTTTGTTCAAGAACATGATCTTTCTATCTCTATTACCTGGAACGGTAATAAAACTGAATTGAAATCTGATAACTTATATGTCATCTCTGATCTTGCAGATAATCTTTTTCCAAGAAGTATTCATCATTTTACCTGGGGAACAGTCAGCTTAATTGCTTGTGCACCTATTACTCGTGATGGAGAAAGATTAAGCAGTTTAATGTATGCCATTATCATTGAAAACCAAAGTGACTCGCAAAGAGAAGGAGCCTTAGAACTCCCTTCTCTTTATAAAAAGAAATACTCTGATACAAGAAATGTATTAATAGAATGCCGCGAGACACAATCTCACAACAGTATTTCATTTACTTTACCACCTCATTCTCAAAAAGAATTCATGATTGCTTTCACTGATCCTAATGCATATCAGGATACACAGAAACTGTTTAGTAGAAGTATTGATGAATGGTTAGAAGAAACACGTCAATATTATAAACAATGCATAGGTAAAGTCCATTTTGATAACGATCCAATGGCAGGGTACTTAATTGAAAGAGCCTATCAGCAGGCGTCTGGTGCTTTTGCCATGAATAGTTATAATCAAATACTTGGTTCAAATTGGGGCACTTACCCCGTTACTCCTCATATATGGAATAAAGATATGTATTATTCTAGCTTGCCTTATACAATGACCGAACCAGACCTATGTAAAAAAACAATAAAATGGTTTGCCCAATATGGTATCAAATACCCAGGTACTAAATTTGAAGGCGGAATCTTCCATTCATTAAGTAATTCTCTATCGGTGATTCTACTTTCTGGTGCGTATTATGATTATTTTGGTGATCATCATTTCTTTCTAGATAATGAAGGTTTATATAAACAGATGAAGGAAATCCTTAACAAAGTCATTACTTCTAGAAATCCAGGTGAACCACACCTATACCACAGTATCTGGATTTCAGATGCCTACTCCCTTGGTACATATCATACAGGATCAAACATTTGTGTATATCGTGCATGTCGCTCCCTATCAAGACTTGCACTTGAAATCTTTGACGAGAAGGAATATGCGATTGAACTAGAAAATGAAGCCCAGGCAATCAAAAATGATATAGAGAAATATATGACTGTAGAAACGAATGGTCATCGTATTTTTCTAGAAGGTATTGCGTCACTTGATCTAGATGCAAAAGAACATATGTCAGATGAGTGTTATCGTAAAGAGATGCTTGATCAAGGACTTCAGTTCTTAACTGATGTGAATCATGACGGTACTATCACATTAAGAATGCATGATGGTGAAGAATCAGACACTACATTATTGAATTATTATGGCTATGAAGCAGGAGACAGAACAACGCATTATGGACAATTTAGTTCAAGTGATGAGAATCCTACTTATAGTTGTCTGAGCAGAGGAATTAAGTGGGGAAATCAATCTGGAGCCACTTTTCCTGGATATATTTCAATATTGAATGGTGCTGATAATGTAGAAAACTGGAGTGGAGAACACGGCAGATTTAAAGAATTAGAAAGATTAGCTGATCTAGATGGCAGCTGGTGGTGGTGGCCTTATAAAGTAGGGGCACCTACTGGAGATGTCACACGAATGAACAGCTGTGGTAAATGTGGATGGGCCTCAGGTATCTTCTATATCTTGTTCATTACAGAATTCTTAGGAATCAACTATGATGCACCAAATAAACACTTAACGATTCATCCTAAGGAATTTATTGGAAACTTCTTCTGGGAGGATTTCCATATCGGTGAATCAAGATTTGATATCAAGGTAACTGATCAGCACATTCATATTACCAATAAAAATAATTATTCAATTACTGTCAATCAACATGCAGTAAAGGAAGGAGAAGATTATGAATTTACTAAGTAATATCATGACTTATAAAGGAGAACGTTCTAGAGCTGTATCACCAGAAAACCCAACTGGTGAAAAAGGCAAAGCATGTATGGAAGCAAGTGCCCTAGGTCCATCAAGAAAAGGACGTGGAAGCATTAAATTACCTATGGGTGAAGAAACAGTGATTGCGGATATTAAAGGTCCAGGTATTATTAGACATATGTGGATGACAATCCGTGAAAATACTGAAAAAGGCAGCTTTGTTATGAGAGATGTTGTCTTAAGAATCTATTGGGATGATAGTAAAACACCTGCAGTAGAAGCACCTATTGGAGATTTCTTTTGTAATGGTTTTGGCGAAAGATGTGATGTGGCCTCTTTACCAATCGTTGTGAATCCTACAGGAGGAATGAACAGCTATTTTGAAATGCCATTCGCAAAAAGAGCAGTCATCACAATGACAAATGAACATCCTAAAGATATTACATCATTCTTCTATACTATTAATTATGCTGAAGTTGATGCTTTACCTGAAAATTGTTTATATTTCCATGCTTATTGGCGCAGAGAACGTCAGACTGAGCTTGCAAAAGACTATGTCATCTTAGATGATGTAAAAGGTAAAGGCTACTATGTAGGTACTTACCTTGGTTTAACTGCATTAGAAAGATATTGGTGGGGTGAAGGAGAATTTAAGTTCTATCTTGATGGTGATGAAGATTATCCAACAGTGTCATCAACAGGTTCAGAAGACTACTTTGGTGGTGCCTGGGCATTCCATCAGAAAGATGAATTAGGAAGACCTTCAGTTAAACCATATTCTAACTTATTCTTAGGGTATCCATTCTATTCAACAAAGGATAAGACAAGAGAAAGATTTGAAACAGGTAAGCTGAATGCTGTTCATGCCTTTGGTAATGACAGCCTTCCTCGCCATGGCTTATACAGATTCCATATCTTAGATCCAATTGCCTTTGATGAAGATATCAAAGTCACATTACAGCAGATTGGTAACGATGATCTTTCATTATATGAAAGACAGGATGATGTTTGTACAGTCGCTTATTGGTATTGTGATCATAAAGAAGGATTCGATAAAGAATTCCCAAATAGAAGAGCAAGACTCCCAAGATAGTCAGACAGGAAGATATCCCTATATCTTCCTTTTCATGCGTGTTGGCATTAAATTGTTTTCTAACAGTTTTCAAGTTATAATTAATTAAGAGCAAGGAGGTATCAGGATGGATGTAAAAGATAAAGTTTATATATCACTTCAAGAATGCTTAAATGAGTCTGAAAAGATCCCTACATCTCAGATTGCAGACAATCTACATTTAAGCAGACAGATTGTGACACATTATTTAAATCAGCTTTTTGATGAGGGGAAAGTAAAAAAAACAGATACAAGACCGACTTACTGGTATATCGAAAAAGAAGAACAGAATGCATCTGTTGAAGAAGAGTTAGATTCAGAAGTATTTGATTCTATGATTGGTGCAACAGGAAGTCATAAGAAAATAGTAGAAATGTGTAAAGCATCTGTTTCTTATCCACCTAATGGTCTTCCTATTCTTATTATTGGTGAAAGTGGTGTAGGTAAAAGCTATATCGCAAAACTCATCTATAAGCATGCATTACAGACAGGAAGTATTGATAAAAAAGCACCTTTTGTCGTGTTGAATTGTGCAGATTATGCAAATAACCCTGAACTTCTTTCAGCTACATTACTTGGTTATAAGAAAGGAAGCTTTACAGGGGCTGATTCTGATAAGACGGGATTACTTCAAGAAGCAGATGGTGGTTATCTTTTCTTAGATGAAGTACATCGTTTATCATTTGAGAACCAGGAAAAGTTATTTGTATTTATGGATACAGGTAAATATCGTCCTCTTGGTGATTCTAAATGGAGAAATTCAAACGTACGATTCATATTTGCGACAACAGAAAACCCTCAGGAAGTCTTATTAGAAACATTCAGAAGAAGAATTACATTACAGATTACTATTCCTAACATTACAGAACGCCCTTTACAGGAACGTATAGAACTCATAGAAACATTCTATAAAGAAGAAGCAGAAAAGATTAAAAAGAACCTCACTATTTCTAGTGGTGCTGTCAAAATGCTTTGTTTCTCTAAGTTCCCTGGTAATATTGGTAGATTAAGAAATTTAATTCAGGTCAGCTGTGCAGAAGCTTATTTCAAACACGGTAAAGAAGACAATCTTCTTATTTCTGAAGCAGAACTTATTCATGCAGGGGGAGATATACCTGTCAATACAACAGGATTTCAGACTGAACGTAATATGGAAATATCCATTCTATGGAATCAACCTGAAGAATATATCCATCAGGAATACTATGATGAATATCATATCGAAATCATCGATCTCTTTCATAAGATAGAGACTGCATCATGGAGCCAGATTGACCAGCTCTATTTGAATTTCCGCGCAATTTTAAGAAAGATTAATCCTACACATAACAACTTAACAGAACAGCGTTTCTTTACGCAGATTTGTAAAGATATATTGATTCGATATGGTGTAAAGATGAATGATTCATGTGGTAAAGAATTGTATATTCTTTATGCAATATTCAATCAAATGCACATTGATAAGGAACAGGAATGGAAACTTAAAGCATATTTTGAACAATCATGCCCTAAAGCTTTCTATGTTGCAAATCGCATCATTATTGAACTAAAGAAGTATGAATTACAGTTAGAAGATAATCTTGCTTTCTTATTTGCGTTAGCTATTCATGAATATATCAGTGAATCTCTTGAATTAAATGGCCTCATCGCAGCACATGGTGATACAACAGCATCTAGTATTGCCAAGGTTGTCAATCAGGCGTGTGGTACCTTTATTATGGAAGGCATTGATATGCCTATGGATACAACACTTAATCAGACTGTAGAAAAAGTACAGAACTATCTCCTGCATTCTGCCAAGGGTAAAGGATTGATCTTACTTGTAGATACAGGATCATTAAGCAGTATGTATTCAAAAATAAAGAATAACTTATCCGGCGATTTATTGATTATTAATAATGTTTCTACGGCTATTGCATTAGATGTCGGTTTAAAGATGCTAGGTCATGGTTCTTTTGAACAAATTGTAGAAAGCACAAAAAAGATTAACAGCTTTGATGTTCAGTTTTTTGAAGGATTATCTAAGAATAAGAATATTCTTATTTCATGTATGTCCGGTGTAGGTATCGCAGAAAAGATACAGGAAATCATGAAGAAGACATTAGGAGACTGTGGCCTTGATTTTGTGACTATGGAATATAAGAAACTCTTAGATTTACTCAATGAAGATGAATCTAAGAATTTTGATCAGACTCTTATGATTTTAACAACATCTCCTCTTCATGATGGTATTTCAACACCTTGGCTGAGTGTTTATGATATATTAGATGGCCGTGGTGAAGAAAACCTATGGAATGCATTAAAAAGTGTAGTTACACCAGAACAATTTGAAGCATTGAAGAATGAATTTGTAAGATTCTTTACAATCGAAGGTATTGTCAGCAGATTACAGTTCCTCAATCCTACAGTTGTTATTCAGGATGTAGAAATGATACTTCATCGTTATCAGGATTACTATAAGATGGAGATGTCAGGTCATATAAGATTGAATCTTTATATGCATATCGCATTTATGTTTGAACGCTTAATGACTGCAGATGATACGGATGATGAAGAAGAACCTACGAATCCAGCACAGAAAGAGTTTTATCGTATATCAAAAATTGTTTTCCAGGATGTAGAAAAGAAATATCGTATTCATATAGATAATTATGAATTATCTATATTGTATGAATTATTGAATAAGGTTATTAAGGAGCCAATAGGCTTAGATGAAGCTTGAACTTAGACAAGGTCAAAAACATCAAATATATCAGAAACAGATTGAAAAGAATCAGATCTTACAGATGGATGTCCAACAGCTTCTTGCCCACATAGAGAAGATTTCTTTTGAGAATCCATTAATAGATACTGATGATATGATAGAAAGTACTTCTGATATAGGAAAAGAATTTGATATCGATAGTCTTTCAAGAAAATCAGAACAGAGTTTAAAGGAAAACATTCACTGGCAATTAATAAACAAGGATATAGACAATAAAGAATTAGTAGAATCTCTTGTAGAGTTATTAGATGATAATGGATATCTACGTCTCTCAACTCAAGATATTTGTACTTGTCTAAAATGTGATGAGAAAGAGTATATAGAAGCTAAAAATGTATTATCCAAGCTAGAACCTCCTGGACTTGGTGCAGCCACTTTAAAGGAATGTCTTCTTCTTCAATTAGAGCGCCTCGAAGAAACAGAAGATATTTATAAGACAAAACAACTTATTAAAGAATGCTTAGAAGATCTTTCAAAAAGTCATTATCATGCTGTTTCTAAGAAACTTGGCATATCACAAAATAAAGTAAGAGAACTACTACAAATCATCTTAACATTAAATCCTCGTCCAGCCAGTAGCTTTAGTTCTTCTATTGAAGTCAATTATCCTGTACCAGATATAATAATCAAGGATAATGCTGTACAATTAAATCCAGTAATCTATAAGGATATAAACATCAATACAGGCTATTTATCTCTTGAATCAGAAAGTAAAGAAACTAAGAAATATATAGAATCTAAACTAAGACAAGTTTCCTGGTTGCAACAATGTCTCACCCAAAGAAAGAATCTAATATATGATATTGCGGTCTTCTTACTAGATTATCAACAAGATTTTTTTATGAATGGAGGGTCTTGTCATCCACTTCTACAAAAAGATTTAGCGATGTTACTTGGAGTACATGAATCTACAATCAGTAGAGCCGTTAAGGATAAATATATATATTGTGATAAGGGCTTTATTCTTCTAAGTGATCTCATTCCAAAGGGAACAGAAGATAACTCTGTTGATTCTATCAAAGAAACAATCAAAGAAGTTATTGATAATGAAGATAAGAAAAAGCCTTTAAGTGATCAGAAAATCACCAATCTCTTAAAAGATAAAGGTATTGAAATATCTAGAAGAACAGTAGCTAAATATCGTTCAGAATTAAATATTCCAGATGCCTCTGGTAGAAAGTACATAAAAAGAAGCTGTAACGAATAGATAGTATTTACTACTACCTTGAGCGTTACAGCTC
>ERZ1026886.1229-NODE-1229-length-11390-cov-36.967005_pt1 | contig 11390 bp, 10 predicted proteins | sample MGYA00380173_ERZ1026886 | MGnify/ENA primary metagenome ERZ1026886 (study PRJEB33269, sample SAMEA4719809) | human gut metagenome | biome: human-associated habitat; feature: organic feature; material: feces | place: Cameroon | collected 2013-10 ... | reverse complement strand
TTAGGACGAGAGATTTTCATTCTCTAAAGAGGAGTTCGACTCTCCTAGGGACTACTAATAATAAGAAAATAAGAAATGGCAAACCACAAATCATCTGTAAAAAGAATTCGTCAGACGGCGTCTCGCAGACTGCACAACAGATATTACGCTAAGACTATGCGTAACGCAGTACGTAAGCTCCGCGCTACGACTGACAAAGCAGCTGCAACAGAACTTCTGCCGAAGGTTCAGAAGATGTTGGACAAGCTTGCTAAGAAGAACATTATTCACAAGAACAAGGCAGCTAACATCAAGAGTGGTGTGATGGCTCACATTAACAAGCTCGCCTAATACAAGTTTTTGGTTCATAAGGTAAAAGGTTTAATCCTCTGCAGAGTTCGCTTTGCAGAGGATTTTTGTTGTTGGTACACACGTGGCATACGATATACCAAACGTTTGGTATTGCTAAAGGGGGCAAACGGCCGTAACTTTGCACTCGTAAACCAATAACAAATACATTTACATCTTATGAGCCAGATTTATCACTCACTTACTGAACTCGTGGGCAACACGCCGTTGCTTGAAGTGTCTAACATCGAAAAGGAGCTTGGCCTCAAGGCACGTCTGCTTGTCAAACTCGAGTATTACAACCCCGGTGGCAGCGTAAAGGACCGGGTGGCACTTGCCATGATTGAGGATGCCGAACAGACGGGCAAATTGCAGCCCGGCGGCGTGATTATCGAACCTACCAGTGGCAATACCGGCATCGGACTGGCGTGGGTGGCATCGGTAAAGGGTTACCGCCTCATTCTCACCATGCCCGAAACCATGAGTTTGGAGCGCCGCAACCTGCTCAAGGCTCTCGGTGCCGAACTGGTGCTGACACCAGGCGCCGAGGGTATGAAGGGGGCCATCAAGCGCGCAAAGGAGTTGCAGCAGGAGCACCCGGGCAGCTTTATACCGCAGCAGTTTGAAAATCCTGCCAACCCTGCCGCCCACACCCGTACCACGGCCGAGGAAATATGGCGCGACACCGACGGCAAGGTCGACGCCTTTGTGGCCGGTGTAGGCACTGGCGGCACACTGAGCGGCACGGCACGCGGCCTGCGCAAGCACAATCCGGCCATCGAGACCTACGCTGTTGAGCCCGCTACGAGCGCTGTGCTTGAGGGCAAGCCTTCGGGTCCGCACAAAATACAGGGCATTGGCGCAGGTTTTGTGCCAGGCAACTTTGACGCCTCGGTGGCTACGGCCATTGTGCCCGTCGAGGACAATGATGCCATTCGTGCCTCGCGCCTTTTGGCCAAAAAGGAGGGGCTGCTGGTAGGCATTTCGTCGGGCGCCGCCTTACACGCCGCCATCGAGTTGGCCAAGAAACCCGCCTACGAGGGCAAGACCATTGTGGCCTTGTTGCCCGACACGGGCGAGCGCTACCTGTCGACTGTGCTCTATGCCTTTGAGGAATATCCCGTATGATTATAATTGCTGACAATCAACCACTTACACGCGATGCGCTGACCACCTATCTGGCTGGTCAGCCTTTGCGATTTGCAGGTAATAAAGCCGAATTGGCAGAGGCTTTGCAAGCCGAGCCAGAGGCGTTGGTGGTGCTCGATTTCACACTGTTCGATTTTGCCACCCCCGAGCAGTTGCTCATCTATTTGCGTCGCTTTGCCCATGTGCATTGGTTGTTGTTGTCGGCCGAATTTGCCGAGGGACTGCTGCGCTTGTTCGGGGCAGAGCCTCAGGTGAGTTTCATTACAAAGGACTGCACGCGCACTGATGTGGTGCAGGCTGTTTACCGCATTTCAAATGGCGGTCGCGAGGTGTGTCCGTCAGTGTCCGACGTGTTGCGTGCACGTGCCACAACGCAACAGAACCTGCCGCGCCTCACGTCCACCGAAACGTCCATTCTCACTTTGATGGCCGAGGGGCTTACGGCCAAGGAGATAGCTGCGCGGCGCAACTCATCGGTGCATACCATTGTGACGCACAAGAAGAACCTCTTCCGCAAACTCGGTGTGTCAACGGCCTACGAGGCAGTGCGCTACGCCCTGCGTGCCGGATTGGCCGACCCTGTGGAATACTATATTTAATGTGGCAATATGCTAATGGGCTGACGCTGTAGCGTTACTACTTGTAATACTACGGCGTCAGCCCTTATGTTCTTGAGCCCACGCGGACGTCAGTCCGTGGCCTTCCGCCGCGCAGCGGCCTTATGTCCTTTTGCTTCCCGCGTTAGCGGCTAACAAGCCACGCTGCGGCATCAGTCCGTTACCATATTCCCACATTGTCACATTCCCACATTGGCGTATTAGCTTATTTTTTCGTACCTTTGCCCGATAAAGGCAATATACGCTATGAACCCTCCCGAAAGTTACACCAATTTGTTACGGCAGACGGTGGAGGAATTGTCCGACACAAGCAAGATGCAAGGACTCTTCCATCAGCACCGTCATGGCGACCCCTTGCCCTCTTCGGCAGCGCTCGAAGAGATAATAGGGCTGTGCCGCGCTGTGCTCTTTCCGGGGTATTACGGAAAAAGCACACTCAACGCCGTCACTGTGCGCTACCATATAGGTATGGAAATTGAGCGCCTCTTTGCATTGTTGACCGCACAAGTGCAGGCCGGACTCTGTTTCGGTCAGCAGGACGACGACTGCCGATGTACGGGAGTAGATTTCCACACAAAGGCCGAGGCCATAGCCGCCACACTTATCAGCATGTTGCCACAAGTGCGCCGCACGCTCGCCACCGATGTAGAGGCCGCCTACCTGGGCGACCCCGCCGCGCAGAACAACGGCGAGGTGATAAGCTGCTATCCGGCCATACGCGCCTTGACGTGTTACCGCATAGCCCACGAGCTTTATCGCCTCGATGTGCCGCTCATTCCGCGCATCATCAGCGAACTCGCACACAGCGAGACAGGCATCGACATTCACCCGGGGGCACAGATAGGCGAATACTTCACCATCGACCACGGCACAGGCGTTGTGATAGGCGCCACCTGCATCATTGGCAATCATGTCAAGCTCTATCAGGGCGTGACGCTCGGAGCCAAGAGCTTTCCGCTCGATGTCAACGGCAATCCTATCAAGAACAATCCGCGTCACCCCATACTCGAGGACGGCGTCATAGTCTACTCCAACGCCACCATATTGGGCCGCATCACTATTGGCCGCGATGCCGTGATAGGTGCCAACAAGTGGGTGACACACGATGTGCCCGCTGGCCAAAAGGTGTGACACAGCCACCAAGCGTGGCAACGTGGTGTAACGCACAAGTGCTGCCACCACAACACTCCCCCCCATACGTCTGTTAAAACCATACGCATATAGGCTGGCAATGCAGCTGCCAAAACCGCATTTGCCGGCAAACTCCACAAACGATTATGCAAGAATTTGAACTCATAGCCAAAACCTTTCAAGGACTTGAAGAGGTGCTGGCACAAGAACTCACCGAACTTGGTGCTAACAATGTGCAGATAGGCCGCCGCATGGTGTCGTTCACCGGCGACAAGGCCATGATGTACCGCGCCAACTTTTGTTTGCGCACGGCCATACGTGTGCTCAAACCCATCAAGCACTTCAAGGCCAAAGGAGCCGACGACGTGTACGAGGCTGTGCGAAAGATTGACTGGAGCCAGTACCTCGACCTCAACACCACCTTTGCGGTAGACTCGGTAGTGTTCTCCGACGAGTTCCGTCACTCTAAGTTTGTGGCCTACAAGGTAAAGGACGCCATTGTCGACTATTTCCGCGACACAACCGGCGAGCGCCCCAACATACGCATCACCAACCCCGATGTCAAGCTCAACATACACATTGCCGAGGACGACTGCACCCTCTCGCTCGACTCGTCGGGCGACTCGCTCCACCTGCGCGGCTATCGCGTGGCCACAGTCGAGGCCCCCATCAACGAGGTGCTGGCCGCCGGCCTTATCAAGCTCACCGGCTGGCAGTACGATTGCGACTTTATCGACCCCTTCTGCGGTTCGGGCACATTCTTGGTAGAGGCAGCCCTCATGGCCCGCAACATCTACCCCGGCGTGTTCCGCAAGTCGTTCGGTTTTGAAAAGTGGAAAGACTTCGACGCCGAACTCCTGCAGGAAATTTACGACGACGACTCACAAGAGCGCACCTTCAGCCACCACATCTACGGCTACGACATCAATGTGCCGGCAGTAGAGAGCGCACTGAAAAATGTGCGCAGCGCCGGTGTGGCCGACATCGTCACCGTGCAGCAGCAGGACTTCCGCAAGTTCACTGCCCCTGCCCAAAAGTCTATCATCGTCACCAACCCGCCCTATGGCGAACGCCTTACCCCGCCCGACATCTTGGGCCTGTACCAGGCCATAGGCAAGGTGCTCAAAAACGAGTTTCAGGGTGGCGAGGCATGGATTATCTCGTCAAAGGCCGAACTGTTCGAAAACCTTGGCTTGCGTCCCAGCCTCAAGACACAGATATTCAACGGCAAGCTCGACTGCGACTTCCGCAAGTACCAGCTGTTCAGCGGCAAGCTCAGCGACTTCCGTGCCGAGGGTGGCAAGGTGAAAACCGACGTTGAGCGTCGGTTGATGAGCGACCAGCGCCGTTTCCGCACCAACCGCGACGAATTCAAAAAGCGCTTTGACGATGCAGAACGCCACGACGAGGACGACGACCTCGATCCCGCATACAAAATACTGCGCCGCAAGCACCGCGAATTTGAACAGCTGCACGCACCCCGCAAATCCAAGCGCGAGGGCGACGATGCCAAGAAGGGTGGTTTCAAGAAAGACGGCTTTAAGAAGGGCGATTTCAAAAAGGGTGATTCCAAGAAAGGCGGCTTCGGTGGCAAAAAGCGCGAAGGCGGTTTCAAGAAAGGCCCGGGTTTCAAACAGAAAGGCGACTTCAAGCGCAAGGCCGGCTTTGACAGATAATACATATAAATAAAAGTCTATATACCGAAGATGCGGCCCGGGCACACTAATGCACAGGCCGCATCTTTGCAATATGTCATACACCATACAAATGAAAATCAAACACTTAATCGTGGCAGCCGTGGCGCTGCTCATAGGCACTAATGCCATGGCACAGACAAAGAAAAGTTTCACCCTCGAGGATTTGATGTGGGGCGGCAACAACTACGCCAACATCATGCCCAAATATTACGGCACCGCCTTCTGGGGCGACCGCCTGCTCAAGCTCGACGTTGACGAGGTAAGCACCCTGGCCAGCAACAAGGGCAAGGCCGAAAAGCCCCGTGTGCTCTTTACCACCGACCAGCTCAATGCAGCCATCGACACCGCCAAGTATGGCAAGGTGTACAATCTGCTTTACGCCCAGTTCCCCTCGGGCAGCAAATCCGAGGTCTACCTGCAAACCAGCAAGCTCAACCTGCTCTACAACTGGCAGCAGCGCAAGGTGGTGTGGAGCACCGAGCGCACACCGGGTGCCTATGCCAACGACATGAGCCATTATAGCCACAACGAGGCTTTTGTCAAGGACTGGAACCTCTATGTCAAGACCGCCGACGGCAAAACCCACCAAGTGAGCACCGACGGCTCACGCGAGCTGCAGTACGGCCTTAGCGTACACCGCGACGAGTTCGGCATACGCAAGGGCACCTTCTGGAGTCCCAAGGGCCACCTGCTCGCCTTTTACCGCATGGACCAAAGCATGGTGACGGACTATCCCCTTGTCGATATCAACCACCGCGTGGCCCAGCTCGCCCCCGAAAAGTACCCCATGGCCGGCATGACCAGCCACAAGGTAACCGTGGGCGTGTACAACCCCGCCACCGACAAAACAGTCTACCTGCAGGCCGGCGACCCCACCGACCGCTATTTCACCAACATAGCGTGGAGCCCCGACGAGAGCACCATCTACATGTTTGAGCTGCCCCGCACACAGGACAAGGCCGAACTCGTGGCATACGACGCACACACCGGTGCACGCAAGGGCGTGCTCTACACCGAAAGCAATGCCCGCTACGTAGAGCCGTGCAACCCCATACAGTTCCTGCCGTGGGACGCCACAAAGTTTGTCATGCAAACCCGCCGCGACGGTTACAACCACCTCTACCTCTTCACTGCCGACGGCCGCCAGCTCAAGCAGCTCACCAAGGGCCAGTTTGAGGTAATCAGTGTGCTCGGCTTCAACACCAAGGCCAAGAGCATCATCTACCAAAGCAACCAGGACAACCCCATACAGTACAGCAATTATAGCGTGAATGTGGCCACGGGCAAGGTGGCCCGCCTCGACAATGGCCAGGGCACACACTACGCCGCCCTGTCAGAGAACGGCCTCTACCTGTCCGACCGCTGGTCGTCGCCCACCACCTTCCGCCAGTATGACCTGCTCGGCACCACCCAGCCCGCAGCAGCCGTCAAGCTGCACGCCGATGCCGACCCTTGGACAGCCTACAATGTACCCGAAATCAGCGGTGGCAAAATCAAGGCTGCTGATGGCAAAACCGACCTCTACTACCGCCTTGTAAAGCCCGTCGGCTTCGACCCTGCCAAAAAGTACCCCACAGTAGTCTATGTGTATGGTGGCCCGCACGCCCACAATGTGGAGGCAGCGTGGCACTATCTGGCCCGCCCCTGGGAGATATACATGGCACAGCGCGGCTACGTCATCTTTGTGGTTGACAACCGCGGTTCCGAAAATCGCGGTTTCGAGTTTGAGAGCTGCACCCACCGCCACCTTGGCGACATCGAGATGCAGGACCAGCTCGAGGGCGTCAAGTTCCTCAAGTCGCTCCCCTACGTTGATGCCGACCGCATTGGCGTACACGGCTGGTCGTTTGGCGGTTTCATGACCACCAACCTCATATGTTCTTACCCCGACGTGTTCAAAGTCGGTGTGGCCGGTGGCCCCGTCATCGACTGGAAGTACTACGAGGTGATGTACGGCGAGCGCTACATGGACACCCCGCAAGAGAACCCCGAGGGCTATGCCTCGTCGTCGCTCCTCAACAAGGCCAAGAACCTCAAGGGACGCCTCCAGATAATCGTGGGCTACAACGACCCCACCTGCGTCATGCAGCACAGCCTGTCATTCCTCCGCGCTTGCGAGGACGCCGGCACCCAGCCCGACTACTTTGTCTATCCCGGCGACGGCCACAACATGATGGGTCACGACATGGTACACCTGCACGAGCGCATCACACGCTACTTCGACGACTATCTTAAAAAGTGAGACGCTCAAAGCATTAAAGCTATGATGGTGTCTCACGAAAGATACATACATTAAGCACACACATCACACACACCAATCCGGCAGTGGACGAGCAAAAGCAGTCCGCTGCCGGATTTTTGGTACACTATAGTGCCGCAGAGGCCTCAAGCGGTATGGTTTGCGCCCGAAAACATGTTGCACAGCATAAAAAGGCTATTTGCTATTTGCGCATGCACTTTTGTGCGGTAATGTGGCGGTAATATTGGTATTACCGCAAAAAACTTGGGCTACCTTAGGCAGTTTTGCGCAAAAACTGCAATTTTGCACCGAGTTTTGGCAGCCCCTCAGAGGGCTTGGCTACAACAGCAAATCACAGAAAAGAAAGAACAGAACAACAATAACTAAACTAAACGCTATGACTAAGAAACTGACCACACTGGTGGCAATGCTCGCGTGCTGCGTATTTGGTGCGCTGGCACAAAAAGTGGCAACCACACCCGTAACTGATGTGCAGACGGGCGTTTATATGTTGCGCATGAAGTCGGACCGCATTCCAGGTACAGATGGTGCTTGGGTGTATTATAAAGACTCTCATGCATACGGTGAGAGCGACAATACCGCATTGAAGGTGGTAACAGAGAACCCGATAAGCGAGGACCACTATAACTACCTTTGGAGGGTGGTAAAGAAAGACGATGGAAAAATCACCATACAGAGTTTCACAGCTAATACTTATTGGGCTAAGGCTTCGGGCGGACAAAGTAAAACAGTGGGGTTTGTCGGCGAAGACGACAACAAATGGGTGCCCAATGAATTCCCGATGAATGGAACCGATAACGCTTTTGCGCTTGTGTCAGACGGAGGTGGCTTCAAGCTCAAAACCACAAGTGCTCATAAGTATTATACAGGTAAGTTTGGAAAATACACAGAGCACAATGATGAGGTGGAAGTCTACGTAGTCGACAATGTAACCCTGAGCAGCTCTGACAAGGCCAATGCTGCGCACAACATTGGCTACCAGCAAACGTCTACTACACGCAGCGACATCACCTTTGAGTTTTACGAGGTCACCCAATTTCCCGAGAAAGTGTCTTTCACCTACAACTATATATACAATGGCGTAAGCAAAAAGACAGAGCCGTTCGACACCTACACTTACAAACCCTATCCCGCGGTAACGGTTCCCGACTTTATCAAGGCTAATGCACCTGAGGGCGAGATAAAGCCTGAGGACAATGGTGCGACCATCAATATAGAGTGTACCCCCGACTTGCCCTTCACCCTCAGCACCGACGCCAACCGCGTGTACTATTACTTGGCAGCGGGTGCTGGCACCGAAGGACGCACCATGCTCTATGCTAATGGCACTGATCTGAAATTGCGTGCTGAGGCACAAGCCAACAACCTCACCGCCATGCGCAACGATTTGTGGTATGTGACAGGCAACCCCTACGATGGTTTGCAGTTCCATAATGTGGGGAGCGGTACAACAGCCATGTCGAAATTGAAACTTTCTGATCAAACAGAACTCTGGTTGAAACATGATTTAGGCGGTGGCGACGATACTTGGAAAATCTACAAGATTTCTGACAAGGCCTTTGGTCTTTACGCAAAAGATTGGAAAAAAGCCAATGTAGCATGGAAACTCAATGGCTCCAAGGTATCATTCGAAAAGATTGATGCCAGTGCCCCCAACACCAGTGATGCCTTTGCCTTCCAAGCCATCGAAGCCACCTACGTCCTCCCCCTCCACGACTCCGAGGCCGACAATGCAGCCTTTGCCACCACATGCGCACCATTCAACTTTGCCATTGTGGGCGATGACGTAAAAGCCTATGCCGGCAAACTCAGCGCCGATGGCAAGGAGCTCGACATGAACGAAATCGAGGGTAATGTGCCCGCCAACCAAGGCGTCATACTCAAAGCAGCCATGGGCGTGAGCGAGGTAACCGTCAAGGTGGTCAACACCGCCGATGCCATCGACAACGACCTCAAAGGCACAAACGACGAAATGACCGACCTCAGCCAAGTGTATGTGTTCGGACGCGACAAAGTCACCCGTCACGTGGGCTTCTACAATGCCTCGGGCGATGCCGCGCTGCCCGCCAACCGCGCCTACCTCGACAAACCCGCACAAGAGGCCGTCAATGCCGTGGCCATGAACTTTGGCAATGGCATGGTGACAAACATCAACACCGCCATTTCAGCACAGAGCGCCGACAACGCCCCCATCTACGACCTCAGCGGCCGCCGCGTACAGCACACCGTCAAGGGTGGCCTCTACATCAAGGGCGGACGCAAATTCATGGCACAGTAATCGCACACACACACTTAAACAAAACACAAAAACGACATAATGAAAAAGCAATATATACGTCCCGCCATGCAGATTTACCAGCTCGGGCTTGACGAAAGCATACTGATGAACGTGTCTGGCGGCTCAACCGACGACCGCTGGAGCAACAAAAAGGAATGGGACAATGCCGGTTGGAGCGATGACGACGACACCGCTGCCGCCGAGAACTAAACACCCAACCGCACAAAACACATGGCGCACTGCAAGAAACCAAACCTGCAGTGCGCCTTTTTCGTGTCATAATAGCTACCTTTGCACATTATGAATGTAAAGATACACCCCTCGTGGGCCGCACAGCTGCAGAGCGAGTTCGATGCACCCTACTTCAAGCAACTCACCGATTTTGTGCGCCACGAATATGCCCAAGGCACGTGCTATCCTCCCGGCAACGAAATATTCAACGCCTTCAATCTCTGCCCCTTCCCACATGTGAAGGTTGTCATCATTGGCCAAGACCCCTACCACGGTCCCGGACAGGCCGAAGGTCTGTGCTTCTCGGTCAAAGACGGTGTGCGCATGCCCCCGTCGTTGGTCAACATATTCAAGGAGATTGAGGCCGACACCGGCCGTCCCATGCCCGCCACAGGCAGTTTGCGCCGCTGGGCCGAGCAGGGCGTGCTGCTGCTCAACGCCACCCTCACCGTGCGCGAGCACCAGGCCGCCTCGCATGCCGGCCACGGCTGGGAGACATTTACCGATGCCGTCATACGCCAGCTCTCTGCCCAGCGCGAGCACCTCGTATTCATACTCTGGGGCAGCTATGCACAAAAGAAAGGCCAGGTAATCGACCGCTCGCGCCACCTTGTGCTCTGCTCGGCACATCCCTCGCCCCTGTCGGCCTACCACGGCTTTTTTGGCAATCACCACTTCACTCTGTGCAACGACTACCTTATCAAACATGGCATATCGCCTATTAACTGGTAACATACATGAGTTGATAAGTTGATAAGTTGACAAGTTGAAAAGTAAGTTTGCATAGCTTTTTCAGACTTCCCGCCATTCAGCTTAACATGATGGGCAATGTATGGCATACTTACTTGTTAACCCGTCAACCCGTTAACCAAACACACACAAATTATGGATCAACGTATACCACCAATCATACAAGTGGGCGACGTGTTGCTGTCGTCCGACATATTAACCGAATGCTTTTGCTGCGACCTCGACGCCTGCAAGGGCCAGTGCTGCGTTGAGGGCGACAGTGGTGCTCCGCTCACCCTCGACGAGGTGGGCCAGCTTGAGAGCGTGCTCGACGACGTATGGCCGCAGCTTAGCGCCAAGGCACAAGCCACCATCGACCATCAGGGCGTGGCCTACACCGACGCCGAGGGCGACCTCGTTACGAGCATTGTCAACGGCCGCGACTGTGTGTTCACCTGCTATGGTGCCGACGGCTGCTGTTATTGTGCCACCGACAAGGCTTATCGCGAGGGGCGCACCGCCTGGTGCAAACCCATATCGTGCGCCCTTTACCCCATACGCGAAAAGCGTTTCAGCAATGGCACGAGTGGCTTGCACTACCACCGCTGGAGTGTGTGCCACGCGGCCGTAAAGAAAGGTCGCGAGCTCAATCTGCGCATATACCAGTTCCTTAAGGACCCGCTCATTCGCCGTTTCGGACAGGCGTGGTACGACGAACTGTGCGACGTGGCAGCGCAGTTGGGAATATGCTAATATGACAATGTGCTAATCTCAAGCACAAACAAGTCACAAGCTACAAACGCAAGCTCTAATGGGGGCGACGCGTCTCGCGTCGGGAATAAAGGCAAAGGCTCACAGACAGAAGTGTAAATACTGCTGTCTGTGAGCCTTTATAGTGTAAGAACATTGCCTTATTTTCCCGACGCGGGACGCGTCGCTCTAAGTTTGCAGCAGTTAAGCGGCGCAGCCGC
>ERZ1026886.1226-NODE-1226-length-11401-cov-104.792173_pt1 | contig 11401 bp, 12 predicted proteins | sample MGYA00380173_ERZ1026886 | MGnify/ENA primary metagenome ERZ1026886 (study PRJEB33269, sample SAMEA4719809) | human gut metagenome | biome: human-associated habitat; feature: organic feature; material: feces | place: Cameroon | collected 2013-10 ... | reverse complement strand
TCAGCTGTTACTGCTTTTTTGAATTATGCAAGGTATAAACGCGGAGCCGCTTACCGGAGCCGCTTACATTTTATGATACTTCGATGAGACTTTTCTATAAAATATATCGAAAGTCTCATTTTTGTATATCGCAATGTATCAGGTGTTTAGAATGTTATTTTCTTTAAATAATGATACTTTGATACTTTTCTCACAAAAAACTTTTTTTGTGCAGGAAATAATTGTGGAGAAAAGGCAGAAGCTGAGTGCTATTGTGACCACGATTTCTGATAAGCAGTATCAAAGCGATTAACTGTCTGGAGAAGCTTGTAGATAGGGTTGATTTAGCAGAATGAGTCGGTTCTACTGGATGACGGAGTCGGCTCGATGGGATAAAGGAGTCAACTCTATAGGTTGATGCAAGCGTCTTCGTGAGTTGAAAGACATTACTCTTCAGGTTCCAGAAGATACCTTCTCAGCAGTTGCCACCAGGCTCAGCAGGTCTGCCGAGCCTAGTCAGCAGCTTTGCTGAGCCTAGTTGCAACACTTTATTCTTACCGATATTTCTCTCATATCATCCGGCAGAATAAGCTGTAGTGTGTATTTAGAATCTATGCAATTTTATTTTTCCACTCTTCTTTTACTAAATCCGCCAAATATCCATCGCTTCTGCAATGCATATCAGCAATGCCTTCATTCATCATCTGATAAATAGAAGAAGTATAAAAGAAATCTAGAGCATCTTCCAACGTTATGCCTGTTTGCTCTGCAAAGATAGGTACTATGCGAGCATATTTCATTTGAAGTATTGTCTTGTTTGCTTCCATAAAAGTCCCTCCTTATATTATTTCATCTGACTGAAGAAAGTGCAGATGCTTGTTCAAAATATCTTGATTTAAAATACATATCTGGTGATTGGGATGAATAAACTTTAAGCGTTTAAGTGCTTCTTCTTTGCTGATGTTACCGGAGAAGTAAAGATCTATGGTATTGAATACTTTATCATCAGCTATACCACCTGTAACCATATCAAACTTATTTGTTTGTTTCCCAATTCGGCATAAAGCAACGAAATCTAACCATTCTTCGTTGTAACCAATAAACTCTTTTATCTTATATTCTCTGTCTAAGTTTTCGTCTAAGATGTATTGGTTTAGATATGCTTTATCGCTTTGGAAGATGAATCGTTGGGCATATTTCTTCGCCTGTTCGACAAGTGATGTCAGATAGAATCCTTTGCCGAAATCCAATAAGTCACGAGAATGATAAATATCTGGTGATTCTATGATGAATTTTTATGCATGATAAACTTTCATTTCAATGCTCCTCGTTTCTTTAACAAGTTAATCAAATCGTCCATGATGTACTCCTTGCCGAAAGTATGGAGCACATCATAGCAGGGTATCATGTAGCCATTTAAGATATCTGTTGACCGTAACATCTTATATACCTTACTGGCACTCATGTTCAATCGGTCGGCTAAGTTGCCAACGCAATAGGTTACGAAATCCAATTGATATTCTTGCATAATCTTACTTTTTTAATATGTATGGGGCAAAGTTAAGACTTTTCTTCGATAATACCAAATTATTTGGGCTTTATTTCGCATTTTCCTGCAAATTGTTTCAATACATCTTGCATCTCATCCGGCAGATATTCCATAGCTCTGTCCTTAATCTCTTGTGGAATATCGAATCGGGCTTCGGCGATGCTGCCGATGATGGCTCCGATGGTATCGCTATCGCCGCCTTGAGATATGGCTAGGCGGATGGCATCTTCGAAGGATGAGGCTTGCAAGAGGAGATTGAAAGATAATGGCACGGCATCTATGCAGGTTTCGTCGAACTTTCCTTTTGGATAATCTCGTGTATCGAAATCATCGTAATAGCTGCGGGCGATATCCTTGAAGGCTTTCATTGCTTCATTATCTGGCAGATGGCTTTCCTTGCTCTTGCGGAAATGCCAGATGGCATGAGCCACGGCTTTGGCTCCCTTGATTCCTTCGGGATGGTTATGAGTAGGAAGAGCCGTTTTCTCTGCCTCTTCCAAAACCTGCGACAGGTCATCGAATAGCCAAGCCACAGGCGATACTCGCATTGCCGAACCATTGCCGAAACTATTATATGGCTGCGGATCAAGAGAACGAATCCACCCTGCGAATCTTCCGCCATACGCTCCTTTGGGAGAAGGATAGCGGCGGCACCAATCCAACAGGCTTTCCTGATAGCTTCGCCCGTTCAATATCGCATCAGCTATCGCCACCGTGCAAATGGTATCGTCGGTGAAGTCGCATCCCTCGCCGAACATCTCGAAATCATAATCAAATGTATTGTTGAACTCATATTTTGAGCCAGCAATATCTCCTATTATTGCTCCTAACATTTTTACCTAATTATATTTTTTGTAATAAGATTTGCCTAATTGCCATAGATATTTATCTATCTCTTTTAGATTGTATGCTGTTAACCCATAGCTCTCTTGGAACTTATGTATGATATTGATGAAAACTGGGTAGTTTCTCAAGTCGGAATTGTTGAAATTGTAGAACTTGTTGCGTCTTTTGAAATACAGTAATACTTTCTCTACATAGTTATCGTAAATAGCATACTTTAATGGTTGATGATGGCTGCAATATTTTGATGCAAACGAGTAGAAGAAATGCTGCTTCTTTTCTTTTCCAACTTCGACGTGGGCAATTTCATCCACTAATGTTAAATCTCCATTTTTCAGTCTCTTGTCAATATCTGGAATTGATAGAATATGTTTGGCTACAGCATGAATATCAAATATGTTGGTACTATAGAAGTCATTTAGTGTAGAGCATTTTAGCAGAACATCTTCTATGTTATCATTCTTTTGGCATAAGCTGAAAAACAATTTGTCAAGAGCTTTCTCTTGATTTACATAATTGTCTAAGCTATCCCACAAGCGAATGTATTTTTCAACTTCGCTTGGGGATGGCTTATATTCTTGTGGTATAGTTTGATTTCTCATCTTTAATCCTCTAAAAAATTCCATTCTTTTAGTTTCTTCTTAGCCAAAGGATGTCCTTCTGAGTAGGCTAATGAATAGTAGCGTTTAGCTTCTTCTATATTTTTATCTACTCCCCAACCTTTCTCGTAAAACTCTCCACAACGATAGTGGGCGTATGGCAAACCACAGGCCTTATACAATTCAAATGCCTTCTTTAGGTCAACTTCTGTTCCATCTGTACCTTTACGATAGATGTCAGCCAAATTGCTACGAGCTAAATCATTGCCTTGATCTGCAGATTTGGCAAACCAATATTTAGCAAACTCTACATTTCTTTCAACGCATACACCGTCGTTGAAGAAACAACCTAAGTCGTTTTGTAGCTCGTCATCTTCAAGGTCATAATTGTTTGGATCATTCTTGACCAGATTCAAAACTTTCAATACAGCCTCCTTTGTGTAGCCGTAATCTTCAGGCTTGGCATTTGTCTTTTGTACCAATACAAAATTCTGATAATTCTTTGGTATATCAAAATACTTATCTTTATTATTTGTCTTCATATCTTATGATGTTTAAATAATGTATTATTCCAATTCTTTACTCTATCACCTCCCAGAAACTTTCCGGTAGGCTGATGTTCTTCATCTCCTTTGCACTCTCAAACAATGGGGCGATGTCTTCGGCTTCGAAGCCGGCGATGCCGCAACCTATTGGAGTTACCAGGAAATGAAGATCGGGATGCTGATGGGCAAAGATAATGAATAGCTCCACGTATGGACGGATGGTTTCTACGCCGCCCTGCATTGTAGGGATGGCGTAACTCTGGCCCTGCAAGCCAACGCCCTGTCCCATGACGGCACCGAAATGTAATCGGGCAATGCGGGCTGCACCACCACCATGCATGCCAGCCAGATTGCTGCCAAACACAAAAATCTCGTTCTCCTTCAATGAATCAATCCAGCGAGGAGTGATTCTTCCCTTCTTCATATCTTCCATATTATTCTTATTATTAAATATGTTATTGCCATTATCTGCCGATTTCTCGCAGCACATGCATTCTGCCATCATTCCTGGCATAGAAGCCTTTCCCGGAGCCATCATTCTCGGCATCGACATCTTTGGAGTACTTGAAACGGATGCATCTTCCTCTGCGAACGACAGATAGCTTCCGTATTCCGAGGCATCGAAGTATCTCTTGAAATAAGGAATTACCACATCGTGCATCATCTTCTGGCAACGCTGGGTGACGGCTGAATGGGATATGCCCAACTGAGCGGCTACGTCCTTGCCTTTGAATCCCTCTATATAGAGCATCTTCAGAATGATGCTGTTCTTGCTGTCTCTGCCATAATAGAAATTACCGATGTCTTCTATCGTCTGGTAAAGATCGTGCTCAAACTGGTTGTCGGTCACGTCAAACTGCATCTTGCGGCTTTCCTGCCGAGCCTCGAAACTCTCGAAGCGATGCTCCTTTACCACCTCCTTCAGTTTATCCAGCAGCAGGAAGCGGAAGCCATTCACCATCCAGGTTTTGAGCGACATGCTCGGCTTCCTGTCTTCCAGCGGCTTGAAGTCGTGTTCGCAGAGATAGAGATAGTATTCGTGAGCCAACGAATAAAAGTCCATGCCCGGCTTGTGCTGCAGGTCATATCGCTTATCGTAGATGCAATAAGCCACCCGGCAGTATCCGTAGTAATACTCCCTCACAATTCTGGCATCGGCATCCTTGAAGCCCTGCAGAATCTCATCATCCGATAAGCTTTCCAATGCCTTCTTATCCAAAGCTATCTTGTCTGATGCCTTCATCTTTGAAAAATTCTTTTCAGAGAAATTCTTTTCTTTCTTCATATTGATATATCTTTTTGATATCCGCAATTCGTTTGCAAATATATACTTTTTCTTTGAAAAACAGGAGATTTTGCTCCTTTTTTCTCCTCTCTATATATTAAAAGAAGAAAGAAGGGAAAAAATTAAGCTGGCATCTTATTTTTTTTCTTTCCAAGCCAGTATCAAGCCGATAACACCCGAATAGCTCTTTCTGCCTTCTGCTACATGGTTGCCCCTGAGGTAGAGTTCGAAGATGAAATCCTGAGCGGCATCCAATGCCTTGCATCGCTTGCTGAGCCAGTAGTGGCGGTCGTTTCTTGCACGCTGGATTATCTCGGGACGGATATGTTTCAGGAATCTTTCTCCCTCCTTTTCGCCGAGAATATCGAATACATTATTCAATACATGGAAGAAGATGTGGTAATATCCGCTGAATCTCACCTGCTTATCTGCCGATGCCGTGCACACGATATAGCTGTAGAAATTCGCCTCGCCCTCGTTGGCTACACCCAGAAAGTGAGCAAACTCGTGGGCATAGGTGGCTGGATAATCGTGGGGGAGAATATCTCCATTAAGCGTAAACTCACAGAAGAAAGGTCCCATGCTTCCGGTAACACCCGACATCGAACTGAGGGGTGTGAATACCATCGTCTTGGCATGAGGATGCTGGTTGAAAGGCGTATTGATACCCTCTTTATAACCTATTTTGTTATATTCCTTCAGAATCGCATCCCGCACCCGATTCTTCAAGCCATCATCCGCGATGCTATCAGAAAAAATGCTCTTCCCGGCATTGCTTTTCCCAGCAATGCTATCGGAGGCAATGCTTAAAGCGTTAAGGCTGTCGGCATATTGGTAGGCGAATGCCTTGAATTTGGCTTCGCTTACTTCCACCGGCTTCATACCTATTCTATAATAGATGTTCGGTTGAGAGTAGTTTAATCCCCAGGCGATATAAAACCAGGCATATACCCAAAGCAGGTATTCTGCCACTCTTCCGAATACAAACTTCTTCTTGGGATAGCTGCCTCTCTTTGCTGCCAGGAAGAAGTTTCGCCTGGCAAGCTTCTTTCTTAATCCTATCTCATAGATGGGATAGAAGATAACCCAGGCAATGCTGAGAGCGATGAAGATATCGCCTACGGCAAAAGGGAAAAATCCTGAGATGGGAGAGAGAAGGGTGCCGATGACGGGATAGATACGGGTGGTGTAGATGAATCCCCATAGCGGAATCATCTTGGTAAGAGTAACGAGGATGAGCAGTACCAGCAATAACCAGTGGTGCCACTTTACCCGATTGAGTCGAAATGTATGCTGTATCTTCATATTCATTCTTTCTTTATTCTGATTGTTCTTTCTTCTAATTGTTCTTAATGTTGCCAAATATGGCTTTCTGATGCAAAAATACAAAAGTTTTCTGAATAGTTGACAGCATCGATTTATTTTTTTGCTATTTTTGCATATACAAAAGATAGAAACGAATTTATTGACTTAAAGTAATAGGAGGGGCTATCATGAAACAGACACAGGAAAAATTCGAGGCAATGAACCTTGAGTATGAGAACCTCTATAATGAGGAAGATGACCGCAGAGATTATAATTCTGTTTGGTACAGTTAGGTATTTGAGTGCAGTTAGACAATTTTACTAAGGACAGTTGGATTATCAGCTAGTTATGCTGCTTGGTAATCAAGCTGCCAGATCATAAAAAGGCTATGCTGCTTGTTGCAGAATCTCAAGCAACAACAGCATAGCCTTCTTGTGTTCTTATTTCTCGAAATGCTGGTAATCCTTGCTATGTTTCCAGTCGCCACCCCATCGGAAACCTTTCTCCTTGAAGAGCCGGTAGCAGAGGTCGCCCTTCTTGATCATATAAGCATGGTGCTTGCTGCGGTCGAGATAAGGTCGTGCGGTAGCTGGCTCTACCACTTCCTTGCCATTCTTCAAATGCTTATGATAGGGATTGTAGAGGGTGTTGATGTCAACGGCAAGTCCCCTGCCATGCTTCGAAACGATCTTGGTATGCGATATGAATCGGATGTTGAAGCTGGAGGAGTTGTTATCCCTCATCGCCCTTTCATCGTCTGCATCCCAGTAGTCGATAAGCCGCATTCGCTCTATCGGATATTTTGCCTCATAGAGTTTTCTGAGGATATCGAGTACATCAGCGGCTATCGCCTTGTTTACCACCATTTCACCTACGATGTTTCTGCCGTCCTTATCCACATGGAGGCATCGCAGGTATCGCAGTTCGCTTCTTGCCACGGTGCAATTCTTCTTATATGTCTTTCCTTGCATCAGATGGAAGATGGGGTCAGGGATAGGAGAGCTGGAGAAGAAATGCTTTTCTCCCAGCTTCCTGATGGTTTGTTCGCTGATGATGTCTCCCGGCTTCTGTGCCTTGGATGGAAGGCAGAAAAGCATGGGGAGAGCAAGGTATAGGATGATGATCTTTTTCCAAAACATAATTCTTTCTCCTTAATATTTATTCTCTTTCATTCTTTCTTTCAGTTCTTTCTCTTCCTTCTTATTATTTTCCATTCTCCTCCTTTTTCTTATTTACCGGGATATAATGCGAATCCTTGATTTCGCCAATCACGATGATGCTGTGAAGGCTTCCAATGCAGTCGATATTTCCCAGGGTATTAAGCATGAAATCCTGATAATCTTTCATATCCCTGGCATACACCTTGATTTGGAAGTCGTAATCGCCGGTGGTGTTGTAGCACTCAGTTATCTGGTCGATGGTTTGCACGGTATCCATGAATTGCTGAATCAAATCGTGGGTGTGCTGCTTCAATCGGATATTGCAGAGCACAATCACGTTGTGTCCCATCTTGTGATGATCCACGATTGCTCCATATCGCTGGATGTATCCCTCACGCTCCAATCGCTTCTGCCGCTCGAAGGTGGGAGAAGGGGAGAGGTGTACTCTTGCGGCAAGTTCCTTCACGGTGAGTCGCGAGTTCTGCTGCAACAACTTGAGTATCTTGATATCGATATCGTCGAGATTTTCTTCTGTAGCCATTGTTTCTTTATTTCTAATTTATTGTTTCTATCTTTCAATATGATAGTTTCTTTATTTCTTCTTTTAGCGTTTCTTGCAGAATAATATTCTGTTGAATTGCTGAATTCGCTGCAAAGATAGCATATTTTTCTGAATTACGAAGAATATTTGGCAGATAAAATTCTTCTTCTTACCTTTGCACTCGCAATTCCGGATGCAAAGAGCCGTTCATCATCAGATAATGGCAAATCAAGAGTCATTCATCATAAAAAAGATATCAAGAGTCATTCACCATTTAAAAATATAGGAGATAAAATAATGAGCAACGTAAGAAATATACATTTTGAGGCAGTGGGCAGCTATTTGCGCCCTGCAGAGTTGAAGGAAGCAAGAGCCAAGTTTGCTGATGGCAAGATTTCTGCCACCGACCTTCGCAGCATCGAAGACCGTCTGATTACTGAGGTCATCAGGCAGCAGAAGGCGCATCGCCTGCCTTATATCACCGATGGCGAGTTCCGCCGCAGCTATTGGCATCTCGACTTTATGTGGGGATTCAATGGTGTGGAACATATCGAACTGGAGCATGGCTATCAGTTTCATGGCGAGGAGACAACCAAGGGTTCTATCCAACTGACCGGCAAGATTACCGGCGAGAATCATCCTTTTATCAAGGATTTCCTGTTTGTGAAGCAGTTTGAGGAGTTGGATGCCAAGGGCGAATATATCTTCGAGGCAAAGCAGACGGTTCCGGCTCCTGCACAGTTTCTTGCCGAACTGTTCCGTGGCAAGAATGCCGAGAACACCCGCAAGTTCTATCCTAACACCACCCAGCTGATTGAGGATATTGCCCAGGCCTATCGCACCTTCTTCCAGGAGATTTATGCAGCTGGTTGCCGCACCATCCAGCTGGATGATTGCACCTGGGGAATGATTGTGGATAGCGATTACTGGAAGGCTAAGGTGGGCACAGGGTTCACCCTAGAGCAGGAAGCCCTGCAATATCTGAAGGTGAACAATCTTGCCATCGAGGGCAAACCTGAGGGGTTGACCATCAACACCCACGTATGCCGTGGCAATTATCATTCCTGCTATGCCACCAAGGGTGCCTACGATGCCGTGGCTCCTTATCTCTTCGCTCATGAAGATGTAGATACCTTCTATCTGGAGTATGACGATGAGCGTTCGGGTGGTTTCGAGCCGTTGAAGTATGTGGCTGATGGCAAGAAGGTGGTTCTGGGTTTGGTAACCTCTAAATCTCCTGTGTTGGAGGATAAGGCTACGGTCATCGCCAGAATCCACGAAGCTGCCAAGTATATCCCTCTCAATCGCCTGAGCCTCAGTCCTCAATGCGGCTTCGCCTCTTGCGAAATCGGTAATAAACTAACCGATGCTGAGCAATGGGCAAAGATAGATTTGGTTAGAGAGATTTCTGAGGAAGTTTGGGGCTCTTCTTCTTCTTTCTCCGATGCAGAATGATATAGCCGGAAAGCAAAACCAGCGTTATCAGTAAGCCGGAGATGAATACGAAGAGGTCGGAAAGAGGACCTAAAAATGGAGAATAGCATCTACCCACGTGAAGTTCTAAAGCCACATTCCAAAGCGACATGGGTGTTGCTGAAAGAACTTCTGGGGTGGATGCAGGGAAACTCTTGGGTTCTGCATTCCTCAAATTTTCTGTTTCATCTAAGCTCGCCCCTTTGCTATAATCGAAAACCACTTCTTTTCCACCGAAGAAATCCTTAGAGTAGCCGCTAACCAGATGGTTTGAAATCGGAATCATCGATTTTCCTTGGTTGGCTTTCCCTGTGAAATAATCTACTATCAGATTCTTTTCCGGATTCCAACGGAACATACCGCTGAATGATCCTATCAGCCAGCCACCCTTGCCGTCGCTTTCGAAAACATTCACTCCCATCGGACTTATCTTTGGCGATTGCTTCTTATCTAATAAAACCGGTTTCTGGCAGAAATGCTCATCCACTCTCAGGAATCCTTCTGATGTAGAAACCAGCCAATTACCCTCTGCTGTATCCCATCGGATAGCGCGAAGTTTATCGTGCCAGACATTTCCATTCTTCACCTTTTCTGTGGTTTTGTTCATCGCCAGAGGTATCATCAATGGTGGTCGGAGACACATACCTGTTATCGCTAGCCAGAGCGTAAGGATGATAGTCGTGTATCCCAGCTTGTTATGCCATTTCGCATTGAAAACCATCTGTTTGCCAAGCTTCACCATCTTTTCTCTTGCCTGTAATCTCTTCTGTCGGCGGATACGATAAGGGAGAATGAAAAGGATGATGCCCGTTATCGAAAGAATGATGAGCACGATGGCGATGGCATCCACTACCAATCTTCCGGTTAACCCGAAGAAAGCACCGCTATGCAGGTTCCATACAGTTTTGAAAAGGGTAACTTCCGGAACAAAACCTTCTGGTTGACCGATGATTTTGCGGGTAACATTCGTCTTTTCGCTGATAGCATCCCTCTTTTCGATGGCAGCATCCGTCTTCTTACCGGATATTTCATAAACGGCAGAACGGGTCATAGCGATGATGCTTGCGCTGTCTTTGGATAATGTAATGTCGGCGATTCGCTCTTCATTATCTGCGAGCGGAAACATCTTCCATTCTTTTCCGTCGAAGCGATATACATCCATCATGGCTGCACACCAGATTTCTCCATCCTTCGTCTGCACAATGTTGCGGATATTCCTGCCGTCCACGTTTTGGGGTAATCCCTTGTTAAAGTCTTTCCATATTTTCATCTCAGCATCGGTAAGCCATACGCCACCATAACCATATGCCAGAATGGAATCATCAGAAGCCGGGATAGTATCAACTGGAATCTTGCAGATGCGATGATTGATCTTGAGGGAACCCTTGATGATGCCGTTGTTGAAATCCTTGATATGATAAGCCGATGGCATCAGACTTCTGCTTACCTCACAACCGGCGAATAGCTGGCGATGATTCAAAATGATGCCTGATACGCAGAATACCAGCATAAAGACAGACAGTACAAGTCCGAACCAACGATGGTATTTCTTCCATGTAAAACGTTTCTTCTTTTTTTCTCTCATTGTTGTTTTCTTATAAACATTGTTGTTTTCTACTAAATGGGTTGCAAAGGTAATAATATCTATCTACTTGTGCAATACCCAAAAATAATGATTTGGAAAGCTTCTGCCCTTTATCTTTCCGCTATGCGCCGGTGACCGTTGGTTCAGGGCGTGTGGATCTTACTTGTGAAAGTTCACTTTTTACTGAAAAAGTTTGGTGATTTCGTGATTTACTAGTAACTTTGCACCCCGAATAAAAAATCATCATTCATTAAGAACAATAAGAAACTAGAAAACAAGGAAAAATGGAATATATGTCTCAAGAAGGCTACGATGAGCTCGTGGCCGAACTTCAACACATGGTAAACGTAGAGTTGCCAGCCGTTCGCGATGCGATTGCTGAGGCTCGCGACAAGGGTGATCTCAGTGAGAATTTCGAGTATCATGCTGCCAAGCGTGAGCAGGGAAAGCTTTTGAGTCGCATCAGCTTCAAGCAAAAGGTTTTGGAGAATGCCCGTGTCATCGACAAGTCTCGATTGAAGAGCGATACCGTTGGCT
>ERZ1026886.1224-NODE-1224-length-11406-cov-5.165448_pt1 | contig 11406 bp, 10 predicted proteins | sample MGYA00380173_ERZ1026886 | MGnify/ENA primary metagenome ERZ1026886 (study PRJEB33269, sample SAMEA4719809) | human gut metagenome | biome: human-associated habitat; feature: organic feature; material: feces | place: Cameroon | collected 2013-10 ... | reverse complement strand
TTTCTTTCCTTTCACTCCCACCACAGCTTCGTGTTGATGTCATCCTTTCCGCCCTGTTCCTTCAGCGCGGCATCGAGCTGTGCTTTGTTCACCGCCTGTTCCGTCTCAGGATAATAGAAGCGTGAGGGGATCTGACCGGGAGAAGGGTTACGGTTGTCCATGGGCATGGCCTGTGCTGGCAGATGCGTGCGCAGGAAGTCGAACCACGCCTCGTAGCCCACCATGAAGTTGGCGAGCCACTTCTGGGTGAGGATCTGCTCCACGCCGTTTGCCGCGTTGTAAGCCACGTCGGCACGCTGCACATACTGCTCGGCAGCGGCATCGCCGATGCCATATTGCTTCATCGACAGCTTGATGGCCTGAGTGTACAGTTCAGCGGCGTTGCCCTGTGCCCATCCGCGAGCCACCGCCTCAGCTTGAAGCAGCTTCACCTCAGCGGCGTTGATGAGCGTTGCTGTGGCCCCGTCTGGCGTGTTGCGATAGAGCGTTCCAAGCATCGACACCTTACTCTCGTTGTAGCCAATGGTCTTGAGCGAGGTGGCAGAGCATCCGTTGGGCACACCAGCCCATGCGGGCTGTCCGTCCTGTACCGACTGTGCTGTAGGCTGGAACCACACAGCCTGTCTTGGGTCGTTGGTGCTGTTTAGCTGGTCGGCCATCTCCTTGCTCTCACGGTAGTAGTCGAAGCTGCCTGAGCGCATCTCGTAGATGGGGCAGCGGTTAGGTGTGCCGGCGAGGAAGGACAGCGCGAAATTGTCGTCGTTACTGTCGAGCAGCGGCTTTGAGAGACAGTCGGCAAGCATGGTGTTGAACGTGCTGATGTCGGCGCGACGGTTACTTATGCGCATGAGGTAACGCAGGCGCAGCGAGTTGGCGAGCTTGCGCCACTGCTGTCTGTTGCCGCCGTATACCACATCTGAGGGTAGGGCGTCTGTGCCCTCGGCGAGCATCTGCTCAGCTTTTTGTAGCAGATCCACGATGCCACCCTCGGCAAGATAGATGTCGCTCTGCTTGTCGTATGTGGGGTTTATGTTGCTGCTGCCCTGTGCTGCCTCGCTGTAAGGCACGTTGCCCCAGTGGTCGGTGAGCTGTGCTGCACAGTAGGCTTTGAGCACATAGCCAATGGCCACCGACGACGGCATGCCCTTGTCCTGAGCTGTGGCAATGAGGTCGTTGATGTTGGCCATGCTGGTGTAGAGCGAACTCCATGTTCCCTCGTTTGTTCCGAAGTTATATTGCTCAGCATCGTTATAGTTGGTCAGCGCCACCTGATGTCCGAGAGCGGCCCCGGCATCATAGTTGAACTGTGCCTGTATGAGCGTACGCAGCTGCGGGTTAAGCAGCAGCTCCACGTTGCCCTTTGTCGGCGCGTTGGGGTTGTCGTTGATGTTTGCAAAATTGTCGGTGCATGCGGTTGTTGCCGCTGCCAGCGCCACGGCAGCAACGACCGTGCGCATGTTCCTCCATGTTGAATATATGGCCATGATTTTTTCTTGTCTTGTTGTTTTGCTTATTCTTTTTCTTCTCTCTTTTTGCTTCCTTGGTCTTCCGTTCTTTTCCTTTTTTTAAAAGTGGCTCTTAGAAAGTGGCTCTTAAAATGTGGCGTGAACAGAGAAACCAAGGCTACGCATGGTCGGGTATGACATCTCCTCAACACCGGGTGTCACGCTGTTGCCCTCGTAGGTCACCGCTTCAGGGTCTACCATGTCCTGACCCTTGGTCCACATCCACAGGTTGCGTCCCACGATGCTGAAGTTAAGAGCCTTGATGGGTGTGTGAGAGAGCCAGCGTTTGGGCAGGTCGTAGCCTATGCTCACCTCGCGCAGCTTGAGAAACGTTGCCGAGAAGGTCGATTGGGTCTCGTGATAGCGGCGGTAGAGATTGCGATAATAGTCGCGCGGCGACACCTGCTTGGTGTTGGTAACATACTGGTCTGTGGCGGCATCGTAACACTCGCCTTTCACCACCATGTGTTCAGGTGTGCGGTCCTCGGTCTGCTTCAGCACGCCCGACTCCATGCCCATTCCGAACGTGCGGCTCACGAACACGCCGCCCTGGTGCCAGTCGAGGAGGAAGTCAAGGGTGAAGCCTTTGTAGCGCAGGCTGTTGCTCCATCCCAAGATGAAGTCGGGGTTATAGTTGCCGAGCTTCACTAGTGTTGGGTCAGCGACAGGCAGGCCGCTCTCGTCTACAAGAATGCTGCCGTCGGGTGTGTGCTTGAATCCTGTGCCGTAGAGGTTGCCCATGCGCTCACCCTCTTTGGCTATGGCATAGACGCGTGCGTCCTGATCCGAGTAGATGGCGCACCATGAGTAAACGTACTGGTCGTAGCCTTTGGCAATCTTCTCCACCTTTCCCACGTTGCGGGAGAAGTTGAAGCGCGACTGCCATGTGAGCGAGTTGCTCAGGCGCAGCGGTGTGACCGCCAGCGACAGTTCTATGCCTTGGTTGCGAATGTCGCCCGCGTTGACATAGCGCGAAGAGTAGCCTGTGGTGTTGGAGATAGGAATGACCACAATCTGGTTGCTGCTCAGGGTGTTATAATAGGTTAAGCCTAAAGACAGACGGTTGTCGAAGAGCGTTATGTCGGTTCCTGCCTCCCATGAGTGCATGCGCTCAGGCTTGAGGTCGGCATCGGCGAGTGTTGACGGCAGCACCACACCTGAGATGGAGCCATACTTGGGAGCGTAGGCATAGACGTTTTGCAGACGGTAAGGGTCGGTGTCGCTGCCCACCTCGGCATATCCCACGCGCACGTTCCAGTAGTTGACCCAGCGCGGCAGCTTCAGTATGTCGCTCATCACGGCGCTGAGGCTCACCGAGGGGTAGAAGTAAGAGTTGCTGCCTGTGCCATCGGTGCGTGTGAGAGCACTCGACCAGTCGTTGCGTGCTGTGAGGTTGAGGAAGAGCCAGTCGCGATACGACACCTGTCCTGTGAACAGGGCGCTGTTTGTGCGCTTGCGTGTGTCGCGCTGCGTGTAGTCGACATTTCCCGATGCGTTGCCCAGGTTGTAGACCTCAGGCACTGACAGGCCGTTGGCAAAGCCATAGTCGTAACGGCTCTTCTGGACCATGCTGTTCACACCCACGGTGGCGTTGAACGACATGTCGCGCGACAGCTTGCCTGTATATTGCAGCAACACGTCCGTGTTCCACTCAGAGGCATACACGTTCTCGCGTTTGTAAGCACCCGTAGGGAATCGCTGTGTGCTATATGCGCGTTTGCTCTGTCTCAGTTCGCCCGAATAGTCGATACCTGTGCGTGCCGACAGCGTGAGGTTTGGCAGGATGTCGTAAGAGAGCATGATTTTTCCAAACATGCGGTCTTTGCTGAACCCGTTGGTGTTTTCATACATGGTGAAATAGGGGTTGTCGTTCCATCCGCTGTTGGTGTGATATTGCTTCAGCCCCTCGTATCCTCGCTGCCAATATTCGCGCTCCGCCTTGATGTTCATGTTGCGTGCGCACCAAGCGAAGAGATACATGGGGTTCTCAGGACCGTAGCCCATGCTCGGACGGTTGGAGCTGCTTGAGCCAGTGTATGTGGCCGATGCCTTGGCGTGGAAGCGGTCGGTGAAGTCGTATGTGGTGTTCAGGCTGAACGTGTTTCTCTTGAGGTCAACGTTAGGGATGGCGCCCTTGCTGTAGAGGTTGGTGTATGACAGTCGCACGCTACCCTTGCTGTTGCTTGCGCTGAGGGCAATGTTGGTGTTTTGTGTCACGCCCGTTTCAAAGAAGTCGCGCACGTTGTTGGGGTGTGCCACCAGCGGCGTGGGCGTTATTGCTGCCCCGTTGCGTGCTGCCACGTCGCCGCCACGCAGCTGTTCGCCGTTTGGACCCACCGATGGCGAGTCATATTGTGTCACGAGCGATCCGTCCATCTCGCGTCCCCACGACATGTCTTGCTGGTCTTGTGTGCCGTGGCCGTTGTTGCCGTCCCAATATTCGAACACACCGTTGGCACCCTGGCTCCATTTGTTCTGATATTTTGGCAGACGTGCCACGTTCTCAAAGGTTGTCGTGCTGCTCACGTCTACCTTAAACTTGTTCTTGTCGCGACCGCTCTTTGTTGTGATCAGGATCACGCCGTTGGCAGCTCGTGAGCCGTAGAGGGCAGCTGCGTTGGCACCTTTGAGCACCGTCATCGAGGCGATGTCGTCGGCGTTGAGCTCGCCAGCGCCGTTGCCGTAGTCGATCTCCTGTGGTGTGCCCGAGAGGTTGGTGTAGGTGTTGTTGTTGATGGGCACACCGTCGACCACATAGAGCGGCTGGTTGTTTGAGCTTAGCGAGCTCTCACCTCTTATTATTACGCGCGAAGAGCTGCCCGCACCGCTGTTGCCGGCTGTTATCTGCACGCCAGCCACCTTTCCCGTGAGCTGGTTGAGCATGTTGGTCTCGTTGCCCACGTTCAGGTCGGCAGCTGTTATCTGGTCTGTGGCATAGCCCAATGAGCGTTTGTTGCGCTTTATGTTAAGGGCGGTGACCACCACCTCGTCCATCTGTTGCTGGTCCTCGCTCATGGCGATGTTGAGCACACCGACACCTTGCTTCACCTTCTTCTTGACCTGGTGGTAGCCCACATACGAGTAGGTCAGTGTGCCTCCTGCCGGCACCTCAATGCTGTAGTTGCCGTCGATGTCGGTCACGGCGTTTCGGTTTGAGCCTTCCACGCTGATGGTTGCTCCAATGATAGGCTCCTTTCCGTCGGTAACCTTACCTTTTATGTTTATGCTCTGTGCCGTTGCCGACAGACATGCTGCCGACAGACAACAGATGGCTAAAATCTGTTTCATCCTGAATTGTTATGATTATTCTTTATTTTTTTTGATTTGTCCTGAACAAAGCTCTTATTCGTCCAAAGCCACGCTATTGAAGATGTCTATCTGCTTCTTGTAGTCTTTGCGTGCATCGTGTAGGGCGTTTTCGAAGGCTGTGCTGCCCTCGTTGTAGAATGCTGCCACAGCCACGCGAGCCACACGCTGCATGGTTGCTGATGCCGAGGTCTGCTGTTGTGGGTCAGCGGCAATGGTTTTCTCCAGACCTTTATGAATGTTGCGCACAGCGTTGTAGATGTCAACCTTGTGGGTGACGGTGCGTTGCATGCTCTCGCCTGGTACCACCTCCTCGCGTGTGAAGGTGCAGTCTTTAAGCTTGCGTTCAAAATAGGCGGTGGTGCGGTCTGCCAGGCAGTCGGTCTCTGCCTCTTTGTAAGCGTCGTCGGTGGTGGACACAGCCACACTGAAGAACGAATACTTAGCCTGTGGCTTTGCTGTGGGTGTCACGTTGCCGTCACCCTCCTCTGCTGCTGCCACCAGTGCGAAGCCAGCGATGAGCAGCGTCATCATTACTTTCTTGTTCATTTCGAAACATCTGTTTGGTTTACGGCTGCAAAGGTATTGACAGCATGTTTCAATTGTTTTTCATGTATGTAAAAGAACTTTTAAAGGGAAGAGTGAAGAGGGAAGAATTCAATAGCCCTAGCTAATCACTCCCCTCTCCGACGGGGAGGGGTGAGCCATCGCAAGGTGGCGAGGGGGAGGGACTGTAGGTTTGCTCCCATCACTGTCTACGATCTCGCTGGCCGCAAGGTGGCAGAGGCTATGACCATAAACGGCAAGGCATCGCTCAATGTATCACAGCTCAATGGTGTGTATGTGGTTAAGGTTGGCGACAAGGTGGTTAAGATGATATTTAAATAAAAGGAATGGATTTGAACGTTCCTTGAAATGGATTTGAACGTTCCTTAAAATGGATTTGAACGTTCCTTAAAATGGACTTCTATGTTCCTTAAAGGAGGCTCTATAGTTATCACGCTTCGGTCGAAGTACACACGCACACCGACCGAAGTACACACATACACCGACCGAAGTACACACACACACCGACCGAAGCGTGATGACTAACAGACTTCTTTTAAGGGGTATTTGTTGTTTAGTATGCTGAAATTCAGCTATTTATCTGGCGTAGAAAATAATCGTAATCAAGTGAAACTGATTTGCTTGCCCGCCTCGCACAGCTTCTCGTAAAACTCGGCACCGAAGCGGCGGATGAGCGGCTCTTTAAGAAACTTATATACGGGCAGATGCAGCTCGCGTCCCTTCTTCACAGCGTCGCGGCACACATCCCAACGGTTATAGTTGAGCGCAATCATGCCGTTGCCCAGACGCTTCTCGCGGATGGGGTAGAGGGCGCAACTGATAGGTTTGCAGAACCCCGTTTTTCCCGAACGGTAAGCACGTTCCAGGGCACACAGACAGCAGTCGCCCTCGTAGCATGTGAACACGCAGTCTTTGCCTCCCACGATGCTCGTCACCAGGTCGCCGTCGCGGTCGGTATATGCCACGCCTTGCTTGTCGACAACAGCCTGTGCCGATGCCGACATGTCATCCCACACGGTGTCGAGGGCGTCTTCAATGCCGCCAATCTCATCGAGCGTCACAGGAGCGCCAGCGTCGCCCTCAACGCAGCAGATGCCCTTGCAGGCATCAAGGTCGCAACAAAACTCTTCGGTGAAGATGTCGCTCGAAACCAATATGTCATCAATCTCTATTATCATAATGTTCTTCTATAATTTTTTTTTCAATCAGAGCTTTCTTCCTGAATCAGAGCCCTCGCCTCTTCTTTATAGCCTCACGTTTCTCAAAACGAAAAAACTCAAACGAGAAAACTCATAAACGAGAAAACCCAAAACGAGAAAACTCAAAACGAGAAAGCTCAAAACGAGAAAGCTCAAAAACGAAAAATCAAAATTCAAAAATTCAACATTGCGGCATCGCCGCAACAATTCAAAATTCAAAACTCAAAATTCAAAATTCAATCGCCTTTTCCCCATGCTCCACCAGATACTGGTTGCAGCGTGAGAAATGGTGGTTGCCGAACCATCCGCCGCGGTTGGCGGAGAGGGGCGACGGGTGCACCGACTCGAGCACCAGGTGACGTGACGTGTCGATGAGGCTCTTCTTGGAGCGAGCATAGCCGCCCCAGAGAATGAACACCAGGTGGTCGCGTCCGGCGTTTAGGGCCCTGATGGCGGCATCGGTGAACGTCTCCCATCCCTTGCGCTGATGGCTCGCTGCCTGATGCGCCCGCACGGTGAGCGTGGCGTTGAGCAGCAGCACGCCCTGTTCAGCCCAGCGTGTGAGGTCGCCGCTTTTGGGCATGGGTGTGCCGAGGTCCTGCTCTATCTCCTTGAAGATGTTTTGCAGCGACGGGGGGAACGGCACACCGTCGTTCACGGAGAAGCTGAGACCTTGCGCCTGTCCTTGCTCATGGTAAGGATCCTGCCCAATGATGACCACCTTCACCTTGTCGAAGGGACATAGGTTGAAGGCGTTGAAGATGAGATGGCCCGGAGGATAGCATGTGGTGGTGCTATATTCGTGGCGCACAAAACGGGTTAGTTCGGAGAAGTAGGGTTTCTCAAACTCTGCGCTGAGACGCTCCTTCCACGACTGTTCTATCTTTACATCCATGTGTTGTTGCGTTTTTTTATGTCAACAAAGTTAATGTTTTTTTCTCGAATGATTGGGCTATTATAAAAAGAAAATCGTAATTTTGCAGAAAACAAGAAAAACAGCACATAACATGCGGACAGGAATATTTGTTGGTAGCTTCGACCCGTTCACCATCGGGCACAAGTCGGTCGTGGACCGCGTGCTGCCACTCTTCGACAGGGTGGTGATAGGCGTAGGCGTGAACGAACGCAAGCAGTATATGCTTACGACGGAGGAGCGCGTCGCCGCCATCAGACAGCTGTATGCGGGCGATGAGCGTGTGGTGGTGGAGAGCTATTCAGACCTCACCGTCGATTTTGCCCAGCGCCACGACGCGCAGTTTGTTGTCAAGGGCGTGCGCAACGTGCGCGACTTTGAATATGAGCGCGACCAAGCCGACATCAACCGCCGCCTGACGGGTCTTGAGACGCTCCTCATCTATGCTGAGCCTGGTCTCGACAGCGTGTCGTCGTCGGTGGTGCGCGAGCTAAACCATTTCGGCAAGGACACTTCAATGTTTGTGCCTAAAAGATGAAAAACAAAAAAGAAGATTATGATAACATACAACAGTGAAGGCGTACGCATGCCAAAAATAAAGAAGCGCGACACCTCGGCCTGGATCAAGGCCGTGGCAGCATCTTATGGTCGTAAGGTGGGCGAGATAGGCTACCTCTTCGTTGACGACGAGAAGATTCTTGAGGTCAACCGCGAGTATCTGGGTCACGACTATTACACCGACGTCATAACGTTCGATTATGATGAGGACGACACCGTGAGCGGCGACATCGTCATCTCGCTCGACACCGTGCGCTCCAACGCCGAACTCTTTGGAAAGAGCTACGAGGATGAGCTTTACCGTGTCATCATTCACGGCATTCTGCATCTCTGCGGCATCAACGACAAGGGGCCTGGCGAACGCGAAATAATGGAAGCGGCTGAGAACAAGGCGCTTGCCATGCGCAACGGGCAGAAATAAAAAAAAGAAGAGAAAGAAAAAAGGCAAGAAGAAAAAAGGAGCGGGTATAGACGAGCCAAGAGATATTGGACGTTTATGCCCGTTTGTTGTTTATGTCAGACGCTTTTAACAAAACGGATGTTAAAAAGACGATCTTATTCTTAACAAACGTAAATATAAGGCACAGCCAATCTGAAATGTTTGTATATTTGCGAAAAGAACAACTTTAGTAAACAACCACTGCAAGCCACATATTGGCGATTCTTTTAAGAACAAAAAACTTTAGTCATGCACAATGCGTCCACAAAACGTTAGTGCATTTAAAAACTGCGCCAGTTACCAACACAATGCGGTAGTGGAAGAATAAAACTAAACATTTGAGCCGAAGGAGAGGATGGCATATAACACTCTTCAAACTACACGATGAACATCAAAATTTTTGTAATTCCAGCGATGGCCATTATAGTCGCTGAGCTTGTGTGCACCCTATGCAACGTAAACACCGCAAAGAAGCATGTGTCTGACATAAAGATGCAGGCAGGGACCATTGTGTCAACAACGGGCAGTAATGAGGTCGCGTCGGCGGAGGTAAAGAACGGAAACGAAACAGACGTCACAAACAATTCTACTGGACTTCAGCTATGGAGGATAGAACGTTGATAAAGAAGAGGGCGTTTTGACATTCATAAATATTAAATTGACATTCATAAATGTAAATTTGACATTAATACAAATAAAAAAGAAATCCCCACATCCTGCACGGGTTATGCAAGATGTGGGGATTGTCGTGTCTGGATATTCTGATGCTTAAGCTATGTTGATGCTTTGGCATCTTCGTTTCTTGTCTTCGCTTTTTATCTTCGTTTTTTTACCGCTGTCTCATTGTATAAGCTGCAGCGCCTTCTGCACGATGTGGTTGTTCTCGTTGATGATGCAGAAATACTGGCTCATGTCCCACAGGTCGCGTGCCACGAGCGCCTTGAGCTGCAAGCGTAGCTGGGGGAGCGTGCGCTTCAGCTCGTCATCGTCCTTCGGCTTTACTTTGTCCTTGGCGGCATCGGCAAGGAGCGTGTCGATGACGTTCTGCGGCACCTCGTAGCTGTTCTTGAACTTGTCAAACGACGCATACTTCTTGCGCAGCTCCTTTCGGTGCGTGTCGATGTAACGCAGGCTGGCGTTTATAATGTAGCTCTTGGCAGAGAGCTGACGGTGGAACGGCGTGTACTGGGTTGTGTCGAGTGGCACAAAATAGTCGGGCATGATGCCACCGCCGCCATAGACCACGCGATGGCGTCGCAGGGTGTAACACTTTAGCGAGTCGGCAAAATGGATGCTGTCGGCGCTGTAGAGCTCGCCGTGCTTGAAGCGTTTCTCTATGTCCATGGCATAATCGTCCTTGTCGCCCTTGACATACGGCTTCTGTATGCAGCGGCCAGAGGGTGTGAAATAGTGGGCAATGGTGAGACGAATCATCGAGCCGTCCTTAAACTCTATGGGGCGCTGCACCAGACCCTTGCCGAAGGAGCGGCGGCCTACCACCTGTGCGCGGTCCTGGTCCTGAAGCGCTCCCGACACGATCTCTGCTGCCGAAGCCGAATATTCGTTCACGAGCACCATGACCTTGCCGTCAAGGAGCTTGCCCTTGCCGTCGGCGTTGTATTCGCGTCGGCGGCTGGAGCGTCCCTCGGTGTAGACGATGAGGTCGTTCTTGTGCAGGAACTCGTTCACGATCTGGATGGCCGACTGCATGTAACCGCCGCCGTTCTCCTGAAGGTCGAGGATGAGGTCGCGCATGCCGTGCTGCTTTAGCGAGTCGACACCCTCCATAAACTCGTTATAGGTGGTGGCGCCAAAGCTGCCTATGCGTATGTATCCCACCTTCGGGCGGATCATGTAAACGGCATCGATGCTCTTCACCGGAATCTTGTCGCGTGTGACGACAAACGTGAGCTTGTCAGCGATGCCACGGCGCACAACGGTGAGCTTCACCTTCGTGCCTTTCTTTCCGCGCAGACGCTTCACGATGTCCTCGCGGCTCATCTTCACGCCAGCGATGGCTGTGTCGTTGACCGCCACTATGCGGTCGCCAGCCAGCACGCCCACCTTCTCTGACGGGCCGTTGAGCGTGGGTTGAATGACCATGAGCGTGTCTTGCGACATGTTAAACTGCACGCCTATTCCCTCGAACGACCCTTGCAGCGGTTCGTTCATGGCCTGTGTCTCCTTGGCTGTGGTGTAAGACGAATGTGGGTCGAGCTTCTCGAGCATGCCTCTTATGCCGTCCTCCACGAGCTTCTGCTCGTCCACGGAGTCGACGTAAAGGTTGCTGATAGCCATCTCTGCTATTTGCAGCTTGCGCATTGGGCTGTCATCGCCCAGGTTCATGCGCAGCTGAGCCATGGCGCTCGCCCACACAAGCGAGAGCACAACAAGAGCCGTAAGCCGCCTGCCGTAAGATCTGCACATGTCGTAAGATCTGCGCCTATCGCGCAATATATGTTCCATAATTATATGTTTCCTCAATTAAAAATTCAAAAATGAAAATTCAAAATTCAAAACTGAATAATTCCTAATCGGCGCAGCCGACAATTCAAAACTCAAAACTCAAAATTCAAAATTGAATAAATCCTAATCGGCGCAGCCGACAATTCAAAACTCAAAATTCAAAATTGCGGCTCTGCCGCTTCTGGCAGATCCTCCTCAATGACAAGGTTGTCGATGATGAAGTTTTGTCGTTCGGGCGTGTTCTTGCCCATATAGTAAGCGAGAAGCTTCTGCACCTGGTCGGTCTTGTGTAGCGTCACCTGCTCAAGGCGCATGTCTGGTCCGATGAAATGTACAAACTCGTCGGGTGAGATCTCTCCCAGACCTTTGAATCGGGTGATTTCAGGGTCGGGACCGAGGGCGCGTATGGCAGCCACACGCTCCTCCTCCTGTCTCTTATACACATCTCCGAGC
>ERZ1026886.1223-NODE-1223-length-11426-cov-4.718934_pt1 | contig 11426 bp, 6 predicted proteins | sample MGYA00380173_ERZ1026886 | MGnify/ENA primary metagenome ERZ1026886 (study PRJEB33269, sample SAMEA4719809) | human gut metagenome | biome: human-associated habitat; feature: organic feature; material: feces | place: Cameroon | collected 2013-10 ... | reverse complement strand
AGTTTTTCCAGTATCGATTTTCCGATTCGTTTGGGGGTAACCCACCGTTATATTCGTGCGGTCTTAGTGCGCTGTAATATCCAACGATATAGTCCGTTATGGCGTGAGCTGCCTCGCTGAAGCTTACGTAACCCACCACCGGCATCCATTCATTCTTCAGACTCCTGAAGAAGCGTTCCATTGGGCTGTTATCCCAGCAGTTTCCGCGCCGGCTCATACTCTGTCTGATCTGGTATCGCCACAATAACTGCCGGAACTGCCTGCTCGTATAATGACTGTCCTGATCGCTGTGGAACATCACCCCGCCGGGTTTACCACGGGTTTCCCATGCCATTTCCAGCGCTTTCATGGTGAGCCTGCTGTCCGGCGAGAACGACATGGCCCAGCCCACTGGTTTTCTTGCGAACAGGTCGAGAACAACGGCGAGGTACGCCCAGCGCTTACCCGTCCAGAGTAGAGTAAGAGGCAGGGCGTAGTCGGACTATTTCCCTGCCTCTCCTCCCCGAACCGGACGTGCACCTTTCAGCGCATCCGGCTCTCCATTTAAATGCTGGCGAACGCCATTGCCACTTCTGTAAAGCGCGATGTATACGTGTTTCTGGTCTCCGTCCTCAGATAGGGATTACCTTCGGGTAGCCGCCAGCGGAACAGCTTCTTGCCTTGCCCCACCAACCGGTACAGTATTTCGCCGCTGAGCTTGCCGTGATTGGTTTTACCAAATAAAACCCACGTTTTGCTCTGACCCGGTTTCGGTGATTTACACCACCACCTCATCAGGGAAGCGATACCTGTACGGTATTTGTGGGCCAGCCAGTGAGCCAGCTTCCAGAACACGACACGGTCGATATAACTGAAGACTTTGGCCTTAAAATCAACGAACTGATAGAACATGGCCCAGCCTTTCAGTTTTCGGTTGAGTTGTTCAGCCATATCGACTTTGCTTTCACTGTAGTTGCCTGATAACAGTGCTGTCAGCGATGCGGCGAAGTTTCTGGCTTTCTCCTGCGGGATCGTTGAGACCACTCGCATCTCGCCATAACGACTGCGTTTGCGAATGATCCTGTGCCCCAGAAAGATAAAGCCGTCATTAACATGGGTGATTTTAGTCTTATCCATGTTCAGCCTGAGTTTCAGACTGCCTTCGAGCACACCCCGACACTCCTCCCTGATGGCTTCCGCCTGTGCTTTGGTGCCTTTGACGATGAGGACAAAATCATCGGCATAGCGGCAGTACGCCACCGCGGGTTTCCACTGCCAGTTTTCTCTGACCGCCGTACTTCGGCCCCGTTGGATACTGTTATTCCAGTACCACCGATCTTTTCTGGCTTTCCCGCTCAGGTAGCGCTCATGCAGGTATTGATCGAACTCATTCAGCATGATGTTCGATAATAGCGGCGATATAACACCGCCCTGTGGCACACCTTCACTGGCCGCCCGAAAGAGACCGACATCGATATGTCCCGCCTTGATGGTTTTCCACAGCAGAGTCATGAAACGTGCGTCACTGATCCTGCGGCGTACAGCCTTCATCAGCAGTCGATGATGTACGGTGTCGAAGTAACTGGACAGGTCGCCTTGGGGGAACCGCAGAATTCGGAAAAAATCGTACGCTAAGCTAACGGTGTTCTCGTGACAGCTCTTTGACTAGGCTTTCTAAGGCCATTCTGATAGCCCTGACTTCCTGAAAAGCCATGGCTAAAATTTGTGCGGCTAAAAGGGATAACCGATGGTAAAGTAAGTTATCCCTGTCGAGATACTGAAAAGCGTTATCCTCGTTTTTCCCAAAACTGTTTTGCCAGTTCGCTCAGAGCGCTAGTTAACTGAGCGACAGATTTCGCACTTTGCAAATTATTCTGCCCGGTCTGTACATTGGTATCAGCAGCATCGCGTATATTGATAATACTGCGGTTTATGTCTTCACTTACTGCTCCCTGCTGCTCGACCGCAGTCGCTATTTGCGCGTTCATGTCGGTAATTTCGTTAACGCGTTGGCCAATTCCATCAAGAGCTGTAGCTGCTTCCTCTGCGTGAGCTACACTCGTGTGCGCTTGCCGACTACTTTGCTCCATGACTGTAACAGCGGATTGCGCTCGCTCTTGTAGAGCGCTGATCATGCTTTGAATATCCGTTGTCGATTGCTGTGTGCGAGCAGCAAGACTGCGAACCTCATCGGCGACAACAGCAAAACCACGCCCCTGCTCACCAGCACGCGCGGCCTCAATTGCTGCGTTGAGTGCCAACAAATTCGTTTGCTCGGCGATCCCTCGTATAACGTCAAGAACTTTTGATATCTCGTTACTTTGACCTTCAAGCTCATGAATAACCTGAGTGGCTTGCCTAATTTCACCTTCAAGGGCAGTGATTGACTGGCTTGTGTGGGCTACCAGACGCTGGCCAGATGCCGTCTCAGTGTCTGCTCTTCCGGCCGCATCTGCAGCATGCTGTGCATTGCTCGCAACCTCTTGAATGCTTGCCACCATTTGGTTTACTGCCGTTGCTATTTGATCTGTCTCTGCCTGCTGCTCAACTGTAAGTACATTGCTTGACTCAATATCCTTTAGTAGGCCTCGGGTGTGTTCGCTAAGCCGATTTGATGCATCACCTATGCGACCTACTATGGCGCCTGTTTCAGCTTGCATCATTCGTAAAGCAAACTCTATTTGGCCAAACTCATCGGTGCGCCCAGTGTAGAGGGATTGACTTAATGGGTTATTGGAAATATTCCTGGCTCTTTCAACCAGTCTTCCAAGAGGAGAGAGAATAGCCAAAACACTAACAGAGCTTAAGCTTCCTGACATTAAAGTGGCTAACAATAAGCTGCTTATTGATGTATCAGTAAGCATGCCGGCAGCCATTGCGCTTGATATAATACTACCCCATATGAGCAAGAGTATTTTCACGGAAAAGCTAGCAGCCAATTTCGGCCTCGCGGCCTTCCCGCTTCTCAATTGAGCATATAATTTTTCCGCAGCCAAAACCTGCTCAGGTTCAGGCTTGGTCCTTACAGACTGGTATTCAACAATCGAACCATTCTTAGCTATTGGCGTTACATAAGCACTTACCCAATAGTGGTCGCCATTTTTACAGCGATTTTTTACTAGCCCCATCCATGAGCGGCCAGATTTTAATGTACTCCACATATGCTCAAATGCAGCAGGCGGCATATCTGGGTGTCTTACGATGTTGTGAGGCTGGCCTAATAGTTCTTCCTCAGTGAAACCACTGATTTTAATGAAGTCAGGATTAACGTACGTGATATGGCTTTGAGGGGAGGTAGTCGAAAGAATATTGGCATCTTTTGGGAGTTCTAAGTTTCGACCCGTCACTGGTAAATTCTGGCGCATAAGAACCTCAAGGGTTGGCTGTTTTATTTTATTGTTTTCGGCATTAAGCCCAATTTCTTGAGCGTTACGATAAAGCTAGCATGGAAACGATAGGTGCAAGCAAGTTAAGGGTTGCATCGCGCATGTCAATCTAGGCTATACCCTAACTTGATGTCAGGCAGGGCCGCGCCGCTTCGTCAGAATAGGGGTCTGACGCTCAGTGGAACGAAAACTCACGTTAAGGGATTTTGGTCATGAGATTATCAAAAAGGATCTTCACCTAGATCCTTTTAAATTAAAAATGAAGTTTTAAATCAATCTAAAGTATATATGAGTAAACTTGGTCTGACAGTTACCAATGCTTAATCAGTGAGGCACCTATCTCAGCGATCTGTCTATTTCGTTCATCCATAGTTGCCTGACTCCCCGTCGTGTAGATAACTACGATACGGGAGGGCTTACCATCTGGCCCCAGTGCTGCAATGATACCGCGAGACCCACGCTCACCGGCTCCAGATTTATCAGCAATAAACCAGCCAGCCGGAAGGGCCGAGCGCAGAAGTGGTCCTGCAACTTTATCCGCCTCCATCCAGTCTATTAATTGTTGCCGGGAAGCTAGAGTAAGTAGTTCGCCAGTTAATAGTTTGCGCAACGTTGTTGCCATTGCTGCAGGCATCGTGGTGTCACGCTCGTCGTTTGGTATGGCTTCATTCAGCTCCGGTTCCCAACGATCAAGGCGAGTTACATGATCCCCCATGTTGTGCAAAAAAGCGGTTAGCTCCTTCGGTCCTCCGATCGTTGTCAGAAGTAAGTTGGCAGCAGTGTTATCACTCATGGTTATGGCAGCACTGCATAATTCTCTTACTGTCATGCCATCCGTAAGATGCTTTTCTGTGACTGGTGAGTACTCAACCAAGTCATTCTGAGAATAGTGTATGCGGCGACCGAGTTGCTCTTGCCCGGCGTCAACACGGGATAATACCGCACCACATAGCAGAACTTTAAAAGTGCTCATCATTGGAAAACGTTCTTCGGGGCGAAAACTCTCAAGGATCTTACCGCTGTTGAGATCCAGTTCGATGTAACCCACTCGTGCACCCAACTGATCTTCAGCATCTTTTACTTTCACCAGCGTTTCTGGGTGAGCAAAAACAGGAAGGCAAAATGCCGCAAAAAAGGGAATAAGGGCGACACGAAAATGTTGAATACTCATACTCTTCCTTTTTCAATATTATTGAAGCATTTACCAGGGTTATTGTCTCATGAGCGGATACATATTTGAATGTATTTAGAAAAATAAACAAATAGGGGTTCCGCGCACATTTCCCCGAAAAGTGCCACCTGACGTCTAAGAAACCATTATTATCATGACATTAACCTATAAAAATAGGCGTATCACGAGGCCCTTTCGTCTTCAAGAATTTTATAAACCGTGGAGCGGGCAATACTGAGCTGATGAGCAATTTCCGTTGCACCAGTGCCCTTCTGATGAAGCGTCAGCACGACGTTCCTGTCCACGGTACGCCTGCGGCCAAATTTGATTCCTTTCAGCTTTGCTTCCTGTCGGCCCTCATTCGTGCGTTCTAGGATCCTCCGGCGTTCAGCCTGTGCCACAGCCGACAGGATGGTGACCACCATTTGCCCCATATCACCGTCGGTACTGATCCCGTCATCAATGAACCGGACTGCCACGCCCTGAGCGTCAAATTCCTTTATCAGTTGGATCATATCGGCAGTGTCGCGGCCAAGACGGTCGAGCTTCTTAACCAGAATGACATCACCTTCCTCCACCTTCATCCTCAGCAAATCCAGCCCTTCCCGGTCTGTTGAACTGCCGGATGCCTTATCGGTAAATATACGGTTTGCTTTCACACCTGCGTCTTTGAGTGCTCTGACCTGAAGATCAAGAGACTGCTGACTGGTTGAGACCCGAGCGTAACCAAAAAGTCGCATAAAAATGTACCTTAAATCGAATATCGGACAACTCATGTCTATTATTACAAATTTACGATTTAATAGACATATTAATGTAACAGTTTTACGATGTCCGATAATTTATAACATTTCGTACGGTTGGAAAAATGTTACTAAATGCCCGTCAGGCAGGGAGGCCGATATGCCCGTTGACTTTCTGACCACTGAGCAGACTGAAAGCTATGGCAGATTCACCGGTGAACCGGATGAGCTTCAGCTGGCACGATATTTTCACCTTGATGAAGCAGACAAGGAATTTATCGGAAAAAGCAGAGGTGATCACAACCGTCTGGGCATTGCCCTGCAAATTGGATGTGTCCGTTTTCTGGGCACCTTCCTCACCGATATGAATCATATTCCTTCCGGCGTCCGGCATTTTACCGCCAGACAGCTCGGGATTCGTGATATCACCGTTCTTGCAGAATACGGTCAGAGGGAAAATACCCGCCGTGAGCATGCAGCGCTGATACGTCAGCACTATCAGTATCGTGAATTTGCCTGGCCCTGGACATTTCGCCTTACCCGTCTTTTATATACCCGGAGCTGGATAAGCAACGAACGTCCTGGCCTGCTTTTCGATCTGGCGACAGGGTGGCTTATGCAACATCGTATTATTCTCCCCGGAGCCACTACGCTGACCCGGTTGATTTCAGAGGTAAGGGAAAAGGCGACGTTGCGCCTGTGGAACAAACTGGCACTGATACCGTCAGCCGAACAGCGTTCACAGCTGGAGATGCTGCTGGGGCCAACTGATTGCAGCCGCCTGTCTTTACTGGAATCACTGAAAAAGGGCCCTGTGACCATCAGTGGTCCGGCGTTTAATGAAGCAATTGAACGCTGGAAAACTCTGAACGATTTTGGCCTGCATGCTGAAAACCTGAGTACACTCCCGGCTGTGCGCCTGAAAAATCTCGCACGTTATGCTGGTATGACTTCGGTGTTCAATATTGCCAGGATGTCACCGCAGAAAAGGATGGCGGTTCTGGTTGCCTTTGTCCTTGCATGGGAAACGCTGGCGCTGGATGATGCATTGGACGTTCTGGACGCCATGCTGGCCGTTATCATCCGTGACGCCAGAAAGATTGGGCAGAAAAAACGGCTCCGCTCGCTGAAGGATCTGGATAAATCTGCATTGGCGCTCGCCAGCGCATGTTCGTACCTGCTGAAAGAAGAAACACCGGACGAATCGATTCGTGCTGAGGTGTTCAGCTACATCCCAAGGCAAAAGCTGGCTGAAATCATCACGCTTGTCCGTGAAATTGCCCGGCCCTCAGACGATAATTTTCATGAAGAAATGGTGGAGCAGTACGGGCGCGTTCGTCGTTTCCTGCCCCATCTGCTGAATACCGTTAAATTTTCATCCGCACCTGCCGGGGTTACCACTCTGAATGCCTGTGACTACCTCAGCCGGGAGTTCAGCTCACGGCGGCAGTTTTTTGACGACGCACCAACGGAAATTATCAGTCGGTCATGGAAACGGCTGGTGATTAACAAGGAAAAACATATCACCCGCAGGGGATACACGCTCTGCTTTCTCAGTAAACTGCAGGATAGTCTGAGGCGGAGGGATGTCTACGTTACCGGCAGTAACCGGTGGGGAGATCCTCGTGCAAGATTACTACAGGGTGCTGACTGGCAGGCAAACCGGATTAAGGTTTATCGTTCTTTGGGGCACCCGACAGACCCGCAGGAAGCAATAAAATCTCTGGGTCATCAGCTTGATAGTCGTTACAGACAGGTTGCTGCACGTCTTTGCGAAAATGAGGCTGTCGAACTCGATGTTTCTGGCCCGAAGCCCCGGTTGACAATTTCTCCCCTCGCCAGTCTTGATGAGCCGGACAGTCTGAAACGACTGAGCAAAATGATCAGTGATCTACTCCCTCCGGTGGATTTAACGGAGTTGCTGCTCGAAATTAACGCCCATACCGGATTTGCTGATGAGTTTTTCCATGCTAGTGAAGCCAGTGCCAGAGTTGATGATCTGCCCGTCAGCATCAGCGCCGTGCTGATGGCTGAAGCCTGCAATATCGGTCTGGAACCACTGATCAGATCAAATGTTCCTGCACTGACCCGACACCGGCTGAACTGGACAAAAGCGAACTATCTGCGGGCTGAAACTATCACCAGCGCTAATGCCAGACTGGTTGATTTTCAGGCAACGCTGCCACTGGCACAGATATGGGGTGGAGGAGAAGTGGCATCTGCAGATGGAATGCGCTTTGTTACGCCAGTCAGAACAATCAATGCCGGACCGAACCGCAAATACTTTGGTAATAACAGAGGGATCACCTGGTACAACTTTGTGTCCGATCAGTATTCCGGCTTTCATGGCATCGTTATACCGGGGACGCTGAGGGACTCTATCTTTGTGCTGGAAGGTCTTCTGGAACAGGAGACCGGGCTGAATCCAACCGAAATTATGACCGATACAGCAGGTGCCAGCGAACTTGTCTTTGGCCTTTTCTGGCTGCTGGGATACCAGTTTTCTCCACGCCTGGCTGATGCCGGTGCTTCGGTTTTCTGGCGAATGGACCATGATGCCGACTATGGCGTGCTGAATGATATTGCCAGAGGGCAATCAGATCCCCGAAAAATAGTCCTTCAGTGGGACGAAATGATCCGGACCGCTGGCTCCCTGAAGCTGGGCAAAGTACAGGTTTCAGTGCTGGTCCGTTCATTGCTGAAAAGTGAACGTCCTTCCGGACTGACTCAGGCAATCATTGAAGTGGGGCGCATCAACAAAACGCTGTATCTGCTTAATTATATTGATGATGAAGATTACCGCCGGCGCATTCTGACCCAGCTTAATCGGGGAGAAAGTCGCCATGCCGTTGCCAGAGCCATCTGTCACGGTCAAAAAGGTGAGATAAGAAAACGATATACCGACGGTCAGGAAGATCAACTGGGCACACTGGGGCTGGTCACTAACGCCGTCGTGTTATGGAACACTATTTATATGCAGGCAGCCCTGGATCATCTCCGGGCGCAGGGTGAAACACTGAATGATGAAGATATCGCACGCCTCTCCCCGCTTTGCCACGGACATATCAATATGCTCGGCCATTATTCCTTCACGCTGGCAGAACTGGTGACCAAAGGACATCTGAGACCATTAAAAGAGGCGTCAGAGGCAGAAAACGTTGCTTAACGTGAGTTTTCGTTCCACTGAGCGTCAGACCCCGAATAGAGTCTGCTTTCCCATTTTTTGACACATGCCCGCGAAGGTTATAGATTTCAGCCTGACAGAAATGGGCTTTGAGGCACAACGGAACAGAAAGTGCACTTAAGCCGCCTTCAACCAAGGAGACATCGTGCAGGGGCACCGCATCGGCTACGTCCGGGTCAGCAGCTTTGACCAGAACCCGGAACGCCAGCTGGAACAAACCCAGGTGAGCAAGGTGTTCACCGACAAGGCATCGGGCAAGGACACCCAGCGCCCCCAGCTCGAAGCGCTGCTGAGCTTCGTCCGCGAAGGCGATACAGTGGTGGTGCACAGCATGGATCGGCTGGCCCGCAACCTCGATGACCTGCGTCGCTTGGTACAGAAGCTGACTCAGCGCGGCGTGCGCATCGAGTTCCTGAAGGAGGGCCTGGTGTTCACTGGCGAGGACTCGCCGATGGCCAACCTGATGCTGTCGGTGATGGGGGCCTTCGCTGAGTTCGAGCGCGCCCTGATCCGCGAGCGGCAGCGTGAGGGCATCGCCTTGGCCAAGCAGCGTGGCGCGTACCGGGGCCACAAGAAAGCCCTGTCCGATGAGCAGGCTGCTACCCTGCGGCAGCGAGCGACGGCCGGCGAGCCCAAGGCGCAGCTTGCCCGCGAGTTCAACATCAGCCGGGAAACCCTCTACCAGTACCTCCGCACGGACGACTGACACATGCCGCGTCGCTTGATCCTCTCGGCCACGGAGCGGGACACCCTGCTTGCGCTGCCGGAAAGCCAGGATGACCTGATCCGCTACTACACCTTCAACGACTCCGACCTGTCGCTGATCCGCCAGCGACGCGGCGACGCCAACCGCCTCGGCTTCGCCGTGCAGCTCTGCCTGCTGCGCTACCCCGGTTACGCGCTGGGAACCGACAGCGAGCTGCCCGAGCCGGTCATCCTGTGGGTGGCGAAGCAAGTCCAGGCCGAGCCGGCGAGCTGGGCAAAGTACGGCGAGCGCGACGTGACCCGTCGCGAGCATGCCCAGGAACTGCGCACCTACCTGCAACTGGCCCCGTTCGGCCTGTCCGACTTCCGCGCCCTGGTGCGCGAGCTAACCGAGCTGGCCCAGCAGACCGACAAAGGCTTGCTGCTGGCCGGTCAGGCCCTGGAGAGCCTACGGCAGAAACGACGCATCCTGCCGGCGCTGAGCGTGATTGACCGGGCCTGCTCGGAAGCCATTGCGCGAGCCAATCGGCGGGTCTACCGCGCCCTGGTCGAACCACTCACGGACTCGCATCGGGCCAAGCTGGACGAGCTGTTGAAGCTCAAGGCCGGCAGCAGCATCACCTGGTTGACCTGGCTGCGCCAGGCACCGCTGAAACCCAACTCTCGGCACATGCTGGAACACATCGAGCGGCTGAAGACATTTCAGTTGGTGGACTTGCCCGAAGGCCTGGGCCGGCACATCCACCAGAACCGCCTGCTCAAGCTGGCCCGCGAGGGTGGGCAGATGACGCCCAAAGACCTCGGTAAGTTCGAGCCGCAGCGCCGCTACGCGACCCTGGCCGCCGTGGTGCTGGAGAGCACCGCGACCGTGATCGATGAGCTGGTCGATCTGCATGACCGCATCCTGGTCAAGCTGTTCAGCGGCGCGAAGCACAAGCATCAGCAGCAGTTCCAGAAGCAGGGCAAGGCGATCAACGACAAGGTGCGCCTGTACTCCAGGATCGGCCAGGCGCTGCTGGAAGCGAAGGAAAGCGGCAGCGACCCCTATGCCGCCATCGAGGCGGTGATTCCCTGGGACGAGTTCACCGAGAGCGTCAGCGAGGCCGAGCTGCTGGCCCGGCCGGAAGGCTTCGACCACCTGCACCTGGTCGGCGAGAACTTCGCCACCCTGCGCCGTTACACGCCGGCCTTGCTGGAGGTGCTGGAACTGCGCGCCGCGCCGGCCGCGCAAGGCGTGCTGGCAGCCGTGCAGACCCTGCGTGAGATGAACGCCGACAACCTGCGCAAGGTGCCGGCCGATGCACCCACGGCCTTCATCAAGCCGCGCTGGAAGCCGCTGGTGATCACCCCGGAAGGCCTCGACCGGAAATTCTACGAAATCTGCGCCCTGTCCGAGCTGAAGAACGCCCTGCGCTCCGGCGACATCTGGGTCAAGGGCTCGCGGCAGTTCCGCGACTTCGACGACTACCTGCTGCCGGCCGAGAAGTTCGCCGCACTCAAGCGCGAGCAGGCCCTGCCCCTGGCGATCAACCCGAACAGCGACCAGTACCTGGAAGAGCGTTTGCAGCTGCTGGACGAGCAGTTGGCCACCGTCACCCGCCTGGCCAAGGACAACGAGCTGCCCGATGCCATCCTCACCGAGTCAGGGCTGAAAATCACCCCGCTGGATGCGGCGGTGCCGGATCGGGCGCAGGCGCTGATCGACCAAACCAGCCAGTTACTGCCGCGCATCAAGATCACCGAACTGCTGATGGACGTGGACGACTGGACGGGCTTCAGCCGCCACTTCACCCACTTGAAGGACGGGGCCGAGGCCAAAGACAGGACGTTGCTGCTGTCCGCAATCCTCGGTGATGCGATCAACCTCGGGCTGACCAAGATGGCCGAGTCGAGCCCCGGCCTGACCTACGCCAAGCTGTCCTGGCTGCAAGCCTGGCACATCCGCGACGAAACCTATTCGGCGGCCTTGGCCGAGCTGGTCAACCACCAGTATCGCCACGCCTTTGCCGCCCACTGGGGCGACGGCACGACCTCATCCTCCGATGGCCAGCGCTTCCGCGCGGGTGGCCGGGGCGAGAGCACCGGGCACGTCAACCCGAAGTACGGTAGCGAGCCGGGACGGCTGTTCTATACCCATATCTCCGACCAGTACGCGCCGTTCAGCACCCGCGTGGTGAATGTCGGCGTCCGCGATTCCACCTATGTGCTCGACGGCCTGCTGTACCACGAGTCCGACCTGCGGATCGAGGAGCACTACA
>ERZ1026886.1220-NODE-1220-length-11440-cov-5.669565_pt1 | contig 11440 bp, 9 predicted proteins | sample MGYA00380173_ERZ1026886 | MGnify/ENA primary metagenome ERZ1026886 (study PRJEB33269, sample SAMEA4719809) | human gut metagenome | biome: human-associated habitat; feature: organic feature; material: feces | place: Cameroon | collected 2013-10 ... | reverse complement strand
CTGCTGCAAGGCGACGTGGGGTCGGGCAAGACGCTCGTGGCCCTCATGACCATGCTCCTGGCGGTCGACAACGGCTATCAGGCCTGCATCATGGCACCCACGGAGATCTTGGCAGAGCAACACCTCACCACCATTCGCGACTTTCTCGGCGACATGCCCATACGCGTGGAACTGCTCACGGGCATCGTCAAGGGCAAGCGCCGCCGCGAGGTGCTCGAAGGTCTGGTGAGCGGCGACGTGAAGATTCTTGTCGGCACACATGCAGTCATCGAAGACACGGTACAGTTTGCCAACCTCGGACTCGCCGTCGTCGACGAGCAGCACCGCTTCGGTGTGGCACAACGTGCCAAGCTGTGGGGAAAGAGCGACCAGCCGCCTCATGTGCTGGTCATGACAGCCACGCCCATACCGCGCACACTCGCCATGACCGTTTACGGCGACCTCGACGTGAGCGTCATTGACGAGCTGCCGCCGGGACGCAAGCCCATACAGACCCTTCACAAGTATGACAACCAGACGACATCGCTCTACAACGGCATACGCCAGCAGATAAAGCTCGGGCGGCAGGTTTACATCGTCTACCCCCTCATCAGCGAGAGCGAGAAGAGCGACCTCAAGAACCTGGAAGAGGGCTACGAGGCCATGAAGAGCATCTTCCCCGAGTTTCGCCTAAGCAAGGTACACGGCAAGATGAAACCTGCCGAGAAGGAAGAGGAGATGCAGAAGTTTGTTAGCGGCGAGACACAGATTCTTGTCGCCACAACCGTCATTGAGGTAGGCGTGAACGTGCCCAACGCATCGGTCATGATTATCCTCGACGCCCAACGCTTCGGCCTCTCACAGCTCCACCAGCTGCGCGGACGTGTGGGCCGCGGCGCCGACCAAAGCTACTGCATCCTCGTCACGGGCTATAAGCTCAGCGACATCACGCGCAAGCGCATCGACATAATGTGCGACACCAACGACGGATTCCGCATTGCCGAGGCCGACCTCAAGCTGCGTGGCCCCGGCGACCTTGAGGGCACGCAGCAGAGCGGTGTGGCGTTCGACCTCAAGATTGCCGATATTGCACGCGACGGACAGCTCGTGCAGATGGCACGCGAGGAGGCACAAAAAATTGTTGCTGCCGACCCCACATGCTCCAGCCCTCAGTATGCCATGCTGTGGCGAAGGCTCCGCGAGCTGCGTGACGTGAATGTTAATTGGGCTGCGATAAGCTAAAACAATTTATGTTAAAACGGCCCGTTGATGCAAATCAAGCGTCGAAAACGCCAGAGCCCTTTTATACATTTACGTTACGGCACATCATAACTGACCCATTTTCAGCCACTTTTATGTTAAAAAGCGAATAAAAACTGTTAACGAAACCGCGATTTTACGATTTTTTTATTATCTTTGTAGCGTCTTTTGATAATTGTTGAACAATTTCACGCCTTTTTATTGCGAATTTGTAACGACAATTTCCTTCTTATGAAAGAATGATATACTCATTCTAACTTAACGACGACCAAAGAAAAAATATGAGTTTGAAGAAAATTATTAAAACATTTGCTATAACAACATTATTCACCTTGTCGGCAGTACCCGTTGTGGGCCAAGACCTCTTGGCACGCCAGGCACCCGTTGACCGCCGAATGAAGACTGTCGACACGCTTATGCTCCGTAACATCACGGCACGCGAGGAGATGGAGAATCCGGCTGCTGAGCTGTATGAAGACTGGAACAACACCTTCGCACACCGCGCTACAGCCTTGCCTGAGACCTATCGCATAAACCTCAAGCATTTCTGCATGCCTACCCCAAGCCGAGTGGTGACAAGCAACTTCGGTGCACGCTGGGGACGCCAGCATGAGGGCATCGACATCAAGGTATATATCGGCGACACCATACGCGCTGCTTTCAGCGGAAAGGTGCGCATGGTAAAATATAACCCAGGAGGTTATGGCAAATATGTGGTCATTCGCCACAATAACGGACTTGAAACAACCTACGGACACCTGTCAGCGCAGCTGGTTGAAGAAAACCAGGAGGTGCGTGCCGGAGAACCCATTGGTCTTGGCGGCAACACCGGTCGAAGCACTGGCTCACACCTGCATTTTGAGACACGCCTCTGCGGCGTGGCCATAAACCCGGCTCTTATGTTCGACTTCCGCGAGCAAGACGTTGTGGGCGACAGCTACATGTTCAACCGCGACACCTACAAAGCAGAGTCGGCAGAAGCTAACCGCCTTCGCGGAAAGGTGGGCAACGGCGGCTACAGACGTGAGGATGTCATCGGCACCAAGCCCATGCCTCAGGACACCAACGATGAGGTGCTCTACCACAAGGTGTCGAACGGCGAGACCTTGCAGAGCATTGCCCAGAAGCGTGGCGTGACGGTAGACACAATATGCCGCCTCAACCACATTGGCAAGAACATGCGTCTGCGTCCGGGACAAATTCTGCGCTACTCATAACTTTTAAAGCACGACAAAACAATCATGCAGTTTAGATAAAAAAGTCTGACGGGCCAGTTCCGTCAGGCTTTTTCTTTTTACTTTAAACGATATTTTCAAATAAAAACAACATTTTAACACTCTTTCCACACATGCGAACAACCTTTCTCTCAGCAGCCCTGCTGCTCATCGCCTTCATCGGCATAGGCACCGACAGCGCATACGCCGCAAAACGTAACAGCAACAACGCCACGACAAAAGCAAAGGAGCAGGCGATGCAAACAATCACCATGGACGCAGCCAAAGCTCATATAGGTTTCCTCGCAAGCGACGAGCTGCGTGGACGCAAGGCGGGAACAAACGATGCCCAGGTGGCAGCACAATATATCATCTCGCTCCTGCGCCAATGGGGCATCAAGCCTCTTGGCGACAGCTACACACAGCCGTTCTCTGCCTACAGCATGGAATGGCAGAAACGCAAGCCATGGCAGGTACACCCCGACTCCATTGCCCTTCTGAAGCAGATGCCACACCGCCGCCTTAACATGAAGAACGTGCTGGCGATGATTCCCGGCAAGAACACCAACGAGTATGTCATCATGGGAGCCCACTTTGACCATGTGGGCTGCGACCCCGACCTTGAGGGCGACAGCATATACAACGGTGCCGACGACAACGCATCGGGCGTGAGCGCTGCCCTTCAAATAGCCTATGCCTTCGCCACAGCGGGCGTGCAGCCTGAGCGCAACATCGTCTTCGCGTTTTGGGACGGCGAGGAGATCGGTCTCCTCGGATCGCGCTTCTTCATGCAGACCTGTGCCTTTGCCGACAAGATCAAAGGCTATCTCAACTTCGACATGATAGGCCGCAACAACAAGCCAGAGAACCCGCCATACGTTGTCTACTTCTACACCGCCGCCCACCCCGTGTTCGGCGACTGGCTGAAGAACGACATCAAGCAGTATAACTTTAACCTCGACCCCGACTATCGTGCGTGGGACAAGCCCGTGGGCGGTAGCGACAACGGAACGTTTGCCAAGCGCGACATTCCAGTAATCTGGTACCACACCGACGGACATCCCGACTACCACATGCCTGGCGACGAGGCGCAGAAGATCAACTATGAGAAGGTGACCGACATATCACGAGCCGCCTTCCTCAACCTGTGGAACCTCGCCAACGAGAAGAGCTATTAAGCAGAAAACCTCAACAAAAAGGCGGATAGGCACAAAAAAAACAGCCATCTCGTACAATGCATAAATATTCACTTTGGGCCGTATATTTATTCAGTTTCCCATTAAGCCCATTTGACAAAATGAAAGTGCCCATTTGACGTTGTCAAAGAGGCTCTTTGACAGCCTCATTAAGCCTCTTTGACGACCTCAAAGAGGCTTAATGACAAAGCAGGGGTGTATTTAAGAACCGTTAACAATTCGTGCTTTGGTTTTAACTATAGTTTTATACATTATGAAAGAATAGCCCTTTGTTTGCTATCTTTCTGTCATTCTGTATATTTATGCAAAACTGGGATAAAAATGCTCCTGTTTTAACATTTTTGCATCCTTTACAAAGCATGTTTGCAAGCCAAAACACCAAAAGCCAAAAGCTCACTTGCAGAGTGGCCATGTGAGGTAGCGGTGCAGGAGATAGCCGTGATAAGCGAACATGTAGACGGTAATGACGGCTATGAGGGTGAAGACAAGAAGATAAGTGAGGGCTGCGGTCTGGCGGCGCTTGAAATAGCAGAAAAGCCAAGCGATGGAGAGGGGAACGACAAACGCCCAATGGGCTGTCATGATATGAATCTCGTCAAGAGCGAAGCCCAGACCCACATGCAGCAACATGTTGAACATGAAGACGGCAAGGAGCAGCTGCTCAAAACGCTGCTTGCGTCCCACAAAGGTGCCGACAATAAACATTATTATTATGGCAGCCTCAACGGCATATTGTATCTTCCACGAATATTCCACTATCACAGGACGACCCGACAACACATCGCCCAACACATGCTTGCGATGGAGCTGTATCGACTCGCCAAAAAGATTCTCTACCACCACAGCGGTGCGCGAGAGGTCGTCACGCGTCCACTTAAACTGCTGGCCTACAGCACTGGTTGACATCTCGACGCTTTGTGCCTTCGGCTTAGTTGCGGCTTCGTTTTTAGCATGTTCTGCCAGGACCACGCCAAGAGCGAGCATGAGCACACCGGGAAGGACGAGGGTTGTGAAGAAGAAGCGTGGGCGAAAGGCGGCACGTCCGTTCACCGACATGGCGGCAAGCAACACCACGATGCCGTTGCTAAGCGTTATGCCTGCTGTGACAACAAACAGCAGCAACACCTCCTTGCAACTGAAGCGGGTGCCTTCGCGCAGATGCATGCCGGCACGATAGAGCGTGAGCATGATCATGAAGAGCGACAAGCAGAAATGGTCTGCCACAACAACGGTGAGCATGATGTAGGCAAACGACATGAAAAAGAGGGTGAGCAACGTGGCAACATGGGCCGACACACCAACCACATGACGCAACGTGCGCCACATAAGCATGAACGACCAGAAAGCACAGAACGTGAGGAGGAGAGCCATGACAGGCACGGCACAGTCGGCTCCCGTAAGCGACCGCAGCAGCATGTTTAGCATCGACAACGGCCACATCATGAAGGCGAGCAACGGATGACGCAACACATCGTAGCCCATGTTCCAATGGCGGAGCACGGTGTAGCTTATCGGGTCGAAGCCCGACATGTGATAGTTGCGCATGAACCGCATCCATGCCTCGTGCGACGGGTCAGAGAGCAAGACGCAAAACTTGCTTACCATCAATGTCTGAAGCCCTATTATAATAAGGAGAATGGCGGCAGCGACGGCACGCTCCTCTTTCTTTACAACAAACAAATTTGCCATTTTCTTACTCTTTTACTGATTTTTATGATGTTTAATCCACACAATAACCCACAATGAACGCCAGGTTATAAAAGAACATCCACGCGCCCAGTGCGCTCACCGCACTGACAACGAGTTCTCTTTTAGTGCCAGAGAGATGTCGTATAGCGAAGCCTATGGCTATGGGTATGATGAAAGCCCAGTGGGCGGTCATGATGTAGACCTCGTTAAGGCCGAAGCCAAAGCCCACATGCATGAGCATGTCAAAGGCGAACCACGACAGCAAGAGCCACATCAAACGCGAGCGGCGACCGTACCACACGCCTATGATGAAAAGAAGAGCGATCATGCCCTCTACCACATAAAAGACCATTTGGTCATAGGCCACGAACACCGGACGGTTGTTCTGCACATCTTCAAGCAGATGCTGGCTATGAAGGATAAGGCTCTCGCCCATAAGGTTATGTATGACAGAGGGCAGACGGGGCGTAGAGATGTCGCTCCACTGCAACAGAAGGTTATCTTTGTCTATGGCTGTGCCGTTCTGCTTCTCACGCCACGCCACAATCTTTGCATCGCCCTTTCCAAAGTTGGGGTCCTTCTGCTTCTTTATCTCTATCATCATTGCCACGCGCTCCTTCATGGGCTGCTCATAGACAAACTGCTGATATTGTCTTATGCCGAAGAGAAGAGCCAGCGGCAAGACCACCGACAGCACGGAACGCCACCGCCACACGCGGCGCGGCGCAGCAAACAGGAACGCCAGACAACTCTTCAGACCGTTGGTGAGCGTCAGACCGGCAGTAAAGAAAAAGAGCACCGCCTGCTGCCATGGCTTGAAGGCTGTGCATCGCTTGAAGCATCGTCCTGCGAGGAGCACGGTGAGCAACAACCACGGCAGCGACAGACCAAAATGGTCGGGCACCATCATGGAAAGCATGATGTAGGCAAAGGAGAAGAGCAAAAGGGTGAGGGAGCGTGCCTCGGTGCGGGCCAACCCAAGAATATCTGTAAAGATGCGGTAGGCGAAGATGACCGAATAGACAGCACTCACCACCTGCAAGGTGGCCATGATGAAGATGGCACAGTTGATGCCTGTGATGCTCATGAGCCATTGGTTAAGCCAATAGAAGGGCCAGAGGATGGTGAAAAAGAGCGGATGGCGGAACGAGTTGAAATAGATGTCCTCACATGAGAGCGCAATGCAAGAAGAGGCATCGAAGCCCGACACCTGAAAACGCTTCATGAAGATGCTGTAATAGCCTTGCGTGCCGCCAGGCGTGAGGATTCCAAAATATTTGTATATGAGCAAGGCGTTGAGCGCAACGGCAAACAGCAACGCCACAGCAGCCACGCCGCGCTCTGTTCGACGTATGCCAAGAATGGGCTTCACATGGTTGTCAACCAGCAGCTTCACACGGCTGCGCCACAACGCATCTTTTTTGTTTGCTGCACCTTTCACATGATTCATAACGTCATTGTCTTTTTTTACTTTTCACATAACATCAAAGAAACAGCTTCTCTTAAAGAAGATATTTCACGATTAGAGCCACATTGTAAACCCACAGATAGAGCGTCAGAAGACCTACGCCATAGCGCACGGGAGCAACGAAACGTTTCGGCAGATGCAGCAAGGCAAAGCCCACGGCGATGGGGATGATGAATATCCAATGGGCCGACATGATGTAGACCTCGTTGAGCCCGAAGCCCATGCCCACATGTAGCAACATGTCGAGGCCAAACCATGACAGACAGAGCCAGAAGAAACGCGAGTGGCGACCACACCACATTCCGACGATGAACAGCAACACGACGAGAGCCTCAACCACATAATTGAGCCACGATGAATAGTGGACAATCATTGGACGCTGACGGAACTCATCCTCAAGCAGATGTTTCTGGTGAAGCTGTATAGACTCGCCAAAGAGGTTCTCCACAACCGACTGCACACGCGATGTCGTTATGTCGGTCCAGCGTAAGAACTCGCCGTTGCCTATTGGTCTGCCCTGACGCACACGCTTTGCCTTTGCTGGTGTTTTGTGCTGCACGGCTGTAGGCTTTTTGACGGTATCGGCTGCAACCTTGGCCATCTTGGCTTCCTCAGTTCTCTTAGCAACCTCTGCCATTCTTGCTTCCTCAGCCTTCTTGGCCTCGCGTGCCTTATTCTCCTCCTTAGCTTTTTTCTGTGCCATCTCCCGCGGCCACACCAGCTTGGCATAGGTCACACGAGCCGTTCCCCAGATAAGGGCTGAGGGCAAGATGACACCGAGCAACAGGAAACGCAGACGGAAGAAGCGGCGACGGTTAACGAAGAGGGCTGCAAGAAAAATCTTCAGTCCGTTGTTCAGCGATGTGCCGGCGGTAAGGATGAAATAGAGCACCGTCTGCCATGTCTTGAACGAGCGGCCACTCTTCATGCGACGTCCCGAGATGTAGAGAGCAATGAGCAAGAACAGCATGCTTATGATGAAATGGTCAGGCACGATCGCCGCCACCATGACATAAGCAAACGAGAAGAAGAAGAGCGTCAGCACCGTGGCATCAGCGCGTCTCACCTCTATGACCTCACGGAAGATGCGGTATATGAACACCATGCTGTAGAAGGCGCATAACACCTGTATGGCAGCCACGATGAAGATGGCACAGTTGATGCCGGTGAGCTGCATCAGAGCCTGGTTGATGAGGTAAGGCACATACATGTAGAACGCCAACAACGGGTGGCGGTACACGTTGTAGCCTGCCAGCCAGTCGCTCACGACCGAATAGGTGATGGGGTCAAAGCCCGAGATGTGGAAGTTGTGTATAAACAGCGGCCAGTACCACCGTGTGATGGGCGTGAAGAGGTCATAATACTTGCACAGCACAAGGGCATTCAACGCCAACAGGGCCACCAGCACAACAAGGGCTAACCATCGCTCCTCGCGGCGAATGCGGAAGATATCGAATATTTTTTTCATTTCTTAAGGAAGAATCTCACAAGCACAAAGTTTACAGGCACGCAGATGCAGAACATCGGTATTGGCGCCAGCCTCTCGCTCACCCCGACCCAAAGGAAGAAATGGAGCGTAGCCATCTGCAGGAGATAGTTGACGACATGTGACAGGGCGAAACCAGCTCCGTGCTTGGCGTTGGTCTCCACCTTAAAGGTGAAACGTGTGGATGCAACAAAATTGAAGATGAAGCTCAACACATAACCCACAGTCATGGAGAGCGACGGTGAGCACCACAGCAGCATGACGCTGTAGATGGCATACTGAAGCAGGGTTGCCAATGCACCGACAATGCCGAACCTCACCACCTCGCCAAGCTTCTGGCGCTGTGACGGCGAGAGACGGTTGGTTATCTCGTTTAAGATCATAGAGCTTTCTGTTTTTTTAATAATTGAACGGTTTGAAATAGGCCTGGTCTGCATAGGCAAGCATCTCCTTGTCGCCCCTGCTGTCGCCAAACGCCGACACGTCATACTGGTCGCGCGAGGGCCACACCTTCGTTATGCGCCTCACCTTCTCCGCTCCGTAGCAGTTGGACGTAGCGAAGCGTCCTGTGAGCCGTCCGTTGCTGTCGGTCTCCACCTTGGTACCCAGTACCACGATGTCGGTGCCGTCATGCTGTTGCCCGAGATACATCTCGGCAAAGGGACGTACCCAGTTGTCGATGCTTGCACTCACAATGGCCATGGCATGAGCCTCATCGCGCACCTCGTCGATGAAGCGCACGGCGGCAGGACGCAACAGATGCTCGCCTTGGCGGGCGAAAGCTTGGCAGAGGGAATCAAACTGTTCAAGGGTCATGCCCTTGAAGAAATGGGCAAACACCTTCTGCTTGGCTTTATAGTTGGGATAGAGACGGGCCTTCATCAGCACGAGCAACGGCGAATAGAGCAAGAAGCCGAGCAACATGCGCTTGCGCCCACAGGCAAAGCGTATAAACTCGAGCAACGTGTCGGCGTTGGTGAGCGTGCCGTCAAAATCGAACACAAAAAGTTTCTTCATTTTTAAAGATTGATAAGAACCTTAAAGATGGACAATAAGCTTAAAGATGGACAATAAGCTTAAAGAAGGACAAACATCTTAAAGATGAGCATCTTAAAGATATATGAGCACAAGGTAAGACGCCAGCCACAAGAGCACGATAAGCTGTGAGAAGCGGTCGTGCAACATCACCTTGACGGGGTCGCCACTCTTCTCATCGACAACCGCTATCTGGATGTAGCGCAGCAGGCCGAGCAACACAAGTACGGTGGTGAGATAGAGATGGTTGCTGCCTATGCTCTCGGTAACCTCTGGCGACACGGTGTACATGATGTAACAGACGAGCGTCACGCTGGCCGTTATGGTGATGGCTTGGTTTATGAACGTCAGGTTGTAACGACTGGTGTTGTGTCGCGGTGCCTCACCCGTGGCGTTCATGCGCAACACATCGTCACGACGTTTGGCGAAAGAGAGGAAGAGGGTGAGCAGGAAGGTCATGAGCACAATCCACTTGCTCAGCTCCACATCGGTAGCCTGACCGCCGGCGATGATGCGCAGCACGAAGCCGAAAGCCACGATGCACACGTCGAGGATGGCATACTGCTTAAGCTTGGAGCAGTAGGCGAGGTTAAGAACATAATAGAACAGCAGCACCGCCATCACGTTCCACATCGCCTGCGACTCAAGCAGCAGCGTTGTAGCCATGCCCAACACAAACATCAGAGCCATGAGCCAGTAGGCATGGCGCACCGACACCGCACCCGATGCCACGGGGCGCTTACATTTGAGAGGATGATGGCGGTCGTCGTCGGCATCGACGATGTCGTTATAACAATAGACCGACGAGGCAACGAAACTGAAAGCGAAGAACACCACCAGTCCACTAAGGATGGGTGTCACGTCAAACAGTTCGCCACCAAAGAACAAGGGTATGAGAACGAAGAAGTTCTTTATCCAGTGTTGCGGACGTATAAGTCGTAAATAATTCATACTTTTTAAAGTTGTCATGAGTATAAAGGACAAGCCGACAAAAGAAATCGGCAAGCCCCGATATGTTATATTGTTTTTATTCGAAGCGTCTTACCGCCATGTCGACCAACTTATGCAGCAACCAAGCCAGCGGCATGGTTATGGCGACGGTGATAAGGAACGTGGGCCAATAGCCAAGGCGATAAGGCTCCACATAGCAGAGCACGAAATGGATATGTATGAGGTATGCCTCAAGGCTCACCGCTCCCACCAGCTTGCAGAAGTTGTTGAACCACCGTGGTGTGCGTCGGAATACACGGTTGAGCACCAAGATGGCGGTTATGGTGAACGGTATGTAGAGCATGCGCTCCACGAAGAGGGGAAACTGTCCGTGGCGCACCTGTTCGAGATAGAGGCATGTGCCGAAGGTCATGGCGAAGGTGAGAAACAGCAGACCGACAGACGAGCCGGGCAGCGTGGCCTTCTCCTTGACATACTGTCCCATGTTGATGCCGATGAAGAAGATGGGCACGCGACTCCAGAAGATCTCGAGATGTCCCACGGCATGGTGTATGGGCAGCACCCACTGAACTATGACGCACCACACGACCATGAGCAGCGGCAGCCAACGATACATGGGCCATCGCGTGATGAGCTTCATGTAGGCGGGTGCGAAGGTGTAAAGCATCATTATGGCTGGCACATACCAGAAGGTCAGCTCATCATGCAGCCAGAAGTCCCAGTTGATGAGGATGTCGCCAAGCATGTCGACCACGCTGTTGCTGTGGCCTCCGTGGTTGAGATAGTCGGGCACATAATAGAGGCTTGCCATCAACAGCCACACGGGGTAGATGCGCAGGTAACGGCGTTTGAAGAAATGTGTAAGCGACGGATTCTTCGTCCACGAATACCACAGTCCCACTCCACTAAGGAACAGGAACATGTCCACTCCCACATTGCCGCATCGTCTCAACCCGTAGAATGGATCACCACGACTCAAGCCCACATGAAAGAGTATGATGAAGAGCATTGCCGCTCCCATCAGTTCGCCGCGGTAGCGGCTGATATTTGCTAATTCGATATCGGGTATTTTCATAAATAAAAAAATTGAAAGCCACAACCCTACAGCCCCACCCCCGCGCCGCTTCGCGGCTTACCCCTCCCCTTAGGGAGGGGAGTGAAT
>ERZ1026886.1217-NODE-1217-length-11454-cov-4.834371_pt1 | contig 11454 bp, 8 predicted proteins | sample MGYA00380173_ERZ1026886 | MGnify/ENA primary metagenome ERZ1026886 (study PRJEB33269, sample SAMEA4719809) | human gut metagenome | biome: human-associated habitat; feature: organic feature; material: feces | place: Cameroon | collected 2013-10 ... | reverse complement strand
CCTCTCGCGTGCGTCAGCACGCGGAATTGACTGACATTAACGGCTCATTGGCGGAAATTAACGTTGAAAGTCCAGCGTGCGAAGCACGCTCAAAAACAACTATCGTACGTAAGCCACAATGGAGCAAGTCGTTTTTTTATCGTTACTATATGCGGCGGCTCGGCAATAAAAATGAAAGTCTTTGGACTTTCATTTTGTATTGCGCTCGCCTTGCACTATTTTTGCACCATGAAACGGGAAGGAACCGTAGATTGGGTGTACTTTCCCCCTATAATCGACTAAAAAACAAACGTAAATACATGACGGACAACCATAACTCCTCAGCCTACGAAATCATGGCTCCGGTCGGCTCACGCGAATCACTCGCTGCCGCCATCAAGGCTGGTGCCGACTCCATTTATTTTGGCATTGAAGCACTCAACATGCGTGCCCATAGTGCCAGCCACTTCACCATCGACGACTTGCGCGACATCGCAGCCCAGTGTGCCGAACACGGCATGAAGTCGTACCTCACGGTCAACACCATCATCTATGACGAGGATATCCCTCTCATGCAGCGCATCTGCGATGCAGCACTGGAAGCGGGCATTTCAGCCATCATCGCCTCTGACGTGGCTGTGATGACCTATTGCCGCAGCATCGGACAGGAGGTGCATCTCAGCACGCAGCTCAACATCTCCAACGTGGAGGCACTGCGCTTCTACGCACAGTTTGCCGACGTGGCGGTATTGGCTCGCGAACTGAGTCTCGACAAGGTGACCCATATCCATGAAGCCATCGAACGCGAAAACATCTGCGGTCCGAAGGGCGAACAGGTACGCATCGAGATGTTCTGCCATGGTGCACTCTGCATGGCCGTAAGCGGCAAATGCTATCTCTCGCTCGACAATCTGGGCCGTTCAGCCAACCGCGGAGAATGCATGCAGGTGTGTCGCCGAAGCTACACGGTGTGCGACCGCGAAACAGGCGTGGAACTCGACGTGGACAACAAGTACATCATGAGCCCGAAAGACCTCAAGACCATCGGATTCATCGATCGCATGATGGAGGCGGGTGTACGCGTGTTCAAGATTGAGGGCCGTGCGCGCCCTGCAGAATATGTCTATACCGTGGTGACCTGCTACAAGGAGGCTATCCAGGCCGTACAGGACGGCACCTTCACGCCCGAACGCGTGGAAGAATGGACCAAACGTCTGTCCACCGTGTTCAACCGCGGATTCTGGGACGGCTACTACCTGGGCCAACGCCTCGGCGAGTGGAGCAACGTCTACGGTTCAAACGCCACGGAAAAGAAGCAGTATATCGGCAAGGGACAGAAATACTTCTCCAAGTTGGGCGTAGGCGAATTCTATCTCGAAGCAGGTGAATTCTCCGTAGGAGACAAATTGCTTATCGTAGGTCCAACAACGGGTGTGATTTACGTCACGGCTACCGATATCCATGGTGACCACGGCCCAGTGGAAAAGGCCACAAAGGGCATGCGCGTTTCCATCCCCGTACCCGAGAAGGTTCGTCCTTCCGACAAACTCTATAAAATCGTGAAGGGATAACCCCCTACGCATGCCACGCTTTTCACCAAACCATCACATCATGCATCTACTTTTCGATTTCGGCGGTGTGCTGGTCGACCTCAACCGCACCCGCTGCATGCAGTCGTTCCACGAAATCGGTTTTCCCGTTGAAGACTATCTGGGCACCTTCAAACAAAGCGGCATTTTCTCCCTGCTCGAAAGGGGGGAGATCAGCATCCATGATTTCTGCTCTGAAATCCGCCGTCTCGCCTCACGCCCCGACGTGACAGACGAACGCATCGTCAAAGCATGGGAAAGCTTCCTCGAGGACGTACCCACTGAACGCCTCGAGCTGTTGCTCAAAATCCGCCGCCACTATCCCGTGAGCGTGCTGAGCAACACGAATGAAATCCATTGGAACCAAGCAGAAAACCAATTCTTCAGCAAAGGGGGACACACGGTCAAGGATTTCTTCGATTTCTTTTTCCTCTCCTGCCGCATCGGAGCCGAAAAGCCTCAGCCAGAAATCTTCGAGGCGGTGACGCGCTGCACCAACCTTCCGGCTTCAGACATCCTCTTCTTCGATGATTCCGAAGTGAACTGCGAAGCATCGCGCCGTTTCGGCATGAAGTCTCTCCTGGCGCCCGCCAACAGCGGCTGGCTCCACTACTTCGATGCCGACGGACACCTCACTCCTGAAGCCCTGGCCGCTGCAAATAAATGACACGTAGCCCCAATTGACAGAAAAAAACACACGATGATTACACGTTCCTTTTATGCTCAAAAGCTAACGTACAATCATCGTGTATTTTTTCGTCAATTGGGACTACATCAGATTTTCACAATAGGGCACATACAAACCCAACGATTATCAGAACATGATAGTCAAATCTACATGAAGGGGACGGTTCTGCTTAATGGTATAATCAGAGGAACTTGACATATCAAGCAATCCTCGTGAAACCCCAGCAGTAAACTGGAGATTATTCACACGAAAGCCAGCACCATAGTCCGCTGTTATATTAAAACGTTTCCAATCAGGCGCATCATCCGACTTATAGATTTTTTCGTTCTTATAGATTTCTTCGCTACCATCCTTGATTACCATTTTGCCTAACACGCCACAATCAAAACTAAAACCACCGTATACAAAAAGTTGGAACCATTTTGAAAAGTTGGCTCTGTATTCCAAATGGAAAGGGAAAGATAGTACATGTTCCATCATCAGCCCCTTATAACCTTCTATGTCATTGGTCTTCGACCAATAGAACTCATAGTTCAATCCAGAATTCACGCCGAAACCATACTTGATTTGAGGATTATAGCAAAATCCGAAACGTATGCCAGGAACGACCCGATGACCTTCCCAAAAACCAAATTTGGCACTCTCGCCATCAGCATGCTGCTGCCATTGCTTCTGAACGTAACCCATTACGAAGCCACCAAACGCCTCCGTTTTCGCTGCATTAAAAGGACCATGACTACGGCGGCGACGTGGTTTGTTGTAGTTATAATGCGTGGTAGTAGTTGAACTGGAAGGATACGTAGACGAGGAGCTTCCCGAACTGCTTATCTGATATTGCGGATGAGATGTACCCGAACTCTGATTTTGCTGCGAATGAGATGAAACACTTGCATCAGAAGATATCGTAGAGGATGTCAAACCTTCACGCTCATATTTGGCTATAATCTGACCAAGTTCTTCACGACTTGCCGGCAAAAAGTCAAAATACACAGCGAAGACGGAACTGTTTATTGCTTCATCCAAATGAGGGGATTGGTAAGCTTTTTTCAAATACGCTAATCCTCGTTTCTTTTTTGTCATATCATCTGACACCTTTATATCCAATAATCCTCTGACAATATACGCATATAGATTATTCGCTTTCATCGCTTTATCCAAATAATAGTTCATATTGTTCAAATAATCTATTGCAACATCATCATTCTGCTCATCTCCTACTTTCTTGAAATAACACAAAGCTAGTTCCAAATAAGCTTGAACACACCCTCCATCTGCAGACGATTTTAACAGCGACATTACACGTGGATCATTAATTTCACATGACGTTCCACACTCGTTTGTAGTAAGAAAAATTGCTTTCATATACTTTGCAAAATGATTATTTGGATTCAGCTTTAATGCTTCATCTAGCCAAGGTAAGATTTCTCCATAATTTTCCATTTTGACATTATTTGCACTAACAACGCATGCCCAAAAGGAATGTTGCTGCGTCAATTCATCTGAAGAAAAGAGGGAACAGTTCTCCTTATAAAGTTGCTTCGCTAGATTTAAACTCGTTTGGTTATACTGTGATTTCATTACATATGGAAACAGTTCCGCCCATTTTTCTAGGTAAGGACTCTTAAGTAATTGAGCATATTTACGTGCAGTTCCAAAATCTAATGATAATAATGCGATATAGAAACCGAATCCACAACACTCTTTTTTATGAGTAAAACGGTCATGCGTTAAAGCCTTATCAATCCAAATTAAAGCCTCATCGTATTTTTTACGACTTAAAGCATTCACAGCATTTGCTAAACAGATTAAGCCACCCTGACTGTCAGTATAGGACAATATTTTCTTAGTCATGACCGAATATATAATTTTACAATCATAATCAGCGCCTCTTAAAGAAGGCACTTTATTCTTTACACTGATTACGATATAAATATCTTGCAACTTATCGACTGACATAGTAAGTTCCTCATGCGATGTAGCAAAGTTTCCTGGAATGGTTTGTCCTATTGTCGTAGCAAAGTTATAGCTATATATCGGATTAACGCTTTCAATCCGATAATCAGAATACTCTAAAGCGATTTTATTATTAAACTTATTCGTAATCAGCGCAAGAAAGTTATCAAATCTTACATGCTTATGACTAACCAAATTATCGTAAGCCTCCATATCTTCACTTGACATTGCAAAAATGCGCTGGTCCAAATCAAGAGAACTAGAGCCTCCACTACTGTATTGAGAAATCAAAGAACAGAATGTACGTGTAGTATTGAGCGCTTCCTGTCGTTGCTGCTCAGTAATCGTTACCGCGCGCATCAAGGACGAAAGGAAAAACGTTGCCAAAAAGATAATCAGTTGTTTCATTGTTTAGGTGATTTTGAAAGTTGAGTAATAAGCCAACCAGAATTCAAGGAATCAATCCTATCTTTCCGTTCCACAACGAAGGCGTAGTCAAGAACATGAAAATGATAACTCACCTTTTTCACTTCTTGAATAGCCAATTGACCGTTAAATACAAGATATTCGAACACAGACAAGGCATCAGCTTGTTGACTAGATGCCACGTAAGAACTGATTCTCTTCGGATCTTTTTTAAGCATTGAAGGAAGGCTCATGAAGTTAATCCCGTGCTCAGCTGGCGAAATAAAAGCCTTACTTTGTTGTTTATAGCTGTTGATGGCAGAAGTATTGATGGCCTTGCATTCCACACCAATGATACTCCATTTGAATTCATCATTTTGAATTTGTTCTGGCTTCAGAAGCATAGTAAGACCTGTAGATTTACCTTTATACATGGCACTGCAATCAACAGAAGCAAACCAATCTGATTCAGCATAGGAGATTTTCGGATGACGTGTACATATAGTATCACAAAACTCCTCTGCAATAGGAAGAAGAGTCTTTTGCTGTGTGCGAAATACACTCCAATCCAACAAAGATAGAATATTCAGTTTTTTCCGTTTTACATCTGAATCCACCGAAATAGGTTTTCCGTCATACGACGTGGAAAAGTTAAAGCGCGTCATAAACTCGTCAATCTGCTTAACACGCACTTCCAATTGTTGCTCATATGCATCGACAAACCAAGCTTCTGCGGTCTGAGCACTTAATGAGCATTCTCCACATACAACAAGAAGTAAAAATAATAGGAATTGTTTCATATCTAACTACAATCTAATTGTTTCAACTACATCAATATCTCCAAACTTCACGTCCCAATAGGACCCTAATACGCCGTCATTGACTCGAAATAGATACACCTTGATCTGTTTCTCACTCTGATCACGGTAACAATAGCCATCACTACCTTGTCCTTTGAAGTATTGATAAATAGTGGCAGTTGCCTCATAGTGATCCCCCACCTTGTAAAAGTTGCTCAACACAAGAGTCTTCGCTTTCGTAATAGTCACACTTGTGTATTGCTTCATATCAAGCAAACGGTTCAAATACACTTTTATAGGCATTCGAGTGCGACGTTCGTAACCTTGCGCATTTTTCGAAGACACCTGCATCTGAGCAGGTTCATGCTCACCATCTTGTAACTGGTATGCATTGCCCTCTCCAATGAATAATTTAAGCACATTACGTACATAATGACGACGAACCTCTGTTGTTCGGCTTTTGTTGCCGATTATTTCAAGTCCATGTTGGAAAGTCTCGATCTTTTCCTCACAACGTTTCTTGAAGTTAGCGATTTCTTGATCGTCTAGAGTGTTCTGCGCCTGCACCGATACAGCACACAGCAGCAGGAAAAACATAAAGAAAAACCGTTTCATTGTCTGATTAAGAATTTGGGTTAAGGGTTATACATTTCATGAAGTTTCAAATAAACTATTTTTCCTTTGGAATCGAGTTTCTCATTAACTCGCACCACATTAACCAATTTGTATGCGATGCTAAGTTGTTCAAGGTAATCAGCCGCACGATATGTGCCGACAACCGTTTCTCCATCTCTACCCACAACTTCGATTTTAGCATTTTCACTAGCGAAGAAGGTGCGTAACGTTGAAGAAATAGCGCTGATTCTACTGTCCTCATCTTTTCCACATCCTATACCGATTAAAGCAGTTTCTATCTGATCATTACTTGCAGTTGTCGTAAAAGGAGCATCAGCTGATGGTGTATTCTGAGACGTACCGGGTTGATTGGCCGTAGCCTCAACGAGATTTATCTCATAATAGGGGTTCTGCTTTTGTCTACTTGTATTTGCAGTTAGACTCTTAGATAACGACAGCAAGGAATTCCAACTTGCTTGATGATTCCCACTCACCATTGTCTGCAATGCTTGTTTAAAGGCCAACGTAAAAAGGCCACCACTAGGGTAAGCTGCAGAAGTTTCACCCAATTGACTAGAACAAGCAACAACAGTCCCTTTCATCTTTAAAAAAAGATCAGAGTATACAGACCTTGGTTCCTTTGATAAAATAGTTGCACCCTTTGATATACGATCAGGAGAAACCACGAAACTAGAATCTATACTATTGCACAAGTCCCCAAGAATTACAGTCAATCTAGGATTTCTACGCATTAAACTGTTTCTTACATCACTCAACGGAAAGCAATCAGTAGTGGTTACAGGCTCATTTGACACCATTACCATGCGGGGAAATTTCGACTGGTCATTAAAAGCACGAATGCCGTGACCCGAATAATAAAATACGACCACATCCTGAGGACTACACTGGAAATTCTGCAATTCCAACTGCAAATTACGAAGTGAAAATGAGGAACCTGAATGGTAATGAGTTACGAGTTCATAACCTATATACTGAGATATAGTTTTGAATTCAATTTTTATATTCTCAAAATCATGCGTAACACTTGTACCGATACTTCTATTAAAAGTATTAGCAAAAATGAAAGCATGCATCTTCTGTGCTTGAGCGGATACCGTAAGCAATAAGGCAAAAAGGAGGGAAACAACTTTCTTCATTTCTCTTTACGTTTTGAAGTTAAACTCGTAGATTTGACAGCCATTTTCAACCAATTCTCCAACATTCGAGGATTCCGCAAAGGAACCATGGTTTGTACACTATCTTCTCTTACCACCATAAAACTTTGTTGATTAGCAGAATACAAAAGGGTCAAGCCCTCCCCTTCTTTTTTAGGATTTAATAGGCTAAACGCATACTGAGGCACAAAGGGGGACTTTATAAAAATGCCATCATTAGCATAAAAGTCGGGTTCTTGTAGAAGAAATTTCAAGATGTCGATGTACTTCTGTTTCACCCTAAGTTCCCCCAACACTTTAAATCCGAGAATTGAATCTCGGCATTCTGCCAAAGTTACAGAATCTGCAAAGGCTGAGCACATGCGCAAAACCTTAACGGACGTATGTCTGTCAAGGTCAAGAGGGAAATGAACTGGTTCATTTTGAACCAAGGAATCCTTAATAACAGGAACAGAGTCTGAAAGCTGCGTTTCTTGCAACATGGCATGTTTGCATGAACTGAAAAACGCTCCAGTTGCAAACATCAGCCCAACTCCACAAAAGCCAAATGGTAAATATTTCATCATGTGGCAAATAAGTTCATGTCCTGACGCCCAAAGGAACAAATAAAAAAGCGAAGTAAACCTAGAGCCACAAAAAACGTGGGCGACCTTACCGTATCCCTCGTATCAGGCCTTCGCATTGCCCTATAGGAAGATACAGTCAAGTCGGCCCACGAAGGATGATATCGTCAACATACGTTTGCACCTCCCTTTATTGCATGAATACAATAAGGGCTGTGCAAACTTGAGAATACATCCAACGCGAACATTCGGCTGCTCATCTTTCCTATAATTGTCAAAGTTGCGAAGTTTGATACAAGAAGATAAAGCGTGTAAACGTTCTTGTTGCAATAAGATATGCCATTGGCATCTTCCAATGCCTAATGACACGGAGCAAAGGTATATATCTTTTTGTTTTCATCAAAGATTCTTCTCAAAATTTTTCATGGAATGTGCCAGAATACAGCGAGCAACACCTATTTCGTTACCTAAAAGATTACAATCCGAAGTACTTCCAACCCAAAAACAGCCAAACAACCATCTAACTTTCCCCCTTTGAAGAGTTACAAAACATACAATACAGCTACATCAATATGCTATTATCAGACTTGTAGAACGCGTCTGAATACAAAAAACGTAGCCCCAATTAACAGAAATCGTCCGTCAATTGGGGCTACGCCGTTTTTATAAGAATCAGCAACTTGTGATAGAGACGTCACGAAGCACTTCGTCCAACAATCCCACATAATAGAAAGGCAGATTAATCAAACGAAAACTTCTACCCTTCACGGTCGTCACCTCGTCTATACTATAGGCTCCTGGCCATACCCTTACTGCCCATTCTCCGGCATCAGGCTGATCCATAAAGGAATGTATGGAACGCAGATGAGAATTGGTGCCTGACTTCACTTCTATAGGCACAACCATGTTGCCATGTTGCCATATGAAATCCACTTCCGCCGTAGTTCCTCTCTTGTTGCGCATCCAATAGAATTGTTCGTTTCGATAATTACGGTCAAGAACCACCCGAAGTTCCTGTCCGACAATCTGCTCTGCAGCATGTCCTTTCCATACATCAAGCAGAGAGTTTCCCCGCAAATACTCCGTCTGGATTCCTACCGAGAAATTCATGATTCCCGTATCAAGCCACACGAGTTTTGGCTGACGCGTCAACGCCGGTACAGTTGGAGCTTTCACTGCCGTCACGGGGTAATCCAGATTCAGGAGAAAAGCCTTTTGAAGCACTTCCATCGCTTCATGTACATCCTTGCTCGAATAATTGCTACCACCGAAATGATTGAACGTGATGGTTTGCCCTGCTTCCGCCCATCCATGAGTGAGAAGATGGCGAATCACCCGCACTTGGTTGTCGGATACAGCATATTTTTCCACATCCTCATTATAACCGTTGAGCAAAGAACGATAGATGGGAGACAAACGTGTCACATCAGCATGCTCCGCATAGTCTACGACGGCTTCTGGCATACCGCCGACCAAGGTATATCGATTGAAATGAGACATCACCATTTCATGCATAAAAGCAGGAACCTGACGCTTTCTCACCATGTCTGCCAAAGCACCTTGATGAATGGCATCAAGATATTCCAGGAACGAACAAGGACGCAACGAAAGGTAATCCACACGTCCCACAGGAAAAGAAATACGTTGCTTGATGAGCGTTTGCAGACGCGATCCCGCAGCTATAACGTGCAGCCAAGGCAACTGCTCATAAAAATAACGCAACAACCCAACAGCTTTGGGTTCATTCTGGATTTCATCAATGAAAAGCAGCACCCTTTTGCCTGAATCCATTTGAACGTTATTCTGCAGACTCAAATACTGCAACACGCTGTTCACGTCATCAGTCATTCCAAAGATGGCAGCATCGGCACTCTGCTCCAAATTGAGCTTGATGTAGATATCAAACTGCTTTCCAAACTCGTCGACCAAAGTGGTCTTACCCACTTGGCGGGCACCACGGAGCACCAAAGGTTTCCGATTCGGGCGTTTGCTCCATTCTTCTATGTCTTTCAGTATTTGTCGGTGTATCATAACCTTCATCCTCCTTCGTTATTCTTTTCTGCTTCAAAAAACAACTTCCTGAAGCCTTATTGCAAAGTTAGGCATCTTCACTCAAGAATCCACCAAAAAATAGAGGTTTTTCCTATTGCATAGGCAAAAAAGAGGGAAATCATTCCTATTGCATAGGCAAAAACAGGCCATAAATTGCCTATTGCATAGGCAAAAATCGAGAAAGCGCTGATAACCAGCCATATTCTTTCAAACCTTGCCCTTTGTCGCCTCAAGAACATAAACATAGCCCCAATGGACAAAAAACACGATGACCACACGTTGGCTTTAGCGAATGAAAGCAACGTATCATCATCGTGTTTTTTCGTCAATTGGGGCTACGTCAATAGCTATGGAGTGCGTTATTTGGCGCTGAAGCGTCCACCTGTGATTTCATCAAGGGTGAGGGCACGGTAGACCATCTGGTACCACTCCGGTTCCTCTTCATAGAAGAAGGCGATGCGGCCGTCGCGCTGTTGGATCATGGTGCTATAAGCCGAACCCGTTTTCGACACCTGGAAATGGCCTTCCCAATTGGAGGCAAAACGGAGAGGCGTGTTGTAGGTCTCGGGCGTAGAGAGTTCCTTGTAGTAGATGGTCACGTTCGTACGTTTCGGACCAGCAGGAAGGCTCTGGAGTGCCAAGTGGGTCATACGACCGTCAGAAGCACGACGTACGGGGATGATGAGGATTTCACCATTGCAAGGCGTACTCTCGTTGCTGATACCGCCGGGAGCGTTCTTCGAGTCAACGACCTGGCCCCACTGGCCGCGAGCGGTGCGCACATCCGAATAGCGGAACACATTGAAATAGCGTCCACCAGCCTTGCGTGAACTCAAAAGCACACTGCCGTCGGGCAATTCCTCACATTTGGGTTCGTCCCCCTTCGGCGCACAGCTTTGAGCATAGTTGCCCAACACATGCCACTGACGACCGAAGTCATCGGAATAGATCACGAAGTTACCCTTGTGGGTGCAGAGCGAAGCGTAAAGGCGATAGTAACGACCCACCTTCACTCGCGAACTCTGGCAAATGCGGCCAGAGCCCATGAAAAGGGCACCGATGGTGCGATGGAGCAAATCATCATAGATCTGCGACGTGAGGTCCGTAGGCTTTTCGTCCCACACCCATTCGCCGCGACGCTTGTTGTAACGGGCATGGAGGCTCACCATACGCTGACGATGGTTGAGGTTGCTGTTCCAATAGGGCACATCACCCGAAACGCAGACAAGCAGGAGTTCATTGCGGTTGCGGTCAGCCACCAGACAGGCATCGCCATAACCGGCATCCTCGCCTTTTCCGCTACCCACGAGCACATTGAAAGGTTCGCACCAGGAAGCGCCCTGATCCGTGCTGACACGGCCAAGGATATCAACGCGGCCATAACCGATGTCGCTGCCACACGGACGACGGTCCGAAAGGGCAATCAGATCACCATTGGGTGCAGAAGCAATGGCGGGGATACGATATGGGAAACCTGTGGAGTCACCCGTATGGAAAAGCAGACTCTGTGCCTGAATCGTCAGGCCAAACAGAGAAAAGAGAACCGAGAAGAAAAATTTTCTTTTCATTGAGTGATAGAGATTGGTAAGGGATTAAGGATGAGATATTGAAGTCGTCTAAACTTTTCTGACGAAG
>ERZ1026886.1216-NODE-1216-length-11459-cov-12.772273_pt1 | contig 11459 bp, 10 predicted proteins | sample MGYA00380173_ERZ1026886 | MGnify/ENA primary metagenome ERZ1026886 (study PRJEB33269, sample SAMEA4719809) | human gut metagenome | biome: human-associated habitat; feature: organic feature; material: feces | place: Cameroon | collected 2013-10 ... | reverse complement strand
GGAAGAGCCTCAGTTCGTGGAATAGACAACAGGACGATTCCACGCTTTTTTTTGTATTCACAAACTAACCCATTATTATTACACTCGTTTAAACGACAGAAACGACAACTATGAGCAGATTCGTGCTTACAGTCATTATGGTATTGTGTAGTGCTGCAACATGTTGCGGTGCCGTCCACCGTGCTTTAGTGTTCGGTTTAGGCAAACAGTTAGACACACGTTGGGCTAAGATAAATGGTGACAACGACATACACTATGTGGTGAATATGCTTCAAGACATGGGCTTCACCGATATTGCCACGCTACGCAACGAGCAAGCCACTAAGGCTAATATGGTGAAAGCTTTCAAGCAGCTTACCGCCCGTTGCAAACAGGGCGACATCGTGTATATACACTATTCGGGACATGGGCAACTCATGACAGACCTTGACGGCGACGAAGCAATGCGCTGGACAGGACGCCACTCTGAGTGGGACGAGTCGTGGATTCCGTACGATGCATACATGACTTATTGTCCACAAGACCGTGGCGAACGACATTTCAGTGATGATGAGGTGGCTGTGTTTCTTCAACAGATAAGGCGCCGCATCGGTAGCAAAGGCCAACTTATAGTAGCGATTGACGCCTGTCATAGCGGTGATGCCACTTGCGGCGACGACGATGAATGTGTCAGAGGAGTGGACATAAAATTCAATATTCCACGACGACCCGGTACTCCTTCTGCAAAACCCATTAAAGAGCAATGGCTGACAATAAGTGCCTGCAAACCCTACCAACTCAGTTCGGAAGTGAAAGGCAAACGAGTGGGTAAACTCTCGTACGCCCTTTACACCCTCGGCAAGAAGACAATGAACATGAGCCGCAGCACATTGGAAAAGAGACTTGCCGACATCTTCAGTACCTATGAGAGCCGCATCAGACAAACACCGATGGTGACAGGACGCAAATAAATTACGATAGATGGGTTACCTTTATACGAAAATGACTTTAACAAACAAAACACTAAAAATATGAATACAAAAAAGCTGTTATCATTTATTATGGTTTTGATGCTGGCAATCAATGTTTCAGCCGAATCGTTCACCTATTTCAATCGCGGAATAGCATTCAAATGCAAGGTAAAGGATGGCAAAGCCGTCATAACAGGCTTCGACAACAAAGCCGCTATGGTGGTCATTCCCGCACAAGTAAAGGACAAGAGAGGCCATACACTGCAAGTTTCTACAGTTGATTTAGGCCAAATTGCAAATATATATAAAACTCGCACAGTTGTGCTTGAGCAAGGCATCACAGAGATTTCTAATTATTGTTTCTTTTGGTTTACAAAGCTCTCAGAAATTTATATTCCAAATTCTATTGAGAAAGTGGGTAAGAAAGCATTCAATCCAAAAACTTCGACGAAATTCAACATGCCTTCCACAATCCACGAGTCAGACCTTTTGGCAGGTAATGTAATCTATACTAAAGCAGTTGTTCCAACTTATTCAGATCCTTTAGCAGGAATTGACCTTAGCAATTATGGCGATGACTCAGCTGCAGGTAAAGATGAAGTTACCAGTGTCAAGCCATCGGCTCCTAAATTCACAAGCATCACACCCGGCACATCAGACATCGACATGAATATCCCGAGAAGTTCTATGAGCCGCGAAAACACGTTCTGCCTGATTGTAGCCAATGAGAAATATGCCAATCAGGACACCCCGAACGTTAAATATGCAGCTCAGGACGGCAAGACTTTCGAGGAATATTGTCTGCGCACTTTAGGACTGCCACGAGAGAACATACGCTTTGCCGTAAACGCCAAATATCTGGAGATGAAGGAAATGCTGAAATGGTTCGGTGAAGTGGCAGATGTGTATGGTAAGGACGCCAACTTCATTGTGTATTATGCCGGACACGGAGTGCCTAACGAGAAAGGCAACTGCAAGCTTATCCCTGCAGACGTCAGCATCAACGACGTGAATAACGGCTATAGCCTTAAAGAAATATATACTTCACTCGGAAAACTTCCTCTCAACAGTGCGCTTGTGCTTATTGACGCTTGTTTTAGCGGTAACGACCGTCAGAATGTGGCAGCCCTTGACGAAACTCACCGTGGCATCGCACCAGTGGTAAAGCAAGAAGCGGTGACCGGAAATGTTGTAGTACTCACAGCGACATCAGGCACAGAGACGGCTCTTGCCTACGAAGAACAGGCACACGGACTCTTCTCCTACTTTATCATGAAGAAACTACAGGACACGAAAGGCGAGGTGAGCTACGGCGAACTCTACGACTATGTGAAGAAGAACGTCATGCGCAAGTCGATTGTAGCAAAAGGCAAGAAGCAGACACCCTGTGTGACTGTTTCGCCGAAAATGCTGAATACATGGAAAAATATTAAATTCTAAAAATAAAAACGATTATGAAAAAAATTCTTTTATCATTGGCAATGGCAATAACTGCCATTGGAGCAAGTGCACAGAATACTTATAATGTGCGAGCTGGTGGTGGTGTTCTGGGTGTTCTGAATGATGATGCTGCTGCTGCATTTACAACCATGGCACAAGCAAATATATCACTTAATGATTACGGATCATGGACATTTTCTCCAGCAGTGCAAATTGCCACAGATGGTGATGACACGGCTGCTATGCTTCATATCAATATGGGTTATCGAACAAGAATAGGTAATAATTGTCTTTTTGTGCCGAAAGTTGGTGTTGCAGGAGGTTCTCTTGGTGATAGTAATGATGGAATGTTCCTTGTAGGTCCATCAATCGATTTGGCTTTAGAGTTGAAACATTTCGTAATAGGTTTGACTGGATTTCATTCTATAAATCAAAGCTATTATAATACCACTATATTATCCCTCACCTTAGGCTATACCTTCTAATCTGATTCACAATGAAGAGAATAGTCTTCATAACCATTATATTGTTCCTCTGTATCTCTTCACTGCTTGCCAAAGTCAAGCAGGAAAGGTGCGGAGGAACTTATGCTTATACATATTCAGGCAGTATTTCGTATGACGAAGCCAGAACCAAAGCCATTGAGAACGCCATTGTTATGGCGTTGGCAGACAAGTTTGGCACCACTGTCACATCGCAGTCATTGCTTGAACTCACGAACAGTGGCGACCGCTTCGACCAAATGTCTCGCCTTCAGGTTAAAGGCAAACTGGTGAGACACATAAATGCTCCCGTGGTTTCGGAGCCTGTATACGCCGACAATATGTTCACGCTGAATGTCACCGTCGACTTCTACGCAACACCAATAGAATATGCTCCCGTGGAATTTGTGGCAAAAACACTGCGCAACGGCACATCCGACCGCTATGAAAGCAGCGAGTACGTTGCCGGCGACCGCTTCGCTATGTCATTCAGCTCGCCGAAAGCGGGTTATATGGCAGCGTTCTTCGAGGACCGCAACACGGTGGTGTGCATCCTGCCATATATCGATAATGACAATTTGCCGTTTCGTGTGGGCAAGGACAAGCGCCATATCTTTTTCGAAAACGACGAAAACGGCTATCAGATGACTTGTGGCGAAGAACCGGAAATTAATTATGTGCATGTGGTGTTCTCACCCAATCCGTTCATCAATGCCGACCTTATGCGTACGATGACACGCAAGAAGTTTAACCATTGGTTGGAAAAACATCTTAACTACGATCCTGATCTGCAGGTGCAAACATTGATGATAAGAGTATTGCCCGATAAAGAACAATAAGTGTCGGCAGTATGGGTTACTTTCATGCCAGATGTGTTTTAACATATAAACAAGTAAAAAGAAACTTAGAGGAATGTTGCTAAAAATGAAAACAATGCGCCGTAACCATACCGATGCAGAGGTGGTGGAGGGCATTTGGCGGCACGACAAGAACATGGAGGAATGGTTCTACGCTTCAGCACGGAGCTATTTTGACCGCCATTTCAAGGAGGTTTTCTTCGACAAGGATCGCAAACAGGAGATTTTCCAGACCGCTTTCCTGAAGATATGGACAGAAAAGACCAATGGTACTATATCTGTTTCTGACGGTAATGTAGTGCGACGCCGACATACAGGTGAGGTACATCCGATGACATGCAGCCTGCTGACGTTTGTTGATGTTTTTTCCAACATCTAAGGGTTACTTTTTCTGCCCCTCTTGCTTAAACTGGCAAATAATATAAACAATAAAAAAATAATAGGATTATGAAGAAGATTCTTTCTTTTGTGGCAGCAATCATGATTGCAACCACAGCAACCGCACAAACAGCAATGGAACTGGCAAGACAACAGCAGGAACTCAATGCCATTAATATGAAAATGCTCAACGCCAAACCCACCAAACAGGCAAAGAAACAAGCAAAGGAACTTAAGGCTGAGGGATGGACAGTGCCAGCCGGAGACATAGACATAGCACAACAGGTGACGAGAAGCCAGCTTTACAGCGCTGAACTGACAACAGACGAAAGCGGAAACGTCACAAAACGATATATCATGCAGACGGCACAGCAGACAGCAGGAACGTACAACTCAGGCTATGCAGCAGCACGAGCAGCAGCACAGACAGAACTTGCAGCAATGTTGAAGACCGAACTTGTAACGGCAATGCAGCAGAAACTCGACAATAGCCAGAGCAATGCTCTGACGGCAACAACTATCGACAAGTTTAACCAAAGATCGAGAATGATTGTAGACCAGACTTTGACAAACGCTATTCCTGTGCTTGCCATCTACCGCAGATTACCCAATAACAACTTTGAGGTACAAGTGCGTATTGCCTTCGACAAAAAGGAGCTCATAGCACGCATCAAGCGCAATATGGAGCAGGAACTCGAAAAAGATGGCGACAAGCTTTACGATATTGTCGATACAGTCTTTGATGATAAATTATGATACACAAACGATATATAATAATAGTATTGGGCATGGCTCTTAATATAGCTTGGGGTCATGCCCAAACGCTTTCAAACAACAAGCTAAGACGTGGGCTCGACGATTTCCGAAAACAGACAAGAAAAGAATTCGAGGATTTCCGCAAGCAGGCTATGAATGAGTTTATAAGCTTTGTACGAAATCCTTGGAAAGACTTTGAACACACAGCACCGGTGCCGGTACCGGAAGAAAAGCTCGTCCCACCGGTGGTTATGCCCGAAGAAGACGAACAGAAACCTGTGGAGGAAAAGCCAATTGTAATAGAGGAAGTTGTTACACCAAAACCTCCCCAGCCCCAGCCACAACCCATAGAACCAATCATTGAAGTTCCTGTCGAGGTGCAGAAATACACTGCATTTACATTCTTCGGTACACAATGTAAGGTGAGATTTGATTCTGATATAAAATTAACACTTGACGGATCAAGCAATAACAATGTGGCTGATGCCTTGCAGACGCTTAGCGGCAACAGCTACGACAATATGATAATAGACTGCCTTGCACTGCGCGATTCACTGCAACTAAGCGATTGGGCATATCTGCAAATGCTGCGTTCGCTGGCTTACAGCATAGAAGGAGAGCGGACAAACGCCGCCACTCTGCTCATGGCGTACCTCTATATGCAGTCGGGCTATAAGATGCGTCTGGGTGCAAACGACAATCGCCTTTATATGCTCTATGCATCAAAGCACTATATTTACGACCACGTCTCGTACGAAATAGATGGTGAAACCTACTTTGGCATCGAACAATTGCCGACACGCCTCTCGATATGTAATGTAGAATTTCCGAATGAGAAACCTTTGTCGCTCTACATTAATACATGCCAGAGATTCACCTCAATGCCGTCGGACATTCGCAGAATCACATCAAAACGCTATGGAGGTTTTGGTATAGAAGCATCCGTAAACAAAAATATTATGGACTTCTATTCCTCTTATCCTACTTCGTTTATTGGTGACGACATAATGACACGGTGGGCGATGTATGCCAACACGCCTATGGACATAACCACAAGCAACCTCGTCTATCCGCAATTGCGCAGACAAATGGAAGGTCTTTCGCAATTTGAAGCAGTAAGTCGCTTACTCAATATGGTACAAACAGGACTCGAATACGAATATGACGACAAGTTGTGGGGTGGAGACAGAGCGTTCTTTGCCGAAGAAAGTCTGTTCTATCCATATTGCGACTGTGAGGACCGCTCAATCCTTCTCACACGCTTAGTGCGCGACTTGCTTGGTCTGAAGTGCATCCTCGTATATTATCCCGGTCATCTTGCATCTGCGATAGAATTCTCAGAAGGCAATGTAAAGGGGGATTACATCATGTATAAAGGACACAAATATATCATAGCAGACGGAACTTATATCAACGCTCCGATTGGAAAGACAATGCCTGAAATGGATAATGCTACAGCAAGAATGATAGTATTAGACTGATACGGAAAATTAGCCTTTTCCTATTTTGACCCTCTACTTGCATCCTTGTGTTTTTATATGTTTTTCCGATTATGGGCGCGTGCTGTGCACAAATAAAAGGATTTACGTTAGTTTGCCTGACAATATTTGCATTTCTAATGCTCAATACTATGAGCTGAGCGCACAACAAAATCTTTGGTGCGAAATTCTTGAGTTTTGAGCGTTTGGAGGCAATACGCTTATACACAGTGCGTTATGCGGTTTTCTGGAGAAATGTTTTGAAATCAGATTCGCAAAAGAGCCGTTTTTTGCTGCAATAGTGCCACTTTTATCATGCAATAGCGCCACTTTTACACTCTAATAGTGGCACTATTGGACTGTAAAAGTGGCGCTATTGTTAAGCTTGGGTGCTGTTTGCACAGCAAAACACCATAAAAACAGCTTTTCGATTCTCTAGAATTGATTTTTATTTTGTAACATGTTTTTACTCTTTGTACGATATTTGCATGGTGGATATGAAGACGTTAAGGATGGTACTGATGATGAGGCGGTAGCGTTGTAAGGATTTCTTTTATAATGGCTGAATGTCAAGTTTTTTTCTCAGCTTTTGTGGTATTCTGCTTTTTCTTGCGTTTATATAGTGTAAAAGAAAACAAATTAGAGACAGCTAAACGCCGATAGCTCACTTTTTTTTACTAATTTTGCAATGAATACTGATGTATTCGCAGACTACTTGATTACGTCTTACATTACGATTTACCACGTTTTTTATAAAAACCATTCTATGACAAACAAATTCGTAAAATTGTTTTTCTTGGCCACATGTTCTATGATGGCCCTCACGTCCAACGCCCAGTCATTGCTTCCCAAGCCGCAGTCGTTTGTGAAGGCAAAGGGCTTCTTCCCATCGGCACCGGAAAATGTAAAGGTGGAGAACCTTGCCGGTGACGTTGCGGAGAACATCTACTCAAAGCCTTGGCTGAAGGCAGCCAAGAATGATGGCCGCCGTGTGGTGCGCTTCGCACGTATGGCGAATCCTTCCTCTCCTGAGGCTTACCGCCTGCATATCACTTCCGACACACTTCTTGTAAGTGCTGCCACCTCTGACGGATTCCGTTATGCTTGGCAGACCATCGGTCAGCTAACCTCGAAGAGTGGCATTGTCTGCTGCGACGTTGACGACGCTCCGGCATATAAGTGGCGTTCGTTGATGCTCGACGTGTCGCGCCATTTCCAGCCGATTGAGTTCATCAAGAAGCAGGTGGACGTAATGTCGAAGTATAAGTTCAACCGCCTCCACATCCATCTCACCGACGCAGCCGGATGGCGCATCGAGATAAAGCGCTATCCTTGGCTCACCAAGTTGGCGGCATGGCGTCCTGAGCGCACATGGAAGGAATGGTCGAAGAACGGCGCACGCTACATCGAAGAAGGTTCGGAAGGCGCTTATGGCGGCTATTACACACAGGACCAATTGCGTGATCTCGTTGCTTACGCTGCTGAACGCGGCATAACCATCGTGCCCGAGATAGAGATGCCGGGACACTCGGCTGAGGTGATGACGGCTTATCCCGAACTGTCTTGCACACACGAGCCTTACAAGCAGATGGACTTCTGTGCGGGTAGTGTGGCAACATACGACTTCCTTGAGAACGTGCTGAAGGAAGTGATGGACATCTTCCCGTCCAAGTATATCCATGTAGGTGGCGATGAGGCTGACAAGGCGTCATGGCCTACGTGTCCGCTCTGCCAGCGCAAGATGAAGGAACTTGGCACAGACAAGGAAGGTCTGCAGGCCAGTCTGATTGCCCATTTCGGACGTTTCCTCAACGAGCACGGCAGACAGCTGGTGGGTTGGGACGAGGTGATCGCCGGCAACCTTGCCAAGAACACCACCGTTATGGTATGGCGAGGAATTGAGAAGGCTCATGAAGCCATCGAGCACGGCTACGACGTGGTTCTCTCTCCTGGTGCTTACTGCTACCTTGACAGCTATCAGGACGCTCCGAACACACAGCCTGAGGCCATCGGAGGCTATCTGCCTCTTGAGAAAGTGTATGGCTATGTGCCTGGTGAGGACTTGCCGGAGGCTGAGCGAAACATGATAACAGGTGTGCAGGCTAATCTGTGGACAGAATATATCCCGACTCCGGAACACGTAGAGTATATGCTTTATCCGCGCGCTCTTGCCATTGCCGAGATTGGATGGAACGGAACGAAGAAGAAGGATTATCCTGAGTTTAAGCAGCGTGCTCTGCAGCAGATTGAGGTGTTGCGCAAGGCTGGCGTCAACACGTTCGACCTTAAGCATGAGAAGGGTGAGCGTCCTGAGTCGCTCAAGCCTACTGCTCACAAGGCACGTGGCTGTAAGGTGATATTCAATAAGAAGTATTCTCCCAAGTATCCAGCTGCCGGCGACCAGACTCTTGTTGACGGTGTACGTGGCGGATGGACCTATGGCGACAAGAAGTGGCAGGGATTCATCGGCAAGGACTATTGCCTTGACGTCACTCTCGATCTTGGAGCAAAGACGAAGATTTCTTCTGTTTCAGCTGACTTCATGCAGAGCTATGGCGCTTGGGTGTTCTTCCCGGAGGAGTTCAAGGTGTCTGTCAGCGATGATGGCAAGACATTCACTGAGGTATATACAACCACCAGTAAGGTGGACCACGACATTCAGTCTGGCTTCCGCACCCTTTCATGGAAGGGATCGAAGAACGCACGTTATGTCCGCGTACAGGGCAAGACCACAATGGACGGTGGCTGGCTGTTCACGGACGAAATCGTAGTGAAGTAATCACGCATATTCTCTGAACTTGCGAAAGTTCAAACACATATTATTATATAAGAGAGGAGAGGCTAAAGAAGCTCAACAACTTCTTTAACCTCTCCTCTCTTTTTGTTTATTCTTTTCGCTTATCCGTCTTAATCCTCTCTGATGACCACTGTCACGCCTCGTGCAGCTTGCGCTCCCATTACCAGCGCCTGCTCGATGTCGGCTGTCTTTGACGGGCCTGAGATGAATGTGCCGAGTCCGGTCTTAGGCATGCAGATGCGGTCGTATGCCTCGTGCATGTTGTTCACGATGCCGCTCTTCGGGAGAACGATGACCAGGTATTCGCTGATGAAGCATACTGCTTTCTCCTTCATGTCCTGCGGAATCCAGACGCAACCATTCTCCGCCACTCCAATCTGTCCGTACACCACTCCTACGTCGGTGCCGTTAAGGTCCTGCGCCTCTGCCACGGTGTCGGGATTGATGGTGGCGATGGTGAGTTCGGCGATGTTAGAGGCGATGGTCTTTGCTTGCGGATAGGCGTTTCTCACGATGTCGTCGAGCTTTTCGTTCGGCTTAGCCATCACCACTTTGCTGCCCACCGACATGCTCATGTCCACAAACTGCTTCATCGTGTCGTCGTACGATATGCCGTCTATCGGTGTGTCGGGCATCGAATACTGTTCGTGTGTGTTGCGTCGCAACTTCTCCAATAGTTCGTCTTTGTATGTCATTGTTCTTTCTGTTCGTTAGGGTTCAGTTTTCCTTTCTTCCACATAGTCTGGAACGACTCCTTTGCAAATTTCGGCATTGCGTGTCCCACGCCCCAAGGATTGAGTGAGCGGATGTGCGTCAGGCTGTCCGGTATGATATTGGCAAGAGAAGCCATACGCAGTGCAGAAGAATAGAGTAGGGGGTGATTGAAGAGTTCTTCCATTCCCTTAGACATGCATTTCTTCATCGTGTTCGCCTTGTGCAGCGAGTCGAGCTTCTGCCTCCACAGATAAACCTGCGAACCGGGATTGACCTTTGCCGGGCATACATTGTCGCACGACAGGCAGAGCGTGCAAGCGCTGACGTTGTCGGTATAGCGTGGTGCATCGTGCAGCATGCCGAGATTGATGCCGATGGGACCGGGGATGAAGTAAGTGTATGAGTAGCCTCCCGAGCGGCGATATACAGGGCATGTGTTCATGCAGGCTCCGCAGCGGATGCACTTCAGCGTCTCCCAATGCTCGTCGTTGGCAAGGATGTCGCTTCGTCCGTTGTCCACGAGGATGACGTGCATCTCCGCTCCCTGCCTTGCCTGACGGAAGTGTGAGGTGTAGGCCGTTGTGGGCTGACCTGTAGCAGAACGGCAGAGCAGACGCTGGAATACGGCGAGCGACTTATAGTCGGGTACAATCTTCTCTATTCCCATTGCCACGAGATGCAGCTTAGGCATTGACGTTGACATATCGGCGTTGCCCTCATTGGTGCAAACCACGATGTCGCCTGTCTTAGCCACACCGAAATTACATCCCGTCATTCCTGCTCCTGCTTCCATAAACTGGTTGCGCAGATGCTCGCGTGCGCATCTTGTCAGATAGGTCGGGTCATAATTGCCTTTCTCCTTGCTTATGCCCTTCTCCTCGAACATCTCTCCCACCTCTTCTCTCTTGAGGTGTATGGCAGGCATGACGATGTGGCTCGGCTTCTGATGGAGCAGTTGTAGGATGCGTTCGCCAAGGTCGGTCTCCACGACGTCGATGCCATGACTCTCGAGGAACGGGTTCATGGCACACTCCTCGGTAAGCATCGACTTGCTCTTTACCATCTTCTTTACGCCGTGACTCTGCAGTATGTCGAGCACGATGTTATTGAAGTCGGCTGCGTCCTTAGCCCAATGCACAATGACGCCGCGGCTCTCCAGCTGCGTGCTGAACTCCTCCAGATAGTCAGCCAAGTGAGTTACGGTGTGCTGCTTTATCTGGCTGGCATGTTCGCGCAGCTCCTCCCATTCTGGCAACCCTGACGCCGTGTTGTCGCGTTTTTGTCTTAATGACCAGAAGGTGGCGTCGTGCCAAGAGGTCTTTTCTCTGTTGTCGTTGAAGCGTCGTGCCGCTTCGGAATGTAGTGTGCTCATAGTCCTGCTGCTAATATCTCTACCACGTGTATGAACTTAATAGGCTTGTTCTCCTTCTTTGCAATGCCCTGCATGTGCATAAGGCATGACGAGTCAGGGCCGGTGATGTATTCCGCTCCCGTAGCCATGTGACGTTCAATCTTGTCCTCTCCCATGCGCTTCGACACGTCCGGCTCCTCCACGGAGAACATTCCTCCGAAGCCGCAGCACTCGTCCTTACGCTCCGGCTCACGGA
>ERZ1026886.1214-NODE-1214-length-11479-cov-74.561887_pt1 | contig 11479 bp, 5 predicted proteins | sample MGYA00380173_ERZ1026886 | MGnify/ENA primary metagenome ERZ1026886 (study PRJEB33269, sample SAMEA4719809) | human gut metagenome | biome: human-associated habitat; feature: organic feature; material: feces | place: Cameroon | collected 2013-10 ... | reverse complement strand
CTTGAATGACAAAGAAATAGCTACGGTTTTTTGTATTTTTTTTAGTGATTCTTTGAGGGATGAAAGAAGAGTGTGTGTCATAAGTAGTTTGCCTAGGGGATAGATAAGGCACGGATTACACGGATTACACGGATTTATGCCGCCCATGTAAATAAAGCAATTATAGCCTCATGAAAAATCCGTGTAATCCGTGTAATCCGTGCCTAAAACACCCTCTGTCTTATTTTGCGATACTGTCCAGGAAGAGGAGCAGTCGGTTGGTGACGTTGACCTCTGAAACTCCGGAATCGAAGTCGAGCGATACGAGGTTGAGCATTGGAAACCGGTCGTGAAGACGTTTCTCAATGCCCTTGGAAATCACGTGGTTAGCGATGCAGCCGAAAGGCTGGAGCGAGATGATGTTGTTCACGCCGTCACGGATGTAACCTACGATGTCGGCAGGCAGAAGCCAGCCTTCGCCAAACTGGGCTGCGAGCGAAACCAGTCCCTGTACGTCCTTCGCATCATCATAGATATTGGTGAACGGACGGAAGTAGCGGAACTTGCCGGCTGCCTTGTTTACCTGGCGCAATCTTCTGCCAACCAGCGCCTGATAAGCGCCCTTGATGATGAAATCGGGCACTTTGGTGCAACTCAGACGCATGTGTTTCTGTATCTCTACATTCACAAATTCCTGCAGGAAGAAGGGGGCAAGCAGAGGCGGAACCACCTCAATGCCACGCGATATGATGTTCTGCTCCAGGAACTGGTGGGCGAATGGATTGAACTTCAAGAAGATTTCGCCTACGATTCCTACCTTCGGCAATGTTCTGTCGAGGGTCATCTGGTCGAATTCTTCGGCTGCCTGTTCGAGGAGCAGGATGAGTTCCTTGGCTGAATTGCGGGCGATAGGACCGTCTATCAGCTGCATGTATTTATCGCGCAACTCTCTGGCAATGCCCGGTTTACGCTCTCTTACGATGCAGGCGTTGTACATCTCGTTGATTGCATCGCCGTAGAAAATGGCGGTAACGATAATCTGACTGTATTTCAGCCAAGGCACATTGAAGCCGTCCTGTTCGTTGTAGTCTTGCTTGTCGTCTGTTGAGCCTGATGCTTCGCCTGTTGAGGCTGTTACACCGAGCGTGAGCAGCGGAATGTCCTGGAATCCGTTCGAAATCATTGCTCGCTTGATGAGACCGGCGTAGTTGGTTGCGCGACACTGGCCGCCCGTCTGACTCATTACTACTGCCGTATTATTCAGGTCGTATCTGCCTGATTTCAAGGCTTTAATGATGTCGCCGACGATGAGGGTTGCCGGATAGCAGACTTCGTTGTTGGCAAACTTCAGACCGAGTTCGGCACTTACCTCATCACTCATCGGAAGCACCTCTACATCATAACCTATCAGTTTCAGGATAGGCGGAATGATAGGGGTGAGGTATTCGGTCATGAAAGGTGCGAGAATCTTGCGATGAACGTCCTGCTTGGTGAATACCTTAGTCTGCTGTAAATGTTGAATGTTGAGTGTTGAATGTTGAATTTCTTCAGCTGTTGAATTTTTCACTCTTCGTTCTTCACTCTTCACTTCCTTTACTCCCTTCAGGCTTTCTATCAGCGAGCGGACACGGAGCTTCAGGGAGCCGATATTGCTCACATCATCTATCTTCAGCAGCGTGAACGGCTTGCTGTGGCGCTTCATGATGTCGCGAATCTCGTCCTGGATAAAACTGTCAGGACCGCAGCCGAAGCTGGTCATCTGGACGAAATGAACCTCATCGCCCTGTTCGGCAGCCCATTGCGCAGCCTTCAGAATGCGGTTCATATACGCCCATTGTTTCACGAGATAAGTCTCTGGCTGACAGTTGTATGCTTCGTTGTTGTCTGATGAGCCTCTGGCGATGTCTTCGCTGATGACGTTGACTCCCAGGTTGGCAATCATCTCGCTCAGCTTGTGCTGAATCAGCGGGTCGGTATGATAAGGACGGCCCGCCAGGAGAATCGTAAGTCCCTTCTTCTGCTTCAGAATTTCCCAGCCCTGTTTCTTGATTTCAGCAGCATATTCTGCCTGGGCATAGAGTGCCTCTCTCAGCGCTTTTCGGGCAGTCTTCTTGCTTACTCCCAGTTGCTTGAGATAATCGGTAATCTGCTTTTCAAGCGCCTTAGGTTGGGCAAAGTTGATGACGGGCGTATCGATTGGTTTCTTCAGGTCAATGACCGACTTGATGACATCGCTGTAGCCCGAAACTACCGGACAGTTGAAGCTGTTCAGCGTATTCTTCGGGTCGTCATTATGTTCATAAACCACGTATGGCATGAGGATGCGGTCAACCTTCGGGTTCTCGTTGAGTTCCTTCAGATGACTGTGAGCCAGTTTAGCCGGGAAGCAGATGTTGTCGCTCATCACCGTATTCAAGGCTCCTTCATACTGGCTGAAAGTGGAGTCGGAAGAGAGAATCACACCAAATCCGGCTGCCCGGAGCAGTGCATTCCAGAACGGATATTCCTCGTACATGTTAAGGATGCGAGGAATGCCTACAACCTTGCTACCGTGAAACGCGGTAACAAGGTTGTTAACTGTCTCTCTGTCAAAGAGTAAACTATATTTGTATTCGTAAATATTTTTGCCTTTTGTCCCGTTTGCTCCCTTGTTGTTGAACACACGCTCACACTTGTTTCCGGAGTAGAACCTGTTGCCGCCGGCAAAGGTGTAGCGGGAAACATAACAATGGTTTTCGCAGCCTTTGCATTGCAGCTGCTTGGTTTCATAATGAGCCAGATTCAGGAGATCATCGATGGTTCTTGGTGATAATGCCTGCTGCTTGTTTTCAGCTTCAAGATGATTGTAATCAGCTGCCGCATGAAGGGCGCAGCCGTAGGCACCCATCAGTTCAGGCATGTTGCTTCGTGCCACTTCTGTATGGGTGAGCAACTCAAACGCTCTTACCACCGCATCGTTTCTCATCGTACCTCCCTGTACAACGATTTTGCCTCCAAGGTTCTCATTACCATGGAGTTTCAATACCTTATAAAGACAGTTCTTGATGACCGAGTAAGAGATTCCGGCAGAAATATCAGCTACAGAAGCACCCTCTCTGAGCACCTGTTTCACCTTCGAGTTCATGAAAACGGTGCAGCGGGTTCCCAGGTCGCAGGGAGCCTTCGACTGGCAGGCGAGTTGGGCAAAATCGCCTACAGAATAACCCATGTTGTTGGCAAAGGTCTGGATAAATGTTCCGCAGCCCGAACTGCACGCCTCGTTCAGTTCCATGCGCACCACAGCCCCTTTCTCCACGAAGATTGCCTTCATGTCCTGTCCGCCGATGTCCAGGATAAAACTCACGTCGGGCATGAGTGAGGCAGCAGCTCTTTCGTGCGCCATTGTTTCGATAATGCCGCTGTCGAGGCCGAAAGCCGCCTTGATGAGTTCTTCGCCGTAACCTGTAGAGCAGGAACCTACGATTTCCAGTTCAGCGCCTCGCAATGCAGCTTCCTGCTTCAGGGCGTTCAGTCCATCCGCTACAGCCTTGATCGGATTTCCCAGATTCAGGCGGTAATTGGTAAAGACAATATCTCCCGTAGGCGTTTCCGCATTCACCCTTACCGCAACAATCTTCGTCGTAGTAGAGCCCGAGTCAATACCAATCACAACCTGCTGTTTTCCTTTATTCAGCGGTTGGGTTTCCGTAGCGAATTTCGCCTTTGATTTGAGCCATTCCTGGTGCTCTTTCTCGTTCTTGAACAGAGGCAGCAGACTGCTGGTCCATTCCGTTTGTATTTCTTTTTTCATCCGACTTCTGAGTACCGAAACTGAGGCTGCAGAATCTGCCGATTTTGCCCGGTAAGCACAGCCCAGAGCTGGAATGAGATTGCTGTTTTCTGATACGATGAAATCGTTTGGAGAGAGATGGAGATAATCGCAGAAAGCCTTGCGGAGAGCCGGAAGAAAGGTAAGCGGACCGCCGCAGAGCAGGATAGGAGCCTCGAAACTGATGCCGTGAGAAAGCGTTACCACCGTCTGTACGGCGATGGAATGGAAGATGCTGGCTGCAATATCTGCTTCGGGCAGATTGCGCGCCATCAGGTTCTGGATGTCGGTCTTGGCAAACACGCCGCAGCGGGCAGCCATCGGATAAACGTGCTCTGCCTTCATCGCCAGTTCGCTCATCTTCTGGTTCTCTACGCCCATCAGCACACTCATCTGGTCGATGAAAGCACCCGTTCCGCCGGCACAGTTTCCGTTCATGCGCAGTTCCATATTTCCGTTTTCCTTGAAGAAGATCACCTTCGCGTCCTCGCCGCCGATATCGATGAGCGCCTTAGCCTCAGGATGAGCCGTACGGGCATAGACCGATGCAGCCACCACCTCCTGTACAAACTCCGCCTGGAGCTGTTCGGCAGTAGCCATTCCTACGCTTCCCGTTACGCAGATTCTAGCCTCTGCATCGCCGGTAAGGGCTAAAATCTCATCGAAATATTGCGACACAAGTTCGTTGACACGAGCGTTGTGGCGTTCGTATTTTGAGTAAATTACCCGATTATCGCTGTCGATAAGGGCTATTTTGGCTGTCGTAGAGCCAACGTCCAGTCCTATGTAATAAGTCTTCTCCATTTCTCTTATCTCAAGTATTTTCTCTTATCTTCTAGTATCTTCTTGTCTTCTAGTGGCTTTTCCCAAGTTTCATCTGCTCTCTTCTCATATCCCTAAAAGCACTCCAGGCTATCGGAACTGCTACGGCAAACGAGCAGAAATCTGCCCACATCTGACACATCTCCACGCCCAGCAATCCGAAGAAATAGGGGAGGATGAAGATGAGCGGAATGAAGAACAGTCCGCTTCGTGCTGCCGCTACGATATTGGCTCTCACCGGTTTACGGATGGTCTGCATCAGCATGTTGGTGAGCACGATGGTGGCTACGAGCGGAAAACTGAGCACCTGCCATCTCAGAGCCACCGAACCTACGGCTACAACCGCTGCATCATCGCGGAAGATGCTGATGATGGAAGTTGAGAAAATGAAGCCGAGGATGGCACAGACGGCGAGGAAAACCGTGCCGCATCTGATGCAGAAAAAGAAGGCTTCCTTTACGCGACCATAGAGTTTGGCGCCGTAGCAGAATCCGCAGAGCGGCTGGAATCCCTGTCCCAGACCGATGACCATCGCATAGGTGAAGAAGGAGATGCGGGTAACGATGCTCATGCCCGCAATGGCTGCATCGCCAAACGCACCTGCCGCCACATTGAGCATCAGCGTAGCGATACTTCCCAGTCCCTGTCTCGACAGCGAAGGGGTTCCGCCAAAGATAATCTCCTTGGCAAAGGCGCGGGTAGGGGTGAAATTGCGCAGATGGATGCGGATGTTCTCGCCTTTATGCGTCATCCAGAAGAGCATGGCGCAGCCGAAACACTGGCTGATGAGGGTGGCTACGGCGGCTCCCGTAATGCCCAGCTGGAAGTAGAGGATGAACAGTGGAGCCAGAACCAGATTGAGCAGCACACCCGACATGATGCCCTTCATCGCATACATCGTATTGCCCTGGAAACGCATCAGATTATTCAGCGTGAGCGAGGTGGTCATAAAGGGAGCACCCAGCAGGATTATGCCCAGATAACGCTCGGTGTAAGGAAGAATGGTGGGCGTAGAACCCATCAGAAGACAGAGCGGTGTGAGGAAAAGATGGCCCAGGATGGCGATGAGAAGTCCGGTAAGAAAACTCAGCACAAAGCCCGTGGTTGCCATCTTCTGTGCCTGTTCCGTATGCTTGGCGCCCAACTGTCGCGAAACATAATTGCCTGCACCATGACCAAAGAAGAAACCTACCGCCTGGATCACAGCCATTGCTGCAAAGGAAACGCCTACTGCTGCCACACTCTGCGTGTTGATGCTGCCCACGAAATAGGTGTCGGCGAGGTTGTACATGCTCGTCGACAGCATACTGATAATCGTTGGTATGGCCATCGTAAAAATCACATGATGCACAGGGGCATGAGTGAGGAACGTATAGTTGTCTCTTTTCTCTTTCTTCATAACTTTATAATGCTTTTTGGGCATTTTCAACTTGCAAAGGTACATAAATATCCACGAAGTTGGACAATTATGAACCAACTTTTATAAATTTATAAGAAAAGAGTTGCATTTTTCATAAAATTATCGTATTTTTGCACCGCAATTGAATATATATACATAAAAAGATAACTAATGAATGATGAGATAAGAATCATACCGGTAACGACAAAAAAGGGGTTGAAAACCTTCATTCAGTTTCATTATGATCTCTACAAAGACCATAAGTTTGCCGTTCCTTTTTTGCGTTTCGACGAGATGAATACGCTGGACCCGAAGAAGAATCCTGCCTTCGAATTCTGCGAGGCACAATATTTCCTGGCGGTTGACAGCGAGGCTCGTATCGTAGGTAGAATAGCTGCCATTATCAACCATCGTGCCAACGCCCAGTGGAACAAGAAGCAGGTTCGCTTCGGCTGGTTCGATTTCGTGGATAATGTTGCGGTTTCCTGTGCCCTGTTGCGCACGGTAGAAGAATGGGGCAAGAGTAGGGGAATGAACGAATGCGTAGGTCCTCTCGGATTTACGGATATGGACCGTGAGGGCTTGCTCATCGAGGGCTTCGACCGGAAGTCTACGATGTATATTAACTACAACTATCCTTATTATAAGACGCACCTGGAGAGTTATCCGCTCTATGAGAAGGATAACGACTGGCTGGAGTACCGCATCAGGGTTCCGAAGGAGACGCCGGCTAAGTTTGCCAAGACTGCCCAGATGATTGAGAGCCGTTATAATCTGCATGTTCATAAGTTCACCCGCAAGGAACTTACCTCGGGAGGAATGGGCAGAAAGGTGTTCGAAATCGTGAACGAAACCTATAAGAATCTCTATGATTTCCAGCAGCTTACGGAGAAGCAGATAGATGAATATGTGAGCACTTATATCAAGAAGGCTGACTTGAACCTGGTAACGGGTGTGGTGGATGGCAACGCTGGCGACAAGCTGGTAGCCTTTGGTGTTTCCTTCCCTTCGTTTACCGATGCGCTGCGCGAGATAGGCAACGGCAAGCTTTTCCCTACGGGTTGGCTGAAGGTGCTGAAGGTGCTGAAGTGGCACAAGACGGATACGGTAGATTTGCTCTTGATAGGTGTTCTTCCGGAATATCGCAAGAAGGGAGCCAATGCGCTTATCTTTGCCGATTTGATAGAGCAGTATCGCCGTTATGGTTTTAAATGGGCAGAGGCAATGCCGCAGATGGAGACCAATACCGGTGTTCAGAGCCAGTGGCAGTATCTGGAGAGCGAGCAGCATCGCCGTCATCGCTGCTATAAGAAGAAGATTTAAAAACCCCTTTTTCGAGCCGTTTTGGCGTAAAAAGATAAAAAATGGACTAAAAAGTTAAAAATACTAACTCATAGTTTTGTGGTTCTCAACTCATAGTTTTCCGGTTAGCAACTCATAGCTTTCCGGTTGAGAAATTAAGAATGCATCGCGATAGGATGAAAAATGGCTGTAAAATGAGCTGTTTTTTCATCGCGATGCATTATTTTTTGCGTCGCGACGCAATAATATTTCCATCGCGACGCACCAATTCTTCCGTCGCGACGCAATAATTACCCCCTTGCGAGGCATCATTTAAGCCTCCCGCCGGTCATCATTTAAGCCTCTTATCTGTCTTAATAGAGGGCGCTTGTCGTGATGAAAAGATGCGCTTAGAAGGGAGAAAAAACAGGTGGGGGTTAACAGGGTTAACAGTTAACACCCCAAAAATGCATACTTCCATCCACACACTTATATAAAAATAAGTATATATATATTATTATATAATAAGGTACGCGAGGGGGACCATGCAAAAATCGGCTGTTAACTGTTAACCCCCCAGTGAAAAGTTGATAGTTTATAGTTAATAGTTTATAGTTCAGTTAGTTTATAGTTGAAAGTTTATAGTTTATAGGGCTTAGCCGTTCGCAAGGTTGCTGTAAACTATAAACTTTTAACTATAAACTATAGAAAAGCCCTATAAACTATCAACTTTCAACTATAAACTAAACTTAAATATAGTATTCTGCCGAATCAACCAAACCGGCTCTCAGCGCATATTTCGTAGCCTCATGAACGTTGTTTACGCCCAACTTGCGGAATATGTTCTTGCGGTGGGTATTGACCGTATGGAAGCTGGAAAAGCGCTTCTCGGCTATTTCTTTCGTCGTCATTCCCAGCGCTATGTCCTTCAGTATCTCAGTCTCGGTCTTGGTGAGGTTGATCTTCTCCTGCTCCTCCTGTTTCGGAGCCAGAAGTACCTCCATCATGCGCTGGCAGACAAAACGGTTGCTTGCCACACAGAAACGGATCGCCTCCTTGATTTCCATTAGCGAACACTCCTTCAGCAATACACTGAACTGCGTACTGCTGGCGATGAGAATCTTCACGAAATCGGCGCTCAGATCCTCACTGAACAGAAGCCAGCGCGTATAGGGGAAACGCTGGTTTAAAATCAGTAACTCGGCAGCATCATTGATGTCGAAAAGGGTGTAGTCGAGTATCACGACCGTATCCTCATTCTCCCTTAAGGCAAGCATCAGGTCTGCCTTGTCTTCGACGGTCCGGGTTTCCAACCCCTCTATCTTACTGATCACATAGCTCAATCCGGCTCTTGTGATGTCCTGTTTGTCTGCTAATAGAATCTTCATTGTATTTACTCTCTTATAGTTGTTTATATATATGTACGTAGAAGCCTTGACGCAGCAAAAATACTGCATCAAGGCACCTTATTCTTATTAGAACGTCATGAGGAAGCCCATACGGATGCCCCATTTTGAAATGTTTGCATGGTCGTAATAGTTGAGGCGGCGAACATAATCGATTCCGAAGAACTTGAAGATGTTGTGCACGCCGGCTACAACCTCCCAGTATGGCGTCTTGCCGAAGGTATAGGAGTTGGTAGGGAACTTGAAGAGCTTCTCATCATTGAGGTTCTTGCTCGGGTCGTTCTTGCTGGTCAAATCGCCCCAAACACCCTTGATGGCAACATATTCACGCCACTTCAGCTTCTTGATGAGCGGAATGCGGTTGAGCAGCTTGCCGTTCATATCCCAGGCTACTGACCAGAACAGCTGGCGGTCGCTCAGGAACTCCCAGTCTTTCATCATGCTGATGGTTGCCTCCTGCTCGAAGATTGAGAGGTTTACAGGTGGCTGGATGAGCATGCTGAAAGGCACTTTGCTCCACTGCGCCTTGCCCACGATGTTGAAATCCATATAACCGAAACTTCCCAGCCACTGGCGCTTGTAAATGCCCAGCGTGGTGAGGTTGCTCTGATACTGGCCGCCCATGAATCCGTCTAAGCCCATGGTGTGGCGAAGCGAGATTTCAGGACTGTCGAGGTTGATAGGCAGTCGCTGCTGCTTGGTGTTGACATAGGTAACACCCGGGTTGTAATCTAAGCCTACACTCGCCTCAGTGGTGCGTATCTTGCGTATTTCCTCGCCGTCGCTCACCCTGTAGTAGTGGAGATTGCCCACGGTGCGGTTGCTCTGCCAGCGGAGGCTGGTGTCGAAGCGGAAACCCCAGTCGGTTTCGTAGGTGAAGGTCACCTTCTGGCGGTGATACTGATACATCTGGTCCTGCGTAGTGGCACGGAGGGTCATGAAGAAGTTGTCCTTGTTGTGAAGCAGGTTATCATCGGATGGAGATGTAATATCATGCCCCAGCTCGAAGGTAAGCTTGCGCATAGGGAACTCGAACGGACTGTTCTTCTTCTTGTTGAACGAATAGGTGAGCACATGGCCGTAATACCACTTGTTGCTCTTCAGACCGTAGGCGCCGTAACCATCCCAGAAGAAGTGGGGGTTGAGGGCTGCCATCGTTCTGCCCGCCAGACGCAGGCGCACGCCGTCTACGTAGTTGTTGGAGAGGAACGTGTTGATAGGTCCGAGGTCGAAGAGGCTGCGGCGGTCGTTGATGATGCTATCTCTTTCAACACCCAGACTGTCTTTCACCGTTACCTTCTTGCCCTTGGTATGAGCCACTTCCACATAGTTCTCCATCAGGGCTCTCACACCGAAGATGATGTATTTGAATCCCTTGGAGTTCTCCATGCGGTGGATAAAGCTGTCCATCGACGATTCGCTCTTCGTGAGGCCCACCTGCCGGTATTTGTTCCAGTAAGCCTCATCGCGGTTCATCGCATCCATATCATGCCTGATCTTCGCCTTGCCCTTGAAGAGCTGCTTCGGCAAGGCATCGAAGGCATAATCGGTGATTCGCGTGTTTCGCACCACCAGCAGGTCCTGAAGGAGCTTGTTGACGTGCAGTTCGGCTATCATATCGTCTTTAGAGAGCACCCACTCGCCGTTGTCGAGTTTGGTGTACTCCTGTTCAATCTTCATGTCAGTAACCCAGTTTACATCGCTGTTGTGAGGCATGTAGAGGTTACATTTCTTTACGTGCAGGCTGCTGTCGGCAAGCACATAGAGCTCGCCTCGGAATCCGAAGTCCTGACTGTTGGCTGGGATAAACTGCAGATGGTAGCACAGGTCTCTTTCCACATACACCGTATCTTCGATGTAATAATGGTAGAAGCTGATGGCAGTTCTGCCGATAGGAGACGGGAAGGGATACTGCAGCAGGCGCACGTAATCATCGTAGATGTCCACATCGGTGAACACCTCTTTCAGAGCGGTGTTGAGAATCTCTCCGGTCTGGATTACCTGTCCGATTCCATTGCTCTGCTGACCCTTGATGATGTCCTTTTCGGTCTTCGGATCTTTGCGGTAAATATGCTGTGAAACCGTCTCGTCGATGCTGACAGGCAGGGTGAGCTTTCCGTTGTATGGAGAGGTTTCTACCTGGTCGAGGAGATACTGGCGACGCTGGAAGAACTTGCTCTCCAACTGCTCTTTCTTCAGGTCGTTGAGCGCGAGTGTAATCTTCTGATACTTATCATATTGCACATAGTCGTGGTTGCTCAAATCGCTCTTTTTCTTGGCAGCAATCACGCGTCGCATCAGTTCTACGGCAGGATTATCCTTACGTTTGTAGCGGCCTTTTTTCGATTTCACCACCACTTCGGTAAGTTTGTGCGTATCGTCTTTCAGTTTGATTTCCAGGAAGTTGGTCTTTTCGTCAACCTTCACCGATGTGCTCTTGTAGCTCAGTGCGCTTACGGTGAGCATGAGTCCCGGCTTTTTATCAATGGTAAACTTACCTTCTCCGTTGCTGGAAACCGCAATTTTATGTCCTTTGTATTGCACGCTTGCATACGGTACGGCAAAACCGTCGTCATCGATGACACGGCCTGTTATCTTCTGCTGAGCCATCATCTGAAGCGTAGAAATCATCAGAAGGATGACTGTAAAATACAACTTTTTAATACCTTTCATTTTTTATACCTTATTATATATAGGGGCTCTCCGCCCATGATTTAATGCTTTCAGGATGCAAAGTTATAACATTATTCGTAAATAGACGCAAAAACCTATTCATTATTTCAG
>ERZ1026886.1207-NODE-1207-length-11559-cov-115.762778_pt1 | contig 11559 bp, 6 predicted proteins | sample MGYA00380173_ERZ1026886 | MGnify/ENA primary metagenome ERZ1026886 (study PRJEB33269, sample SAMEA4719809) | human gut metagenome | biome: human-associated habitat; feature: organic feature; material: feces | place: Cameroon | collected 2013-10 ... | reverse complement strand
CAGAAAAGATTATACAGAAGGAAAATCATGTGCTGAGTGTTGATGACTTGGAACAGGCTCTTGAACTGACTGATAAGAATGATATCAAGGACGAGCAGAGCATGCTGAAGGGTATCATCCGCTTTGGCGATGAAACAGCCAAGGAGGTGATGACCAGCCGACAGAATATTGTTGACCTGGATATCCGTAGTTCTTATCCAGAAGTATTAAAGTGCATTGAAGAGAATAATTACAGTCGTATTCCTGTTTATCAGGATAATACAGATAATATTCGTGGTGTACTGTATATCAAGGACTTATTGCCTCATCTTACGAAGTCTTCCAACTTCCGTTGGCAGAGCCTAATTCGTCCTCCTTACTTTGTACCTGAAACCAAGAAGATAGATGATCTGCTTCGCGAGTTCCAGGACAACAAGGTTCATATCGCCATTGTGGTAGATGAGTTCGGAGGTACATCGGGTATTGTTACTCTCGAAGATATTCTGGAGGAAATTGTAGGTGAAATCAATGATGAATACGATGAGGAGGAGAAGTTCTACTCGAAATTAAATTACAATACCTTTGTTTTTGAAGGTAAAACGCTTCTTTCTGATTTCTGCAAAATCCTGAATGTAGATGACGAAGAGTTCGAGGAGGTTGAGGGTGATGCTGATTCTCTGGCTGGTCTGCTCTTGGAAATCAAAGGCGATTTCCCAAGTATGCACGAGAAGATAGATTATAAGAACTATACTTTCGAGGTTATGCAGATAGAGGAGCGTCGCATCAGCAAGATTAAGGTGACGGTACATCCTTTGAAAGATAACGTGGAGGATTCTTCTAAGTAATCATCAGTATTCATCAATATCAGAATATAAAAAATATGGCAGTTGTCAATATACGAGAAGTTTATCCGGGAGTGAGTCTGGGTTTATGGCAGATGGATGAAACTGTAGAACAGTTGTTCGAGCAGTATCCTCATCTGCAGGCTTACCGCTCTCAGTTGGAAGAGAAATATAAGAACGATGGCAGGAAACTGGAGTTTCTTGCCATTCGTGCATTAATGTATGAGATGCTCAAGACGAACGGAGCTTCCAAGGGCTTGCTTTCTCATGCGGGTGACATTACCCACAACGAGGCTGGAAAGCCATTGTTCCGTGGTTATCATATCAGCGTTTCGCATACCAAGGGTTATGCTGCGCTTATCCTTTCCAAAAATCAGGAAGTGGCGGTAGATATCGAATACTTCAGCGATAGGGTAGAGCGCATCGCTTCCAAATTCCTGCGAAAGGATGAGAAGGCGGAAGATCTGGATGCCAAGCTGGTGCATTGGTGTGCCAAGGAAACGGTCTTCAAGTTATTCTCAGAGGAAAAACTGATGTTTGAGGATATGCGGGTGAAGCCGTTTGATACGATGGCAGACTGGTCGTGTGATGTGGAGAATCTCAAGAGCAGAAAGATGGCGCATGTAGATTTCGAGTTAACCATGGAATTTGTATTGACTTATGCTGCGCTGTAATATCCTGTCCATCTTCCTGGCATTCAGTCTATTGGCTGGAGCACAGGATTGGAAAGTAGTGAGAGAGAATTCTCAGAAAGCTTTTCCGAAAACCGTGGCTGCGGGCAACTATAGTGGCATTGCTCATCTGCATGATGATATCTATGCGGTGGTAAGTGACAAGTCGAATAGTGCCCTGTACTTCAACTTCCGGATTCAGGTGAATCCCAAGACCGGTGAATTGGAACAGGTAGAGAACCTTGGATTTACCGAGAGAACAGATGGAACGCTGAACGACGGAAAGTTTTGGCAGGGGCAGGAGAAAGGCTTTGACCACGAAGCCATCGTGAAGGCTTCTGATTCTACCTTGGTGATAACAAGCGAAGGATATTGCCGTTTAAAGGAGTATCCTGTTCTGCCTATTTCGGCTAATGCTCCCAAGATTAGCTATCAGCAGAACCTTTGGGAGAGCAGATGGTCTTCTTCTGATTTTTATCCAAATTATAATTTTGAGTCTCTGGCTTTTGATTCCGTCCGTCAGTATCTCTGGACGATTCCTGAGAGCACGCTCCGCAAAGACGGACAGCCTGCTACTCCTCAAAACGGATTGGCCAACCAGCTTCGTTTGATGAGGCTTGATTGGGGAAAGATAAAGGAAAATAGTAACAAGGAAGAGTATAGCGAGCAAGTGAGCAGCAAGAAAGACTCTCGTTATATGATTACCTATGCCTATCAGATGGATCAACCTTCTACCCATAAGAAAGCAGATATCTATGTGATGGGTGTGAGTGAGCTTTGTGCCTTGCCCGATGGACAGCTTCTGGTTTTGGAGCGTGAGGCATTTATTCCTAAGATCAAGATAGGTGCTTTCTGCAAGTGCAAGCTCTATTTGGTAAATCCTTTGAATTCTGAGGATTTTTCTATGAAAGAGAATATTTCATCAGATACTCCTTTCTTGAAGAAGAGATTGCTCGCGGAATGGAAAACCGGCTTGTCTCTTTCCAAGCGTTCCTTTGCCAATTACGAAGGTATGTGTCTTGGTCCCAAGCTGGAAGATGGTTCCCAGGTTGTCATCCTGCTGTCTGATTCGCAGGATCAATATGCTGGAGTATTGAAAGACTGGTTCAAGACGATTGTCATCAGAAAGGAATAAAGTTGTTATGTTGTAATCCTCAATCTCGTCCATAACCATCTAGGAATGAGTCGCCAGAGGAAGACGAGGATATCATATCTCCAGTCTATCACCTTAACTTCCTTTCCGTTTTCGATAGCATTCACGATATGTTTCGCCACATCTTCCGGTTTGAGTTGCAGCGGATAGCTGCTGCCTGCGATGAGGTCGGTCTTTACGAAGCCTGGTCGGATATCTGTGATGGCGATAGGGAGATGACGCATCTGTGCTTGCTGCGACAGGCATTCCAGATAATGGTTCTGGAATCGCTTGGTGGCAGAGTAGGCAGGTGCAGCACCGAGACCTTTGGTTCCGGCAATGGAAGTGATGCAGGCAATGCGGGCTTTTGAATTGTTCTGATGATGAGTAGCAAACCAGTTGAATGCCGTATCCACCATTCTTGTGAATCCCAAGCCGTTGGTTTCCACAGTCTTCAACTCCTTTTCTATATCCAGCGTATTATTCTGCCAGCCAATGCCGGAACTATGGAAGTAGAGGTTCATGCCTCCCAACTTATCGATGAGTTCGAGAAGTTGGGTAGGAGCATCGGGAGAAGTCACGTCTATTTGCTGGTAGCAGGTAATGCCGCCCTGCGAAATCAGAGCCTGCAATCTTTCAATTCTTCTTCCGGCAATTCCGACCTGCCATCCTTTTGCAGCAAGCAGTTTTGCCACTTCCATTCCGATGCCCGATGTGGCACCCATTACAATTGCTTTCTTTGCCATATAGTCCTATTATATAAGGTGAAATCTTGATAGTTCTATTTATATAAGGTGAAGTTTGGTCTAAATTTATCTAAATATCTAAATCGCTTTTACTCTTCAGTAAGTCTTCCGCCTTCTTCACGCTTCCTGATTCCAGAATCAGCTGTTTCACTTCTTCGTAATCCGTGTATTTCGGATTGCGTTCCATGAAGATGCGGCAGGCGCGGTCGATGAGTTTATGATTGATAAGCTTGGCATTCACCATCTTGTTGCCTTCCACCCGTCCTTGTCGAATCTGGAGAGAAGTACTGATCATGTCCAGAATCATCTTCTGCGAAGAACCGGCTTTCATGCGGGTACTTCCCGTCACGAATTCCGGTCCCGTGATGACTTCTACGGGATAATCGGCAGCCTGGGCGATGGGGGCGTGGGGATTGTTCACGATGCAACCCGTAGGAATGCCTGCCTCCTTGCAATGTTTCAGGATGGCGAGCACGAAGGGAGTGGTGCCGCTTGCCGAAAAGCCCAGCACGAAATCATGCTTTGAGATATGCTTGTCGCAGAGCTGGTGCCAGCCATTCTCCAGGTCGTCTTCTCTGGATTCCCTGGTTTGTGTAAGGCAACCGATGCCTCCGGGGAAGATGGCTTGTATCTGCGAACCGTCGATACCATAGGTGTTCTGCACCTCGATGGTATCGAGTGTAGCCAGTCTTCCGCCCGTTCCGCAACCGGCATAGAAGAGTCTTCCGCCCTTCTTCAGCTGCCCTTCGATAGCGGAAATCAGTTGGTTAATGGCAGGCAATGCTTGTTCTATTGCCACAGCCACCTTCTTGTTTTCTGCATTGATATGAGCGGTGAGTTCATCTACGCTCATCTTTTCCAGATGTTCGTAGAGCGAGCTCTGCTCAGTTATTCTCTTTTCTTCTTTATTTGGCATATTACTTTATCTTTAGGGGGTAGATTTAATGTAATGAAGCCTGGATGGTCGCGGAGGCTATGGCTTGCAGGCATCTAGAGAGTTCTATCATGATGAGACCTATCATCCGATGGGCTCTTATTCTTCAGCCAGGAAATAAACTGGCGCATTCCGGGAACCTTCTTTTATCAGAAATCCGGATTTTTCCAGTTTCTTCAGCCAGTTGAGTGCTGTCTGTTTACGGATATGAAATTCCGCTTCCAGTACTTTTCTGTTAATGGAACGGTTATGCTTCAGATACTCTCTTATTTTCTCCTTCAATGCATCTTCAGAGAAAGGGTAGGAGCGGGAAGTATATTGTGATTTCTCGAAATGGGTATTGTATTTCACCTGTTTCAGCAGGTCTGCATTGGGGCGAAACTTGATGCCTCTTACGCTTACATATTCAGCTCTCACTTTATTGTCGGGTTTCAGGTCATTCATATCCAGATCTACCGAGAGCGAGAGATAACCTATTTCCGGAATGTTGACACGTCTTCCCTCCTGCAGGTCTTCTTCTATGATATCACGCAGTTTCATGAGTACGGACGAAACTTCTCCTTCTCCCAGACAGCTATGTCTGGCGATTCGGCTGATCATCTCCTTGTCAGTCATAGCTGTTTGCTCAAAGATATGGGCGAATCGGCGAGTCTCTTCATTTCCTCCTGCATTGGGAAGATAATGGATTTCATATTTTATAGCCATCGTATTCTTCTTTCTGTTTAGCGATACAAAGGTAATCTTTTATTCTTAAACTACCAAATAAAAATGGCACTAATATGGATGAGCGGTTTGATTGATACGAATGAGCGGTGCTATTGATGTGGGTTAGAACTGCTTATCAATAGGAATAAGCATCGTAAGAAGCCTTTATAAGTTGTCGGAAGAAGTAGGATAAGTTGTTGGAACAGTAAGTATATGTTGCCGGGAAAGTCACTTCCGTCAGTCGCACAACAGCTGTTGTGCGCTTGCATATCAGCTGTTATGCGCTCGCACAACACGTGTTGTGCGAGCGTAAAACAGTTGTTGTGCAGTAAAATTTGTAACTCCCTTCATCATATTGCAATTCCTTCCTTATTTACGTTATGATTGAATAAGGTATAATGGTTCTCCTCCCATTCTTTTTGGGAAAAGAGTACAGGGTTGATGATTTCATCAATATCCAGCCTAATTCTCTTAGTGGATAAGAATACTTATCGTAGGTTGTGCTTGTAGATAAGGTTCCAGGAGCTTACCTTATTTTTTCATCACCAAATCAGCGAGCACGATGGCGGATTCCTTCTCATCCCTTGGTGCATCCTTTGACTTCCATGCCACGATGAAGCGGATTCGGGCAGCGGTTACCTTGTAACCTTTCATCTCCCATTTGCCTAGTTTCTCCTTCATCTTGATAGAGACCTGGGCTATGTCTCTGCCTGTTGATGGGAGACAGAGACAATGGTCGTGATAGGTTAGCGGCATACCGCTTCTCAGGCAAAGGATAGTGTCTTTGTGAGGCTTGGAGAAGCCCAGGTTTACATCCTTGTGTGACAGCTGGAGTACTATTTCGTTGGGCTCATCGTAGGCTTGGGCATCATAGAGATGCTGGGCACTTTTCAGGCTGTCGAAGAGATTGCCGTTGGTGTGGATGGCAAGCGTACGCTTGGCACGGGTCATGCCCACATAGTATCGGCGCAGTATGTCATCGGTAGGATGTTCGGGATGGGTAATGAGCATCAGTACATGGTCGAACTCATGGCCTTTTGCCTTGTGGATGGTGCTGACCACGATGTCTGATTTCGAGATGTCACAGAAGTCTTCTATTGATGATTCGAACACGAACTCCCTCAGGTCGCTGTAGTACTTGGCACGATTGGTCTGTTCAAATATCTGAAGGCTGCGGCGCAGATATGGCAAAGCCTGGCTGGTGGCATACTTTTGGAATGTTTGCTGCTTGGCTGCTTCCCAAATATCATCAGGGATGATAGGGGATTTCGTCTCCTTGATGCCTTGGTCTATCTTCTTCAAGAAATATCTTACCTCTGCCAGATTCCAGAAGCGCAAGCCGTCCATTGATTGCACCAGCTTGGCCTTGATGCCATGGCTGTGAAGAAGAGCCAGCATGATGACTGCCTCCTCATTGGTCTGCGTGAGGATGCTGATGGTTTCGTTCTTCTTGCGGGAAGATGCATCGGCTTCTTTTGAAGCGTTACTTCCCAGTAATCGCGTAACATCTTCAAGGATAGGCTGATACATATAAACCTTTTTCTCCTGAATCTCGTATGGATGCTTCACGATTCTTACCTCTCCATCTTCTTGACTCATGGAGATGATAGGGGTAGATTTGATTCGCTGACGGATGTTGCGGGCGAAGTCGTTGGCAGCATCCACGATATGGCGAAGGCTGCGGTAATTCTCGGTCATCTCGATGAAACGGCTGTGTTCTGTCTGGGTCAATTCATAGAGATACCGCGAGTTGGAACCCCTAAACTCATAGATGTTCTGGTCATCATCGCCTACGGCTATCACCCTCATCTCTTCGTTGGCTTTCATCAGAGCAGAGACAAGGGCATAGTCATCCTTGCTCATGTCTTGTGCCTCGTCAATAACGAGCACGGTCTTGCTGATGCGATTGGGCTCCACTTCTCCATTGTTGATCATTTCGGCGGCTTGCTTAACCACATCTCCAGCCTCATCCAGATTGCCAACTCTGCCCAGCAGGTCGAAGCAGTAGGAATGGAAGGTCTTGATCTCTACGAAATGGGCGGCATTGCCGATGAGTTGCATCAGGCGCTGCTTGAACTCGGTAGCGGCTGCACGAGAGAAAGTGAGCATCAGAAGTTGTTCGTGCTTTACATCTTCCAGCAGCAGGAGAGAGGCAAGCTTATGTACGAGCACACGTGTCTTGCCGCTGCCAGGACCGGCAGCGACTACGATGCAGCGAGACTCATGGTCGTCGATGATTTCCTTCTGTCGTTTGGAGAGCATTCCGAAGAGTTTCTTATACTTCGAAGGTGTTACGTTGCGCTCTATCTCAGTCTCCCGGTTGCCCTTGAAGTATTTTGAGATGAAGCGGTGGTAGTCCATCTGGAAATAATCCTGCACATATTGCAGGGCGGCATCGTAATCCCTTACCATCAGGTTGGCATATTCGCCCACGATGTGAATCTGCTGAATCTTCTGCTTGTAGAATTCATTGAGCATGCGGTAATCCTCCTGCTTATAGTGGAGGCGAGGTTCCTTGATGCGTTTAATTGCCATCGCATTGTAGAGTACCAGGAATCCTCCTTCCAGCTTCATGGCTCCTATCTTGGAGAGATAGAGCAAGGCTTCCTCCACGTCTTCCAACTGCAGGGAAGAGAAGTCGGAGAAGAGTGACTGGTTGCTGGATTTCAGATCGTTCAGAAGTTCGACTACCGAGAATTGAAGAGGCTTCTCTTTTTTATTGTCTGTTGCGCCAGAGGCTTTTCCTAAACCTTTTTCTTCAGAAGGATTCTTTTCTTCAGAAGAGCTATTGTTGCTCTCTTCTGTTATAGTTTTACTGTTTTCTTCAGCCAGGCTGTATAGTCTTTCGATAATGAATCGGCAAACTTCAATTCGTCTTTCGAATCGCTTGATGATGGTCTCTATATCCTTGTCTCTTGTTACGATGAGATTGCGGACGCCGTCTTCCTTCTTGTGCGCATATCCCTTCACTGCCAGGAAGTATAGCAGTGTGCGGATTTTCTTTTCTGTTGAAGTGTTGATACCGTCATGTACGGCATTGTCATTGAGTTGCTTGTATGTGATATGCAGCGATTCATCCGGGATATGTTCCAGAATGTATCTTTCCAGTTTGGCGAAGTTTTCCAGCATCTGCTGAGGCTTGCGTTGCTTGTCGCTGATGTCTTGCAGATAGGCAGAGATGTCACGGGTATCGGCAAGGATGCCTTCCTGTCGCATTCGGTCAACGGAGGAGATGACGTCTCGCTTGCTGAGTCCTAGGATGTCGGCGAGGTAATCGATGCGGGATTCAGCCTCGCTATCCTGTGCCTTGGCTATATGCTTCTGGGTGATGAGCGACTTGATGATGCGGATGGCATTCTTCATCTCATCTTCCGAGAACAGGGGTGATTCGGTGAGGCGCAGTCTTGCCTCGTCCATGTTCTTGACGGTGATACCTGTGGCATAGACGTGCGGAATGTTGTTGCCACGCTCTATGTATCCGCTCTGTTCTAGAGCAGATAGGGCGGTGCGGACACGGGTTTCTATGTCGGATACCGAGTCATCCCAACCGGCTTGGCGGGCTATCTCCAGCGCCGAACAGCTTACGTGTGGGCGCTGCTTGGTAAAATCCTTAACGGCTTTCCATACCTGTTGTATCTCGCTGATGCTCAGTTTGGTTTGGTTGAGCAGAATGAAGTGCTTATCTAAGTCCTCGTCGCTATAGAGTACATAGCATTTGGCATTGAGGTGTGGATCTCTTCCTGCACGTCCAGCCTCCTGTACATAGTTCTCCAGAGAGTCGGAGATGTCGTAGTGGATAACCAGCCCCACATCGCTCTTATCTACTCCCATGCCGAAGGCGGAGGTGGCAACGATGATTCTAACCTTATCGCTCATGAAGGCATCCTGATTGTGTATCTTCTCATCGGCATCCATCTTGCCATTATAGGGCAGGGCGGATATGCCGTCACGGGTCAGCTTCTGGGCGAGTTCCCGGGTTCGCTTGGTGCGGGATACGTAGATGATGGTAGGGCAATCTGCCTGCTCTACCAGTGAACGCAGTAGATTGTATTTGTTGCCGTCACTATCTACGTGGATAACGGAATAGTGCAGGTTGGTACGTGAGGCTGATGAGGCGAAGAGCTGGAGGTCGGTGCCCAGCCAATGCTTGAAATAGTCGCAGATGTCCTGCACCACCTTCTGTTTTGCAGTGGCGGTGAAGCATGATACGGGTATCAGGGTTTGACCATGATTACGGGCCATTGCATCCTTGCCAAACTTGCGTTCCTGATATTCCTTGATAAACTTGCCGATATATAGGTAATCCACCCGGAAGTCTTGTCCCCATGCAGAGAAGCAGTGAGCTTCGTCAATGACGAATCTCACCACATGCCGTGCCATGAGGATGCGCTCGATGGTTTTGGAGCGCAACATCTCTGGTGCTATATATAATAAGGTGGCATCTCCGCTCTGTACTCGTTCGATGGCTAGGGAGCGGGAGATAGGGTCGAGGAGACCGTTGATGGTTACGGCATCGGTGAAACCGCGGTCTGCGAGGTTATCTACCTGGTCTTTCATCAATGATTGCAGAGGCGAGATAACCACGGTGAGTCCATGAATGGTTCTGCCATCCATCAGGGCTGGCAACTGGAAGGTGAGCGACTTGCCGCCACCCGTAGGAAATATAGCCAATAATGATTTGCCATCCACTGCTGCCTGCGATGCCTGTTCCTGCAGCGGTTCGCCGTCATAGGTACGGAAGGCATCATAGCCGAAGAGCTGTTTCAGGTTGTAATGAATGTCGAGCATGCGGTTGCAATACTCGCAGCCATCGGTGCATTGAGTATGGCAGAGTATATAGATGATATGTTCTACTTCGGGATAATGGAAGAGTACCCAACCTGGGGTTACAGATTGGTAATCGTCTGTGCCTATGAGAGCCAAGGCGTATGCCAAGCCGCAAGGCGACTGGGCTGCAAGAGCCGGAATGTCGGCATGGGCGCAAATATGATTCTTGTATTCAGAAAGAATGAATTCAGAAACGTCTCTGATTGCATCATCCTTTTCGATGGCTCCCACATACATCAGGAATCCTCTGAATTCCTCTTCATGCTGGAGCAGCAAGGTGAAGATTTTCCTCTTCCTTTCTGATAATTGATTCCATGCAGCGATTTCATCCATCAAAAGCTCCTTGGCTTTCTCGCAGTCATTGACTGGATTGTTCATCTGCTCGCTCATCAGTTTGTCGTCCTTTACCAGATGATGGTAAGGGCGCTTGGGAAAGAGGAGTGGGGAGAGATAGAGGGTATCTATCAGTATGCCGTTGAGTTGGAGATAGCGGGCATCGTGATGAATGAGGTTATGACCGCAGATATAGTCAACCTTTCCTTCTTGTAGGAACTTGTTCAGTGCCGTCTGCGATGCTTGGTGAAAGGTGGCTCCGTCATAACGCAATGCTCCGATGTCGTGTATTTTATGGTCTTTCAGTCCCACTTCGGTATCCACGAAGGCAATGTTCCTGCTTCTGGCATCTTTCTTCTTGATGTCAGAGCTTACGGTGAGATTGTTTTTCCTTTCAAAGAGGCGACTGAATATTGACATAATAAACGTTTCTTTTTTGTTTCTTAGATGTATCAGAAAGCTGTCTTATCTATGCATAGACCCTACCTTCCTCTATGATGTCGCAGGCAGATATTTTTATCTTATGCTTTTTTGATTATCCAATTTTCGATATTCCCAGTTTTACTGTCGAAGTTGATTCCGACCTTGGTCATTGGCTTGCCGCTTAGCGCAAATCGTTTGTGATAGTTCTTCAGGTTGATTTGCTGCATCGCAGACTTCGCACTCTTGTCTAACTTAATCTCCAACAGGAAAAGGTCTGTATGGGTGAGCAATACGATGTCAACTCTGCCGTTGGGTGTATGAACTTCAACGTCTACCTGATAGTCTGTAAGCAGAGAGAATATGATGAAGAGCATCTGCTGGTAATGTCCCTCATAATGAGCGTTGTTGCAGTAAGGAACTGTTCCCAGGAATGTTTGGAGTAAGGTTAATGCCTCCTCCATATTCTGCTTATCCAATGCCTGTGCGATACGACGGGCTGTATTGGTTGTTGCAAGTGTATTTTGTGTGACGTATGATGGAATCAGTGCCTTGGTCAGTCCCATTTTCACCTCCTTGTTAGGAACATCAAGAACGTAATAGTTGTAGTCTTCATGATATTCCTTGATTGTGATATATCCACTTTGGTAAAGCAGCGGCATGATGGTTGGCATATTCTCCGTAGGAGCATCAAACTCACTGGCATCAGCCTCCACTCGTGTGATGAAGTCTGTAGGAACTACCTGATATTTGCGCATCATATTGATGAGATAAGTTGGAGTGCCGGAAGTAAACCAATAGGATCCGAACTTGTTTTCAGCAAAGCAATTCAGCAGGCTATATGGATTGAAGATATCAGGTGAGAATCTTGTAAAATGATAGCCGTCATAATTCTCTTTCAACTTGTCGATTACTTGCTCTTTCGTTATGTTTCTTCTTCGGGCAAGCTCCTCAATATCTTCCGACATCT
>ERZ1026886.1203-NODE-1203-length-11625-cov-4.835350_pt1 | contig 11625 bp, 9 predicted proteins | sample MGYA00380173_ERZ1026886 | MGnify/ENA primary metagenome ERZ1026886 (study PRJEB33269, sample SAMEA4719809) | human gut metagenome | biome: human-associated habitat; feature: organic feature; material: feces | place: Cameroon | collected 2013-10 ... | reverse complement strand
GCCTTTCGCATCTTTCTGAAACCATTGGCCAGCCTTTTGACCCAAGCCTGGAGTCTCAGAGGTCTGCAACACCTGATAGCCAAGAATTGTGCCTTTTGTATCGAACCCGACAAGCACCTTCAAGTTGCCACCGAAGCCCATGACGCTGCTCTCTACGGCACATCCCAGCGGCGTTCCTTTGCTATCGGTTGCGTTGTGAACGATATAGGTTGAAATGTCTCCATCATGGTTTATACGCACGGTATCTGTAGACGACACCTTTAGTGAGCCGTCAGCCATGACCAAACCGATAGCGTCGGTAAGGGTCTTCTCCTCCTGCGCCTTTATAGGCCCTTGCGTCATGTTGTTCACCCACGCCAGCAAGCCACCTGCAAACACGGCAACAAGAGTAAGGGCAAGCGCCATGTTTGTGAAAGTAGATTTCAGTTTTTCCATCTTTTCGTTTTTCGTTTACAGTTCTTTATTTCGTAAACCATTTTTTATCAACTCTTTGTCCTTAAGCCCTTCGTTCTTAAGCATTCTTTCCGAAACGTTTGGGTTTGACATAGAAGTTGATGAGTGGTGTGAAAGCGTTCATAACAAGAATTGCGAATGACATGCCTTCAGGATAAGCTCCCCAGTTGCGTATAACTATTGTCAGAAAGCCTATTGCCACACCATATATGATCTGTCCGCGAGGGGTCATGGGCGAGGTGACATAGTCGGTTGCCATGAATATTGCGCCAAGAAGCAAACCGCCGCTAAGCAACACACCAATAGGGTTCTCATAAGAGGGTGAGCACAGATGCAACACACCTGAGAACACAAGCACGGTAGCTATAATGCTCACAGGAATGTGCCACGTTATGATACGTTTCCAAAGCATGTAAGCAAAACCCAAGAGCAAAGCCAGGGCACACACCTCGCCCAAAGCGCCAGCTCCATAGCCAAGGGATGTGTTGCCAAGAAACATCGTCATTTCGTCAGGAAGTTTCTCAAGCACGGAAGGGTCGTTGCTCTTTATGGCCCATTTCATAAGGCTTAAGGGCGTGGCGCCTGTCGTGGCATCCGTATATTTGAGAAGCTGGCCAGGCACAGGCCATGACGTCATCTGCGCGGGAAAGGACACAAGCAAGAAACAACGGCCTACAAGGGCGGGATTGAAGAGGTTGCAACCCAGTCCGCCAAACGTCATCTTGCCGACCCCAATGGCTACAAAGGCACCAATAATAATGATCCAGACAGGAAGATTGGACGGAAGGTTAAAAGCCAGAAGCACACCTGTAAGAACGGCAGACAGGTCGAGAACCGACTTGCCATCGTTATGGAGAAGCCATTTGCTGATGGCCCACTCGAAAAATACGCATGAAGCCACACTTACGGCACACACTATGACTGCGCCTATACCAAAATAACAGAATGACACCAACAATGCGGGGAGAAGTGCGAACAACACACCACGCATGAGCTTGTTCACGCTATTGTCGGCATGGATGTGTGGTGAAGGAGACACTATGAGTTTTGACATAATATTTTTCTATATTAATAACTGTCGCTCTTATCCTTTTTTGCGACTTTTCATTATTCCTATTACTGTTGCCTTACCTATGCGAATGTTGTCGAGCAACGGGCGGTGTGAGGGACAGGTATATTGGCATGAGCCACACTCTATACAAGCAAATATGTCCTCATTCTCAGCACGTTCCCAATTATGAAGCGAGGAGAGTGTTGCAAGAAGATATGGCTCAAGACCCATCGGACACGCAGCAACACATTTGGCACAACGTATACAAGGCGACGGCTTCTCACGACGAGCCTCATCGTCTGACAGAACGGTAAGACAGTTTGTTCCTTTAACAACAGGGGCTTCCAAAGAAACGAGTGCCTTGCCCATCATCGGACCGCCAGAAAGAACCTTGTTATCACAAGCGGGAAGACCGCCACAGAGGTCAAGAATGTCGGCAGCACTTGTGCCCATACGGACAACAAAGTTGCCAGGCTTCTCTACCCGCTTGCCTGTAACGGTAACATATCTCTCAAAAAGAGGCTTATGCTTCATTACAGCCTCATAGACAGCAAAGGATGTTGCCACATTCTGCACAACCGCTCCCACATTGATGGGTATGGCTGGAGGCATGGGTACCTGACGGCCTGTAACAGCTTCTACAAGTTGCTTCTCACCACCCTGAGGGTAACGCATGGCCAGAGGCACGACTTTTAAGCCTTTGTGACCCGACACTTTCTGTTCCATGAGAGCTATGGCTTCGGGCTTATTGGCCTCTATAGCAATAAAACCTTTTTCCACATTCACGGCTTTCATGAGCAACTCAAGGCCAACAACAATCTCGTCTGCATGCTCAAGCATCAGTCGGTAATCGGACGTTATGTAAGGTTCACATTCTACGCCGTTCAAAATCACACATTCGGCCTTTGCTCCAGGAGGAGGCGTCAGCTTAATGAACGTTGGGAAACCTGCACCACCCATTCCCGTTACACCGGCATCTTTTACACGCTTGACAATCGTCTCGGGTGTAAGCTCGGGATGTTGGTCAAGAGTCTCTAACGTGGAAGAACGGTCAATAGCAGGAAGCCATTCATCACCTTCCACATCAATTATTATGGCTGGCTTATGATAACCGGAGGCATCGGTCACAACATCTACCTTTGACACCACGCCTGACACAGACGAGTGGACAGGGGCTGACACAAAGCCACCAGCCTCGGCCAACAATGTGCCTACCATAACCCTATCGCCTTTCTTAACTACAGGCTTGGCAGGAGCGCCGATGTGCTGCGACAAGGGGAACCACGCCTTCTTGGGCAATGGAGCCTCTTGGGTGGCGATATCGGCTGTGAGCTTACTGTCACACGGATGAATTCCGCCTTTACTGAATGTATGCAGTTTCATATTATTCGTTATCAGTTTTTTCTTTCTTTATTACAGGGAAGCCAACGGCCACAATGGCATGGCGCGGACATGCAGCCACACACTTACGACACAAACGACATTTGTCTTGGTCTATATAAGCCACAGCCCCTTCAACGGTTATTGCTCCAAACGGACACTCACGAGCACACTTGCCACAACCTATGCAAGAGGTATCGCATACCTTCATCGCAGCAGCTCCCTTATCGTAGTTGCTGCACGCCACATAGACACGACGGTCCCTTACGCCCTTGTAGCGCAACTCAATTAGATGTCGAGGACAAGCTTTCACACAAGAGCCACAACCCACACAAACAGAACTATCGATGGCAGGAATGCCATTTTCGCCTATTTTGATGCCGTTGAAGCTACAGGCCGACACGCAGTCGCCACAACCTAAGCAACCATAGCCACAAGCGCCCTCACTTGTGCCACAGGTGTTCATAACGGCGCATGTGCGCAAGCCATCGTAGCTTACTGCCGATGACAGGTTGCAGCCTTGACAACGAACAACAGCCACACGAGGCTTCTGTTCTGCACCATCAACACCTAAGAGGGCAGAGCATTGTTTCATCACTTCAGCTCCTCCTACAGGACATTGGGGAATGTCTTTCTCGCCATTATCTATAGCTTTAACCATAGCCTCTGCCAACGCTTGACAACCAGCGAAGCCACATCCGCCACAATTGGCCTTGGGCAACAGCTCATTAATCTGACCAACACGAGGATCCACTTTCACCGCAAACTTACGCGAACAGACATAAAGAACGGATGAAGCTATAAGGGCTATTATACCCAAAGCTAAAACAGAAACAATTATATAGCTCATAAATTTAAATATTCATATTATATAATGTCGCTTACCTATGGTTTTCATCTCCCATGTTGCCTATAAAGCAACAGCCTCGGGCATGAAATGGCGCGACATAAGACCTCTAAAAAAATAAAGCAAGGCGTAATAGATTATCACTATAACAATAGCAACACACGCAACAATGTCTTCTTTTACAGAACACGCAAGACCTATTGCACAAACAGATAGCAACACAAGCAATGGGGCACCATAGCCCATGAAGACAGATGCAAGAGCCTTGCCCCTACTCTCTCTCACAACAACATTGTCGCCGGGGCATAAACTTTGACCATTTCTTACAAGAGCCGTGACCACCAACGTCTTGCCTTCTGCTGAACGGCATTTGTCTGAAATGTCACAAGAAGAGCAAGCCGACATACAACCCACCCTCACTTTAACATACGCGCCGTCAACGGCAAGAACCGTTCCTGTTCGCGTGATTTGATTAACCATACTCATTTTGATTGCAAAAGTAACATATAATTTTGTTTCTGCAAACAAAAAGTAACACTTTTTATAACCTTCCCAAGGTTACAATATTAATTCAAGCGATGAAAGGACATCTTTTCAACCTATATGAACATATTATCTTAACCGATATAAGGAAATTATTTTAACTTACGGGCACGCGAATATAGATCAAGAAGCGAGCCACGATGCACACCCATCTTCACAAGCTTATCGAGCTCGTCAAGAGCCTCACCCTTACGCTTGACCGTAATAAGAAGATCCACATAACTAATATGATAATCGGAATTATCAGGATCGCGTTTTATAGCCTCCTTAAAATCGTAAACGGCAAGATCGCCCATGCCACGCTCCTTCTCAATGCCGGCTCTTGCTGCATAAGCCACGGCGCTGTCAGGATGTTGCTCAACCAAAGCATTTATCTGATCAAAAGCTTCCGTAAAATGGTTGTCGCGTTGGTTTAACAAAGCCAATCCAAGCTGTGCTTGAAAATTGCCTGGTACAACCATCAATATGGCCTCATAGTCGAGACGAGCAAAATTATAGCGTTTAAGTTTTTCATTGGCAAAGGCACGATAATAGCGTGCCGCAAGATTTGACGGGTCGCGGTTTATAACATAGTCATACTCGTTCTTTGCATAGTCCCATTGTCCTAATTGTAGGTTCCATGCAGCCTTTCTCAATCGCAAGTCAATAGAGTCGGTATGATAGGCCAACAGCTCTGTGGCAGCCTTAAGGCTGTCACGGAGCTGCTTCTTATCATCCTGCGCCATTGTGCCAAGCGACAGAAAAAGGAAGAAAAAGCAGACACAACGTCGCATTGTCAACTTATTCATCCTATGATAGTTATGTATTTATGTTTATACTGTTTCTTTAATTTTAGAATGTAGCAAAAGTTTCGTACATAATAGAAAGTTCAACAATCAAAAAAAACCGTATAAACGTTTATGCTTTCTTGATATAATCAACAATCCAAGCGCCCACTTCCTTTGTGCCGTATGTAGCGCCTCCCTCGACCTGAATTTCAGGTGTGCGAACGTTGGCATCGAGCGAAGCATCAACAGCCTTGCGAATAAGCGCACCCTCTTCGGCCAAACCGAAATGTTCAAGCAACATGGCACCTGACAGGATTTGTGCAAGAGGATTGGCAATGTTCTTGCCAGCAGCCTGAGGCCAGGAACCGTGAACAGGCTCAAAGAGAGGAGTGTGCTCGCCAAGAGAGCTTGAAGGCTGTAGACCCATAGAGCCGGTTATACATGAGGTCTCGTCGGTAAGGATGTCGCCAAAGGTATTCTCTGTAACCACAACATCGAAGAAGCGAGGCTCCGTAAGCACGCGCATTGAAGCGTTGTCAATAAACATATAATCGGTTGTAACCTCAGGATATTGTGGCTCCATCTCCTTAGCAATCTGACGCCACAGACGAGAAGAAGCCAGCACATTGGCCTTGTCAACAACCGTGAGGTGCTTGTTACGCTTCATAGCAAATTCGAATGCAACCTTCAGGATTCGCTCAATCTCAGGACGTGTGTAGATGTCTGTATCATAAGCTTTGTCGTTGTCTTGATATTTCTCACCAAAATACATTCCGCCCGTAAGCTCACGAATAACAACAAAGTCGGCACCTCTCAACAGTTCGTCTTTAAGAGGCGACTTATGTATAAGGCAATCGAAAGTTGCTACAGGACGAACATTGGCAAACAGTCCCAACTTCTTACGCATGGCGAGCAAGCCTTGCTCAGGACGCACCTTGGCTGTTGGATTATTGTCGAAACGAGGATCGCCAACAGCTGCGAAGAACACGGCATCGGCATCCATACAGGTCTTGAAGGTTGCTTCCGGGAAAGGATCTCCAACCTCATCAATGGCATGAGCGCCACAAATGGCCTCGTTGTAAGTAAAATCATGTCCAAATTTTTCTGCCACAGCGTTCAACACGTCTACACCCTGAGCCATGATTTCCGGGCCTATGCCGTCACCTGCAAGTACTGCAATATTAAGTTTCATAATTATCTCTATTTTAAAATTTTACATTCTGTTTATTAAAGTTTCAGATTCAAGAAATCACTTCTTGTTATTCTCTCCGTTACCATCCTCAATCATGTTGAGCATTTTAAACGTAGCCTTTATAGCCGACTCCGTTTGGTCAGCATCCAGTCCGCGCGTTCGCATAAGCTTATCGCCGTTACGCCAAGTTATGACTGTCTGCACAAGAGCATCGGTACGTCCGCCAGGAGGAATAGTCACATAATAGTTGTCAAGAGTGGGGAACGAGCGGTTAAGCTTATTCTTATATATCTTGCGCAAGGCTTTCACGAAAGCGTCATACTGACCGTCACCCGTACTGTCGTCCTCATACTCCTCACCATTTATATTGACCTTTATGCTTGCAAGCGGCTTAAGCCCATAGCTCGTTGTGACCATATAGCTCACAAGACGCACCTTGTCTTCAGGTGCCGAATGTTTGAGCACATCGCTAACGATATATGGTAGGTCATCTTGTGTAACAAGCTCTTTCTTGTCGCCAAGCTCGGTAATGCGTTTCGTAACCTTCTTTGTTTGCTCAGGCGTGAGGTTCAGGCCAAGCTCTTCAAGGTTACGCGCGATATTGGCACGTCCGCTATTTTTTCCGAGAGCATACTCGCGCTTACGTCCGAAACGTTCTGGCACAAGGTCATTGCAATAGAGGTTGTCCTTGTTGTCGCCATCAGCATGAACGCCAGCCACCTGCGTAAACACATTCTCACCCACGATAGGTTGGTTTGCCGCAATTGCAATGCCACTATAACCTTCAACCAGTCGGCTTATAGAGTTAAGTTGGCTTTCATCAATGCCTGTTTTGGCGTGAAACTGATCTTTCAATATCACCTGAACGCTTGATAGAGGTGCGTTTCCACAACGTTCTCCCAAACCGTTCACGGTAACATGAAGACCCTTGGCACCACAAAGCACAGCCGCCAAAGAGTTGCTCACAGCAAGATCATAATCATTATGAGCATGAAAGTCGAAATGACACTTGGGATAACGCTTTACCATCTTACGCATATACTCCACACATTGCAAGGGGTTCATGATGCCGAGCGTGTCTGGCAGCAAGAAACGTTTTATGCGTGTGTGGCACAACACGTCCATCAGCTGATACACATACTCAACAGAATCGCGCATGCCAGAACTCCAATCCTCAAGATAGAGGTTCACATCAAGTCCTTTCTTCTCCGCATATTCGAGCGAAGCAAGTATGCCTTCAAGATGCTCTTGAGGCGTTTTCTTCAGCTGTTGGGTACAATGCTTGAGTGAACCTTTGGCCAAGAGGTTGATGACACGACCGCCACAGTCGGCAATCCAATCGATCGACTCATGGCCGTCAACGAAACCGAGCACTTCTACCCTATCCAGCTTGCCCACGCTTTCTGCATAACGGCAGATCATACGCACGGCATCTTTCTCTCCTTCCGACACACGCGCCGATGCCACCTCTATGCGGTCAACATTAACCTCACCAAGGAGCTTACGGGCAATCATGAGCTTCTCATGCGGAAGAAAGCTCACGCCGCTCGTCTGTTCGCCGTCGCGTAGTGTGCAGTCCATTATTTCCACATAAGGTTGTGTGAAATGAGGGCGTACTATCTTTTGAGTATTTTCCATTACTTGTTCTTTGCTTCCCAACTCTCTATCTTGTCTTTGTTCTCCAACAGATAGTCGATATCGTCAAGACCGTTCATAAGACAATGCTTCTTGTAGCCATTTATCTCAAAATGTTCGCTCTTGCCTGTAGCTTTGTTTGTAACCGTCTGGTTTGGCAGGTCAACCTCCACCTCTGTCTTATGATCATTGGCAATACTCTCGAACAGCTCTTCAAGGAACGGTTCCGAAACCACTACCGGCAGAACGAAGTTGTTAAGTTCGTTGTTCTTGTGAATGTCGGCGAAGAAGCTACTTATCACCACGCGGAACCCATATCCAGCAATAGCCCATGCTGCATGCTCACGAGAGGAGCCTGAGCCGAAGTTCTTACCAGCCACAAGAATGACGCCACTATAAGAAGGGTCGTTAAGCACGAAATCTTTTTTAGGTGTTCCGTCAGCATTATAACGCCAGTCGCGGAAAAGGTTATCACCCATGCCTTCCTTGTCTGTGGCTTTAAGGAAACGTGCTGGTATAATCTGGTCTGTATCTACGTTTTCAAGCGGAAGGGGTATGCAAGTGCTTGTTATGATATTGAATTTCTGTTTCATCGTTTTTATTAATAATCGTTTTTATTAATTTCACATCAGCTCTCGTGGGTCAGTTATCTTACCTGTTATTGCAGCAGCAGCTGCAACAAACGGACTGGCAAGAATGGTTCGTGAGCCAGGACCCTGACGGCCTTCAAAGTTGCGGTTACTTGTACTTACGCTATACTTGCCAGCCGGAATTTTGTCATCGTTCATGGCCAGACATGCAGAGCAGCCCGGCTGTCGAATTGCAAAGCCTGCCTCTTCAAGCACCTTATCCAAACCTTCCTCACGAATCTGCTTGTCTACAGCCCAACTGCCAGGCACGAGCCATGCCACAACATTATCGGCTTTCTTATGTCCTTTCACGATGGAAGCAAAAGCACGGAAATCTTCAATACGGCCATTGGTACAAGCGCCGAGGAACACATAGTCGATAGAGTGGTTCAGCAACTTCTCACCAGGCTCGAAGCCCATGTAGTCAAGACTCTTTACGAACGATGCACGTCCTGCCTCGTCAACGCTCTCAAGTGTAGGTATGTTTTCCGTTATTCCTATTCCCATGCCAGGATTAGTGCCATAGGTAATGCGAGGTTCTATGTCGGCAGCATTAAATGTAAGCTCTTTGTCAAACACGGCATCGTCGCCACTCTTTAATGTTTTCCAATAAGCAACGGCCTTGTCCCAGTCGTCGCCCTTAGGAGCATACTCGCGACCTTTAATATATTCGAACGTCGTCTCATCAGGAGCGACAAAACCACCACGCGCACCCATCTCTATAGACAGGTTACAAAGAGTAAGACGTCCCTCCATAGACATGTCGCGAACCACGTCGCCAGCATATTCGACAAAATAGCCTGTTGCACCACTTGTGGTCAGCTGTGACATAAGGTAAAGGGCAACATCTTTTGCGCACACGCCTTTAGCCAACTTTCCGTTTATGTTGATACGCATCGATTTAGGCTTCTGCTGAAGAATGCACTCTGATGCCATAACCATCTCTACCTCTGAGGTGCCAATACCGAAAGCCACAGCTCCCACAGCACCATGTGTAGACGTGTGCGAGTCGCCACACACTATGGTCATTCCCGGCAAAGAAAGACCCTTCTCCGGACCAACCACATGAATAATGCCGTTGTCTTTAGACATCATGCCGTAATGTGTCAGTCCAAACTCTTTACAGTTGGCCTCCAACGTGTCTACCTGATGCTTTGACACAGGATCGGCAATAGGCTTGTCTTGATCGTGTGTAGGTGTGTTATGGTCTGGCATACAGATTATGTGGTCAGGACGGAAACATTTCAGTCCGCGAGCACGCAGACCGGCAAATGCCTGAGGCGATGTGACCTCATGACAATATAACCTGTCAATATATAATTGTGTTGGGCCGTCCTCAACGACCTGTACTACATGTTTATCCCAAATCTTATCAAATAAAGTATTCATTATTATAATGTTATGTATTATTTGTTAAACGTCTTCTTTTAGCTGTCAAAACGTCGTGTTTATTTTTAAAACAATCTATCTGCCGAGCCTTTATTTCACTCTAAACTTGTTTATACAATCAATATAAGCCTCCACAGAAGCCGTCACGATATCGGTATTGGCGCCGAAGCCATAATAAACATTTCCGTCATATTCCACCTGCATGTGAACCTTACCCACATCATCGCTACCCTTAGAAATGGCTTGTATGGTAAACTCCTTGAGAACCATGTGCTTCTGTATAATCTTTTTCAGGGCGTTTATAGCAGCATCGACAGGACCGTTACCCGTTGAAGCCTCTTCAAACTTCTGTCCAGAAATGTCAAGACCGATGCTTGCCACACTCTTCACGCCCATACCTGTTGTCACTTGCAGGAAGTCGAGTTTCACGGCGTGAGCCTCAGCAGTATCAGCTCCGGCAAGAATAAGAATGTCATCGTCGTTAACCTCCTTCTTACGGTCAGCCAACTTGAGGAACTTCTGATAAAGAGCATCAAGCTTCTGCTCGTTGTCTATGTTCACGCCAAGCACATGCAGACGATATTTCAAAGCGGCACGACCCGAACGTGCAGTAAGCACAATTGAGTTGTCATCCAATCCCACATCCTTGGGGTCCATAATCTCGTAAGTCTGAACATTCTTCAACACGCCGTCTTGGTGAATGCCACTCGAATGAGCGAAAGCGTTGCGACCCACGATGGCCTTATTGGCCTGAACAGGCATGTTCATGAGCGAGCTTACCATGCGACTGGTGGGGTATATTTTTGTTGTGTTGATGTTTGTATCGATTCCAAGATTCTTATGACATTTCAGAATCATCGCAATCTCTTCAAGCGAGGTGTTGCCAGCACGTTCTCCAATGCCGTTAATGGTAACCTCCACCTGACGTGCTCCGTTTATCACGCCGCTGAAGGTGTTGGCTGTGGCCATACCCAAATCGTTGTGACAATGGGTTGAAATAATGGCCTTGTCAATATTGTCTACATGTTCAACAAGATATTTAATCTTTGCGCCATAATCGGCTGGCAGACAATAGCCTGTGGTATCGGGAATATTTACCACGGTTGCCCCTGCCTTGATAACCGCCTGTACAACCTGAGCAAGATACTCATTATCAGTACGACCGGCATCCTCGGCATAAAACTCTACGTCCTCGACATAGCGTTTGGCATATTTCACAGCTGCCACGGCGCGTTCAAGGATCTCTTCGCGAGTGCTGTTAAACTTATATTTGATGTGACTGTCACTTGTTCCGATACCTGTATGTATGCGCTTGTGCTTGGCATACTTCAACGAATCGGCCGCAACATCAATATCCTTCTCCACGGCACGTGTCAAGGCGCATATCGTTGGCCATGTTACAGCCTTGCTAATCTCTATGACAGAGTTGAAATCGCCAGGACTGGAAATGGGAAATCCTGCCTCAATAACATCTACGCCCAACTGCTCCAGTTGTTTGGCCACCTGAATCTTCTCCACGGTGTTGAGCTGACAGCCTGGCACCTGTTCACCATCACGAAGCGTGGTGTCAAAAATAAATAATCTCTCGCTCATTGTCGTTCTATTAATGTTTGTTTTTCTATTTCCTTTATAAAATAACTCTGGTTTTCGCCATTTTTTAAATCAACGTTTTGGCGTTTATCCATTTTAAAACAAGACATGAAAGCTATAACGAAAGAGCCTTTCACACTACACATGGG
>ERZ1026886.1202-NODE-1202-length-11625-cov-80.936560_pt1 | contig 11625 bp, 8 predicted proteins | sample MGYA00380173_ERZ1026886 | MGnify/ENA primary metagenome ERZ1026886 (study PRJEB33269, sample SAMEA4719809) | human gut metagenome | biome: human-associated habitat; feature: organic feature; material: feces | place: Cameroon | collected 2013-10 ... | reverse complement strand
GCTACTCTTCCCTATCCATATTTTGTATTTAGTCTTTCAAACTATTCTTATACCACTCGAAGAGCTTCTGTACACCATCCTCGATTTCTACCTTGTGAGTCCAGCCGAGACTGTGGAGCTTATCTACTGAGATGAGCTTTCTTGGGGTTCCATCAGGCTTGCTGGCATCAAACTCAACCTCACCCTCGAAACCTACAGCCTTTACTACAAGCTCTGAGAGTTCACGGATGGTGAGTTCCTTACCGGTTCCCACATTGATATGGCAGTTGCGAATCTCACCGAGAGATGGAATGGCTCCGCCACGACCCTCTGAATTATTTCTATCCACGGCACCATCTACCTTGGCACCATAGAATACAGAACTGTACTTCTCAATGCCGATGATATCCTTGAAATCCACATTCAGGAGCACATGCACGCTGGCATCTGCCATATCCTCGCTCCAGAGGAACTCACGGAGCGGTGTTCCGGTTCCCCAGAGCACTACCTTATTATTATAGATACCATAGAACTCCAATGCTTTCAGGATGCGCTCATGAGAGTTGCTTCCATCCACATTGCCCTCGCCGATGATGGCACGGAGCTTGTCTGTAGGATTGATAGGACGCTTGTTCATATCTACCTCGATGCTGTGCCAGTCGCCGTCGTGGATGAGCTTGGCAAGATAGATCTTGCGCATCATCGCAGGCATCACATGGCTGTTCTCCAGGTGGAAGTTATCGTTCGGACCATAGAGGTTGGTTGGCATCACAGCGATATAGTTGGTACCATACTGAAGGTTGTAGCTCTCGCACATCTTCAGTCCGGCAATCTTGGCGATGGCATATTCCTCGTTGGTATATTCCAGCGGAGAAGTAAGGAGCACATCTTCGCTCATAGGCTGCGGTGCATTCTTAGGATAGATGCAGGTAGAGCCCAGGAAGAGGAGTTTCTTCACGCCATGAGAATAAGCGTTGCTGATTACGTTGCATTGCATCTTCATGTTCTGCATGATGAAGTCTGCACGATACAATGAATTCGCCATGATACCGCCTACGAAGGCAGCAGCCAGTACTACTGCATCCGGCTTCTCCTCATCAAAGAACTTCTCTACTGCATACTGGTCGGTCAAGTCGAGTTCTTTGTGAGAACGACCTACCAGGTTGTTATAACCTCTCTTCTTGAGGTTATTCCAGATAGCAGAACCCACGAGTCCGTGGTGTCCTGCTATATAAATCTTAGAATCTTTTGATAACATTGATTATTATTGTAAACTATCAACCGTTAACTATCAACTGTTAACTATTACTTAACAATACCCTTCTCCAAGTATTCCACGAGGTTGCAGCGAACCTTCTCACCGGCAGCCTCGGCAGCCACCTTGGCCATATCGCTCTCTACCATGATCTTGACGAGATCTTCGAAAGAGGTGGTGTTTGGATTCCAGCCGAGCTTAGCCTTTGCCTTTGTTGGGTCACCCCAGAGGTTCACCACGTCGGTAGGACGATAGAAATCTGGGGAAACCTCAACGAGTGTCTTGCCGATGAGTTCCTCAGGACCCTCAACGCAGATACCCTTCTCGTTCTCATTCTTGCCTTCCCACTTCAGTTCAATGCCTACGTGGTGGAAAGCCAACTGGGCGAACTCACGAACTGAGTGCTGCTTACCTGTTGCAATCACGAAATCCTCTGGCTTCTCAGCCTGGAGAATCAACCACATACACTCTACGTAATCCTTGGCATAACCCCAGTCACGGAGAGAATCCAGGTTACCGAGATAAAGCTTGCTCTGCTTGCCCTGCTTGATACGGGCTGCAGCCAATGTAATCTTACGGGTTACGAAAGTCTCACCACGGCGCTCACTCTCGTGATTGAAGAGGATACCAGAGCAGCAGAACATGTTGTATGCCTCACGATACTCCTTGACAATCCAGAAACCATACTGCTTAGCTACAGCGTATGGAGAATAAGGGTGGAATGGAGTGTTCTCGTTCTGAGGAACCTCCTCTACCTTACCATAAAGCTCAGATGTGGAAGCCTGATACATACGGCAAGTCTTCTCCAAACCGCACTGGCGGATAGCCTCCAGAATACGGAGCACACCTGTGGCGTCAACATCGGCAGTAAACTCAGGAGAGTCGAAGCTCACCTGTACGTGGCTCTGCGCTGCAAGATTATAAACTTCTGTTGGCTTCACCTTGTTCATCACCTGGATGATACTCATAGAGTCACCGAGGTCGGCATAGTGAAGGTGGAAATTTGGGGTACCCTCCAAGTGAGCGATACGCTCGCGATAGTCTGTTGAAGAACGACGGATTGTTCCGTGAACATCATACCCCTTACTCAACAACAATTCGGCTAAGTAAGAGCCATCCTGACCTGTGATACCTGTAATTAAAGCTACTTTTCTATTTTCCATTTACTTCTTTATATGATAAATTAATAAATTCGTTGCAAAAGTACGACTTTTTTTTCAGACTATCAAACTTTCTGCTATTTATTTGCCTTTTTCTCTAACATTGAACCGGTTTGAACCTAAGATTGGAACTATTTGAAACGAAGCTATACCCATCTGAATCTAAGCCAAAGAGGGATGAGATTCTACACTTGAGCCGTCTGCGTCTCCGGCCAGTTCACCAGATACAGCATTTCCGTAGCTCGCGTAAAGGCAGTATAGAGCCAGTGGATATAATCGGGATTGAGCATATCATCCGTCATGTACCCCTGATCCACATACACATGTGCCCACTGTCCGCCCTGTGCCTTGTGGCAGGTTACGGCGTATGCGAATTTCACCTGCAGGGCATTGAAGAACTGATCCTGTCGGATGGCCTTCATCCTATCTGCCTTGAGCGGAATATCCTGATAATCCTCTTCTATCTGATGGAAGAGCTGCTCCTGCTGTTCATGGGTCAGGGCAGGCGCCTCGCTCGTCAATGTATCCAGCAGCACCGTAGCTTCCAGCTCATAATTGCCGTAATCGGGAAACTGGAGCAGCAACGTGGCAAAGCGGAAGCCATAGAGGTCAATGCGGCGGCGCACCTTCAGCACTTTCGCCCGATCGCCATTCGCCAGAAAAGCAGGAATATCGTTACTTTGAAGTTTATTATTACTCTTCCTCTCTTCTTCCATCCAGTAATAATTGTTCTTCACAATCATCAGGATATCGCCCTGCGAAAGCTCTTCCTCCCTATCCAGCACCATATTGCGGATGCCCTGATTGAAGATGTTTGCACGCTTGTTGCTACGGGTCACCACGATGGTATCATCCAGACCTACATGGTGATAACTGTCGGCTAGCGCCTCTATCAGTTCGACTCCAGGCATCGGTTTGATATCCGAATAGCCAGCGAAATGAATCTTCGGAAGTTGGGTGATGTCATCGTGCGTAATCATCTGTCTGATCATTGTGGCATTATAGAGAATACCCGATTCCTCGCTCTGTCGGAGCACCTCGTTCAGATCACATTCATACACCTTCAGTCCATATCCCTCCAGCATCGCCGCATGCAGGGCTGGCGATTCCTCCTCGCCGACAGGAGGCAACTGCGCCTTGTCACCTATCAGCAGCAAACGGTCGTTACGTCCCTGATACACGAAATGCACCAGGTCATCCAACAGACATCCGCTTCCGAAGCTCATCCCTCCCAATCCCATATTGGCAATCATCGACGCCTCATCTACCATGAAAAGCGTATCGGTATAGAGATTATCATTCAGATTAAACTGTCCCTCTACCCCCGAAAACGATTTTTCACGATAGATACGGCGATGGATGGTATAGGCAGGCGAACCGCTGTTCAGCGAGAATACCTTCGCAGCCCTACCCGTAGGTGCCAGAAGCATCACCTTCTGACGAATCTCCTTCAGGGTCCTGACGATGGCACCCGAGAGCGTTGTCTTACCCGTACCCGCACTACCTCGCAGAATCATCACGGCGTGCGGATCTCTATCGGTAAGAAACTCAGCAAACACCTCCAGGGCATGTGCCTGTTCCTGGGTTGGCGGAAAGCCAAATTGCTGCAATATCTTATATTTTAGCTCGTCTATTATCATCAATTTGTTATTTATCCTTTAATAATTAATAATTTCAACACCAAATATTTTGCGTTGTCTCCGTTTTGCATTATCTTTGCAGATACAAAAGTACTAATACTTTTTGAAATGAGAATGAAATTAAGAAAAATAAACAATAATGCCATCCTGGGCGCCTGCGTCATTATCATGATGCTGCTTTGCGCTCTCAGCATCAGCCAGCCTCTCATCTTCGAGAAACAGATGGCGAACCGCGAAGCCGAGGTGAAGGAGAAACTGATGCTCATCCGTTCTGCCGAAGAAAGATACAGGGCGAAGCACGGAGTCTATACCGGCGATTTCGCTATCCTCATCAAGGCGAAGTATCTCAAGGCTGAGGATACCCTCATCCCTTATTCCGATGGCAGGAAATTCTCGCTCGCCGCCACTACCATCATCCATAAAAACGGAAAGAAGATTCCGCTGATGGAATGTGGAGCCACCTACGAAGACTATCTCGATGGTCTCAACGAGGAGGCGATTCAACAGGTAACAGAAAAAACTTCCGATGCCGGCAACTTTCCTGGATTAAAGATCGGAGACATCACCAAAGACAACGACAATGCAAGTAATTGGTAAAAAAAGAACACAGCAAGCACGACTCACCATCCGTGTGAGCAAGAATACACTCAGCTTCTCGGTTGTAGATCGTGAAGCCGAGCACCAGTTGATATACGAACCTTACACTGTGAAAAGCGGTGTATCGATTGCAGCCAACCTCAGACAGGCTTTCGGCGAAAGCGAACTCCTGCAGCGCGGCTATCAGAAGGTGCGTGTCTATATCGATACGCCTATCCTGCTGGTACCTATCGAGGAATTCCACGAGGAAGACCTCACCGTGCTCTATCAGCATGCCTTCACGGGCAGCCACAGCGATGCCATTCTCTACAGGGTGCAGCCGAATCTGAATGTGGTGGCCGTTTTCCCGATCAACAAGGATCTGAAGATGGTGATAGAAGACAACTTCCAGGATGTGCGCTTCACTCCTATCATGCAGCCGATGTGGAACTATCTGCACAAGCGCAGCTTCACGGGTATCTACCACAAGCTCTATGCGTATTTCCACGACAAGAAGGTGGACATCTTCTGTTTCGAGAAAAACAGATTCAAGTTCTACAATTCCTTCCAGGCTGATCATGCCAAGGATGCACTCTACTTCATCCTCTTCGTATGGAAGCAGCTGGGATTGCAGCAGATGCAGGATGAGCTGCATGTTGCGGGCGATATTCCGGATAAGGATTGGTTCCTCTACAATGCCAAGCTCTATGTCAAGAAGACTTTTCTCCTGAATCCAAGCGCCGAATTCAATCGTGCGCCCATCACGGAAATCAAGGGAATGCCGTTCGATCTGCTGACGCTCTACTTAAGCAAGTAGGAGTTGATAGTAAAAAGCTGATTTTAAAAATTGATTGTTAAAAGTTGATAGTTAAAAATTAATTATGAGAATCATAACAGGACAATATAAGGGTCGCCACTTCGACATACCACGTTCGTTCAAGGCGCGACCAACTACAGATTTCGCAAAGGAGAACATCTTTAATGTTTTGCAGAATTACATCGATTTCGAGGATGCCACAGCCCTCGACCTCTTTGCCGGCACAGGCAGTATCTCGCTGGAACTGGTATCCCGTGGATGCAGCCGAGTGATCAGCGTAGAGGCCGACCGCGACCATGCCAACTTCATCCGCGAGTGTTTCAAGAAACTGGGCGAAGACAGGGATCTTCTGATTCGCGGCGATGTATTCCGCTTCTTGAGAACGTGCAAGCAGAAGTTCGATTTCATCTTTGCCGATCCGCCATACGCACTGGAGAAGCTCCCCGAGATTCCAGACCTCGTACTCAATGGCGATCTTCTCAACGAAGAGGGCATCTTCGTTTTCGAGCATGGCAAGAACTACGATTTCTCCGACCATCCCCGATTCCTGGAACACAGAAGTTACGGAAGCGTAAACTTCTCGATATTCAGATAAAAGCAAATTTAGGCACGGCTTAATAAAAATCCGTGCCTAATTACAGCAGCGGCGAAAGCAATCTTACAATACTCTCGAACAATCTTTTCAGGAATGGGCGCCTTACGAAATACGCCACATCATCCACCAGAATGCTGCAGGATTCATCCTTCAGATAAATCCGCTTGATTCTCTGCGCCATTTCCTCATCATAGAAGAAGGCATTCGCCTCGAAATTATTCTCGAAACTCCGGAAATCCACATTCGTGCTGCCCACGGTACAGAGGTTGTCATCGCTCACCAGCAACTTGCTATGATTGAATCCACCCGTATAGAGATAAACCTTCACGCCAGCCTCTATCGCCTCCATCAGATAAGAACGCGAAGCCCACTCCACCATCCTGGCATCGGAATGTCTAGGCATCAGCAGGCGGATATCTACTCCCGCCAGAGCCGCCGTGCGCATCGCAAAGAGCACAGGTTCGGTAGGCAGGAAATAAGGCGTCTCCATATACACATACTTCTGCGCCTGAAGCAGAATGCGCACATATCCCTGCATGATATCAGGCCATGGAGCAATCGGACTGCTCGTTACTACCTGCACCAGACAATTATTCCTGATTTTCGAATCCACCGGAGGATAATACTTTCGGTTTGACACCAAGGTGCGATCCACAAAATACCAGTCTATCAGGAAAGCACGCTGCAGGGCATACACGCCTCCGCCCTCTATCCTCAGATGCGTATCGCGCCACTTCTGCGTCCCGGTGCCCTTCACATAGCGCTTGGCGATGTTCATGCCACCGATGAATCCTACCCTGCCGTCTATCACGCATATCTTGCGGTGATTGCGGTAGTTCACCTTGCTGGTAAACGCCGGAAACCTTACCGGCATGAACGAATGCACATCAATGCCCGCTTCCCTCATGCGCTCAAAGAAGGCGTCCTTCACCTTCCAGCAGCCCACGTCATCGTATATCAGTCTGACTTCCACTCCCTGTTCCGCCTTGTCTATCAGAGCGTCAGCCACCAGATAGCCCAGCGCATCATCCTCGAAGATATAGGTATCGAGATGGACATGATGCTTCGCCTTACCTATATTATATAATAAGGATAAGATGAATTCATAACCATCGGTAAAGATATCCACCTGATTGTCCTTAAACGGGAATGCCCAGTTCTGATTGGTAAAGAGATTCATCAGCGGCTTGTTGTTGGCTGGGATATGCAGATTCTCCTGCTCGGCAAACTCCAGCATCGATCGCTTGGTCAACTGGTCCATGCTTCTATCGCTGATCAGCCGTTCCTTTCTCGTGTTCTGTCCGAAGAAGATGTAGAAGATGATTCCCACGAAAGGCATGAAAGCGAGCACAAGAATCCATGCCATCGTCTTGGCGGGCTGTCGGTTGTCCATCAAGACGGTGATGATAGCGGGAATCATGATTGCCATATAAAGCAAGAGATAAATCCAATGAATATATATCATACCTTTCTTTTTTAATCTAGTTGAATACCGAGTTGGTCTGGCTGGCAAGCAGCGAGTTCATCTTCTTCAGTTTCATAAACTCCTCCACCAGCTCCCTGTTCGAAGGATTTCTGGCAAATTCCTGCTGCACCTCTATCAGTCGCTGTGCGATATAATGTGTGCGGAAGCTCAGCAGATCCTTGAAGACAAACTGGCGCAGCTTTTCAGCGTTCAGCTGCAACTGCAGACTCGCCGTAGAAACCTCCTGTTCTCCCGTCGGCAGACTGGCAATCCTACTCACCTCCGGATCCGGATGGTTGGCAAAATAGTTTTCCGCCACGAAGTTCTCATCCTCCAGATGCTCCAGCGTTTCCTGCAAGATTCTGTTATAAAGCTCGTTATGAAATCTGAACTCATCGCCCGACATATCCAGATAGATATATTGTGCTATCGGCAGTTCTATATCGTTGCCCTCCACATCCTTCACCACGATATGCTTTTCTCCGTGGTGTATGATCAGCTTCACCAGCAGGTCTTCCACCTCCAGCAGCTTGTCCAGCGGCGTCACGCCCCTCATGGCAGCCTGTATTCCCTGCTGTGGGGCAGTAGCCTTCGGGTCTCTCAGCCCAGCTGCGCGCCGTTCAGCCTTCACCTGCTCGCTCATGCCGTTTCTCACGAAGTTGTTCAGCGCATTCACGATAATCGCCTCGTTCACGCCCAGTCGGTGGGCGCAGTCGGTGATATAAGAGGCTCGGGTAATCTGGTTCTTAATCTTCGAGATGCTCTCCACGATGCTGTTGATCGCCTGGCTTCTCTTCACCGGATCGGTCACGCCGTTCAGCGAGAGGTCGGTCTTAAACTGTATGAAGTCCTTCTGATTTTCCTCTATGTATTTTCTGAAATCGGCAGCGGTATGGCTTCGGGCAAAGCTGTCCGGGTCGTTTCCATCCGGCAGGAAGAGCACCTTCACGTTCATCTCCTCCTCCAGCAGCATGTCGGTACCTCGCAGCGCCGCATGCACGCCCGCTGCATCGCCGTCGTAAAGCAATACGATGTTGCTGGTGAATCGGTGGAGCAGTCTGATCTGATGGATGCTCAGCGCCGTACCCGAGTTGGCCACCACGTTTTCGATGCCGCACTGGTGCATGGAGATTACATCCGTATATCCCTCCACCATATACACGCAGTCTTCCTTGGCGATGGCCTTCTTTGCCTGATACAGTCCGTAGAGTTCCCGCTCCTTGTGGTAGATGATACTGTCGGGCGAGTTCACGTATTTCTGGCTCACACCCTTGGTACGGGTATCCAGCACACGTCCGCCGAAAGCCACCACCTTTCCGCTCACACTCAGCCACGGGAAGATGGCGCGCCCCGAGAATCGGTCCAGATACTTGTCCTGTCCGCTCTTGTTGCCCGCTTCCTCCTTCTCCACCTTGAAGCAGAGACCGGTATCCACCAGGTATTTCGGCTGATATCCTTTCTTCACCGCCTCGTCGAAGAGCGCCGTGCGCTGGTTCAGGGCGAATCCCAGCTGGAATTTCCGGATGATGTCGTCTCTGAATCCTCGGCTTCTGAAATACTGCATGCCGATGGCTCTACCATCCACATCATTCTGCAGGATGTCCTGGAAGTATTTCGCCGCCCATTCATTCACGATGAACATCGATTCGCGTTCGTTTTCGCGCAGCTTCTCCTCATTGGTCATCTCGCGTTCCTGAATCTCGATATGGTATTTGTTAGCCAGCCATCTCAGTGCCTCAGGATAGGTCATCTGCTCCAGCTCCATCAGGAAGTTGATGGCGTTTCCACCCTTGCCACAGGTAAAGCAGTGGCAGATGCCACGCGTAGGAGAAACGGAGAAGGATGGATGGGAATCGTTGTGGAAAGGACACAAGCCGACATAGTTGATGCCTCGCTTTTTGAGCGTGACGAATTCGGACACCACCTCTTCTATCTTAGTGGAGTCCATGATACGTGCTATCGTCGGTTTGTCTATCATATTTTCTATCTTATTTTTATGTTGCAAAGAAAATGCAAACGAGCGCAAAGAAAGCTTGCTTTCTATTTGCCGAGTGCAGCTTTTCTTATGCAAAGGTACGATAAATCTTTGAAAATGCAAAGAGAAAGGCCCAGAAATGCACAAATGAAACATATAAAAAAGAAGAGAGTACATCCGGCAAAGAATATTCCCAAAACTTTTTCTACCTTTGCACCCCACAACAGCAATTATTATTTATGAGACTAAACAAGATCAAAAAATCAATTATGTTATGCGCTGCCCTGCTCTCTTCTTTCAGCGTGCAGGCAGCCCAGCAATTCGTACATTTCCATCAGGGCGATGTACTTCTCAACCCAGGCAACCGGGTTGAAATCTATATGGATGCCAACGACTGCAAGGGTGTAAGCTATGCCGTCCAGGCACTTATCAAGGACTTCCGTCAGGTAAGCGGATGTCAGGCTACTCTCACCTCCCAGTATGGCAGCACCCATGGCAAAGACTCCCAGCCAGGCATTCTGGTAGGAACCCTGGGCCATTCTGCCGCCATCGACCAGCTGGTGCGCCAGAAACGCATCGATGCCCGACAACTCAAGGGCAAGCGCGAGAAATTCATCATCACCCTTATAGATCAGCAGCTCGTCATCGCAGGAAGCGACCGCCGAGGCACCATCTATGGCATCTACGAACTCTCGCAGCAGATGGGCGTATCGCCTTGGTATGACTGGGCAGACGTGCCTGTAGAGCATCACGATTCCATTTTCGTAAACAAGGGTATCTATACAGATGGCGAACCTGCCGTACGTTATCGCGGTATCTTCCTCAACGATGAGGCACCTTGCCTAACGTCATGGGTAAAGAACACCTACGGCACCGGATATGGCGACCACCGTTTCTATCAGCGCGTCTTCGAACTGGTATTGCGACTGAGAGGTAACATGATGTGGCCTGCCATGTGGGGCTGGGCTTTCTATGCCGATGACCCTGAAAACGAGAAGACGGCAGATGAGATGGGCGTAGTGATGAGTACTTCCCATCATGAGCCGATGGCACGCAACCATCAGGAATACGCCCGCAACCGAAAGGGATGGGGACCTTGGAACTATCAGAAGAACAAGGCTAACCTGCAGAAATTCTTCCGTGAGGGAATAGAGCGCATGAAGGGAACCGAACAGATTGTAACCATCGGAATGCGTGGCGACGGCGATGAGGCGATGAGCGCAGAGGCTGATACAAAGCTGATGACCAACATCATCAACGACCAGCGCAAGATTATCGCTGACGTAACCGGCAGAAAGGCTAGCGAAACCCCACAGGTTTGGGCACTATATAAAGAGGTGATGGATTACTACGACAAGGGCATGAAGGTGCCTGATGACGTAACCCTCCTGCTCTGCGATGACAACTGGGGCAACGTGCGCCGTGTGCCGAATGCCAAGGAACGCAAGCACAAAGGCGGTTGGGGCTTATACTATCACGTAGATTACGTAGGTGCTCCAAGAAACTCAAAGATGCTCAACGTTACTCCTGTGCAGAATCCTTGGGAGCAGTTGACACTTGCTTACGAGAATGGCATTGACCGTCTCTGGATTCTCAACGTGGGCGACCTCAAGCCGATGGAATATCCTATCAGCCAGTTTATGGACATGGCTTGGAATCCTCGCAAATACGATGTGAACAACATTACCCGCCATACCCGCGACTGGTGCGCCCAGCAGTTCGGCGAATCGCAGGCTGATGAAGCGGCACGTATCCTGAACCTCGTATGCAAATACAACGGCCGCTGCACTCCTGAGATGCTCGACAAGAACACCTACAGTCTGGAAAACGGCGAATGGCAGGAGGTTGTGAATCAGTATCTCCAGCTCGAAGCAGATGCCTTGCGCCAGTACAACAGTCTGCCGGCAGCCTATCACGACGCCTATCGCCAGATCATCCTCTTCCCTATCGAGATGATGAGCAATCTGCATCAGATGTATTTTGCCCAGGCTCAGAACAATGCCCTCTACAAGCAGGGCAATCCGAAGGCGAACGTATGGGCGGATGAGTGCGAGCGCCTCTTCAAGCGCGACTCACTGATCTGCGACTTCTACAACCACAAGATGTCGGGCGGCAAGTGGAACGGAATGATGACCCAGAAGCATATCGGCTATAAGAGTTGGA
>ERZ1026886.1201-NODE-1201-length-11631-cov-6.075069_pt1 | contig 11631 bp, 9 predicted proteins | sample MGYA00380173_ERZ1026886 | MGnify/ENA primary metagenome ERZ1026886 (study PRJEB33269, sample SAMEA4719809) | human gut metagenome | biome: human-associated habitat; feature: organic feature; material: feces | place: Cameroon | collected 2013-10 ... | reverse complement strand
GCAGTGTGTGAAATAATGAGAAAATATTCAGAAGAAGTCGCAGAAAAAGCATATCTGCAGGGCGAGGAAGCCGGCAAAGAAATCGGTCAACGCCACACCGCCATCGCCGAACTCCAGTCCGAATCCAGATAACAGAAAAACATAATGAAACATGACAAAGAAACCATTTTTTAAAGGATGGTTTCTTTTTTTAAGTTCATTTAAGGTTCGCCTGATAAGATATGCGCAAAGGAAAGGAGACACTTATGGCAGATCAGATGATATTTAAAAGGTGTGAGATCAAATATATGTTGGATATCACGCAGGCGGAACTGTTAAAAAATCAAATGAAACAGTACATGACCGCAGACGAGCATGGAGTGAGTACAATATGCAGTCTCTACTTTGATACACCGGACTATCTGCTGATCCAAAGATCAATGGAACACCCGGTTTATAAAGAAAAACTGAGATTGAGAAGTTACGGCACGGCAGACAAGGACACGACCGTTTTTGTGGAACTGAAAAAGAAGTATGAGTCTGTTGTATACAAAAGAAGAATTGCAATGACGGAGGACGAGGCAGAACGTTACCTGCTTTTTCATGAAAAAGTAAAAGACACACAGATCACCAGAGAAATCGATTACTGTCTGAAAAATTATAAAAAGCTGGCTCCGGCAGTGATGCTTTCCTATGAGAGAGAAGCTTTTTATGCGAAGGACGATCACGAGTTCCGGATCACGTTTGATCAGAACATTCTCTGGAGAAATTACGACCTTTCTCTTTGTAAAGGAATTTACGGAGAAGCAATTTTAGATAAAAATAAAGTGCTTATGGAAGTGAAAACGGCGGGCGCAATACCGCTCTGGATGGTTCATTTTCTGACAGAAAATCAGATTTACAAAACGTCATTTTCCAAATATGCGACCGCCTACCGCACGATTTATGCGAGAGAGCAGAGAAGAAGCTGTCCACCGGAAAATTTCTTTGTGTTTACCGGAGATGAGGTTGTGCAGCAGGCAATAAAATGTTAAAAAAGAAATGGAGAAATTAATATGTTAAACAATTTATTTACAGGAATTTTTGATACAGCAGGTGCGGCGGTGATTTCCGTGCCGGATTTTTTGCTCTGTATTGTGGTGTCACTGCTGATCGGGGCATTCATCACATGGGTTTACACTTATAAAAACCGCTATACGACAAGCTTTGCAGTGACACTCGCAATGCTTCCGGCAATCGTTTGCATTGTTATCATGATGGTAAACGGAAATGTAGGTGCCGGAGTGGCTGTGGCAGGAGCATTTTCGCTTGTACGTTTCCGTTCTGTGCCGGGAACTGCAAAAGAGATCGGAACCATTTTTCTTGCAATGGCGGCAGGACTGATCGCAGGGATGGGTTATCTTGGGTTTGCAGTACTGTTTTCGCTCATTATGGGAGCCGTGATGTTTGTGTTAAATGTGACCGGATTCGGTGTAAAAAAAGCAGAAGTAAGAGAGAAAACACTTCGTATCACAATCCCGGAGGATTTAAATTACGGAGCAGCATTTGATGATCTTTTTGAAAAATATTTATCATCCTGTGAAGTAGTCGCTGTGAAAACCTCCAATATGGGAAGTCTTTACAAACTTACCTATCATGTGACGTTAAAAGACAATGCGGAAGAGAAAACATTTCTCGATGAATTGAGATGCAGAAACGGAAATCTGGAAATCAGTATGATGAGACAGGAGGCAAATGTCAATGAGTTATAGAAGAAAAAAACTGCTGGCATTGTTTTGTGCTACGGCATTATCCATGACGGCAGTGGCAGGCTGTACAGGGACAAAGAGCAGTACTGGCAATGTTGTTTCCTCGGAAACAGAAACAAATGCAGAAGAAACATCAGCACAGAGTGAAGCAGGAACTTTTTCAAGTGCAGATATGTTTACTGAACGGGATCTGGCAGGAACCTATGAGGAGAGTGGGGCAGTTTATGTCACACTTTCCGATGATGGTATCACGGGGGAAACGGATGGCGTTGTAATCAAAGGACAGACGGTGACAATCACGGCAGAAGGGACTTATATTTTTTCCGGAACACTGTCGGAAGGACAGATTGTGGTGGACGCAGATAATGCGAAAGTGCAGATCGTATTTGATAATGTGGACATTACCTGTGCTTCAAGTGCAGCAGTGTATGTAAAAAGCGCAGAGAAAGTATTTGTAACGCTTGCAGAAGGATCGCAGAATACGCTTCGCAATACGGATGAGTATGTTGCGATTGACGACAACAACATTGATGCCGTGATTTTTGCAAAATCAGACCTTACGTTAAACGGCACTGGAAGTCTGACGATCATATCAGCAGAAGGACATGGAATTGTATCCAAAGATGATCTGAAAATCACAGGCGGTACATACGATATCACAGCAGCAGGGCACGCATTATCGGGAAAAGACAGTGTGCGTATCGCAGATGGAACCTTTATTTTAACCGCAGAAAAAGATGGCATTCATGCGGAAAATGCAGATGATGAAGAAAAGGGCTATATTTATATTGCAGATGGTGATTTTACGATTACAAGTGATGGCGATGGCATGGACGCTTCCAATATCGTGCAGATCGAGGATGGAACACTTGACATCACAGCCGGGGGCGGCGCTGCAAACAGTCTGAAAACGCATGAGTCAGATGTGCCGGGTGGACCGGGTGGCGGAATGCCACAAAACGGCGAGAAACCGGACGGAGAAAGCATGCCACAGATGGGGGAAAAGCCGGACGGAGAAAATATGCCACAGGATACCACAACTGACGAGAGCGGCACCAGCACAAAAGGAATCAAGGCAGGTGGCGGCATGTACTTAAATGGAGGAACTTACCAGATTGATTCCGCAGATGATTCCATCCACAGCAACGCAAATATTACGATCGCAGATGGAACATACACGCTTGCGACAGGCGATGATGGTGTGCATGCAGATGATGCACTGATAGTAAATGGTGGTACGATCACCGTGGCAGAGAGTTATGAAGGTCTGGAAGGCCTGACGGTGACGATCAACGATGGAACGATTGATATCACTGCAAGTGATGACGGTATCAATACAGCAGGCGAGAAAATGGAATTAAACGGTGGATATATCCACATTCTGGCAGGCGGCGACGGCGTGGATTCCAACGGCGATCTGACGATCAACGGCGGTGAGATCTACATTGACGGTCCGTCTGATAACGGAAACAGTGCGATCGATTACGGCGACCGGTCGTCTGCGTATGTGAACGGCGGAACGCTTGTGGCAATCGGCAGCAGCGGCATGGCAGAGGGGATGAGTGATTCTTCCAAACAGAAGGTTCTTATGGTAAAATTAGGAGAACAAATGGAAGCCGGCAACGTTGTGCTGACAGACAGTGAGGGAAATGTGATCGTAAGTTACACGGCATTAAAAACCTATGACTGTGTGATCATCAGCACCGCAGAGGTGGAGAGCGGAGCAACGTACACGCTCACAACATCGGGAATGACGACAGAAGTGACCGCAGAATAAAAACAGCTGAGGGCAGGAATCGGTATCACTGTGAAATAAACGAAAGGCATGGGATTTTGTATGAGGTTATTGCTTGCAGAAGATGAAGAGGATTTGAGCCGTGCGCTTGTCACGGTGTTAAAACATAACAATTACTCGGTAGACGCTGTGTACGATGGTGCAGAAGCCTTGGACTATCTGGAAAACGGTGACAATTATGACGGCGTGATCTTAGATATCATGATGCCCAAAATGGATGGTATCACCGTATTAAAAACAATCCGCAGACATGGAAATTCCGTTCCGGTCCTGCTGCTCACAGCAAAGGCAGAGATTGATGACCGTGTGGAGGGTTTAGACAGTGGCGCAGACGATTATCTGCCGAAACCATTTTCCATGAAAGAGCTTTTGGCGAGGATCCGGGCAATGACAAGGAGGCAGACGGACACGACCGATAATGTGCTGGCATTTGGCGATATTGCACTGAACCGTTCTACCTATCAGCTCACAGGACCGGAGAATCCAGAAGGTATCCGTCTTGCTGGCAAGGAATACCAGATGCTTGAAATGCTCATGTCTAATCCAGGACAGGTCATTTCCCCGGATCTTTTTATGGATAAAATCTGGGGTTACGATTCAGAAGCGGAACAAAATGTCGTATGGGTATATATTTCCTATTTGAGAAAAAAATTAACCTCCATTGGAAGTCAGGTGAAGATCAGGGCGGCCAGAGGACTTGGATATTCATTGGAGAAAGACAATGCTTAAAAAATTAAGAAGAAAATTTATTGCAATTGCAATGCTGTCTGTTTCTATCGTGCTGATCGCAATTGTCGGTACGATCAATATTGCAAACTATATCAGTACCAATCAGGCGCTGGATGCAAGACTCTCCCTGATCGCTGACAACGGAGGTACTTTCCCGGATATGACACCCGGAGATTTTGGGAAAAAATTGGAACCTAAGTCAGATCAGCCACCGGCAATGAATGACCTGCAAAAGCATGGAATTTCGCAGGAAAGTCCGTTTGACACCCGGTATTTTACAGTGACGATCGCACCGGACGGTACAGTGGAATCTGTGGATACCGGAAAAATTGCTTCCATCTCAGCCGGGACAGCGGAGGAATACGCAGCGGAGCTGTGGAAAAAAGGAAAGAAAAAAGGCTTTTTCGCTGATTATAAATACCTTGCAACGGACAGTGCCGGCTCGACGATGTATGTATTTTTAAACTGTCAGCGGGAAATCTCTACCATAAAAACATATGTTCTTGCCAGCGTGGGAACAGGAGCACTCGGACTTGTCATTGTGTTTGTCATGATATACTTTTTCTCTGGAAAAGTGTTAAAACCGGTGTCAGAAAGCTATGAGAAACAGAAACGCTTTATCACGGACGCAAGCCATGAGATCAAAACGCCGCTCACGATCATCGATGCCAACACCGAAGTCATAGAGATGATGGAGGGGGAAAACGAGTGGACGCAGAGTACGAGAAAACAGGTTGCAAGACTGACTTCCCTCACGGAAAAACTGGTGTTTCTCTCCCGCATGGACGAGGAAGGAACAAAGCTGGAAAAAGTGTCATTTTCACTTTCGGATGCAGTGCTTGATACCGCAGAGGGATTTCGCTCTGTCGCAAAAACAAAAGGAAAACAATTTGTGATCAATGTGGCAGAGCATGTGGAATATGTCGGCGATGAAAAAAATATCCGGCAGATGATCTCCCTGCTTTTGGACAATGCAATGAAATATTCCTCAGAGCAGGGCATCATCCGCATCGCACTAAAAACTTCCGGAAAAAACAAAATCATCACCGTGTGGAATACCACAGACCAGATCGAAAAAGGAAAGCTGGATATGCTTTTCGAGCGTTTTTACCGTATGGACGCTTCCCACAATTCCAAGACCGGGGGCTTTGGAATCGGACTTTCCGTCGTGTATGCGATCGTGAAAGCACACAAGGGCAAAATCTCAGCCAAAAGCGAGGACGGAAAATCAATCTTATTTACCGTGGCATTGTAGCGTCTGGCTTCCCCCTCTCTCCCGGCTTTTACTTGGTTTTCATTATGGAATAGATAAAAGGGTTTCTTATAAAACTTGCTCGAATTGCGGCTTTATCAGTGTTCACATTTTGACTTTTTTGATTGTTTATATTCATTCAGAAATGGACAGTCCGCACAATGTGTTCGTCTGCGGCCACACTTCCTTCTTATCTGTATCGTGCGCAAGTTACATGCCGGAAAATCAGCAGATGAGCAGGTCAAAAATCACTCGGGCTTTCTTTGATTTTTGACCTGCAATAAAGGATGCTGATTCCGGCATTTACTTGCGCTAGATACAGATAAAGGAAGTGTGTCCCAGACGGACACATTGCGTGGACTGTCCATTGATGAATGTACATAAACTTAAAGTCAAAATGTGAACACTGATAAAGCACTCAATTCTCACAAAAGTTTTATAAGGAACCCTTTTATCTATTCCATAGCTTTACACTTTGACAAAAGCCGGGAGAGAGGGGGAAGCCAGACGCTACAATTCGTCAAATGAAATCTGATTTTTCGTCAGAAAGCGTTTGAGGAGTGTGTCCCACTCGTGCTCAAGAGTTTTGTCGGTCGAGAAGATCCGGTAGGAGATACCCGTGGTCACGGTCAGTTCTCCATTCTGGAAGCGGATATTTAAGAACACGGCGGAAATATCATTTTCCGTGAAAGAACTTCCGGTCTGGGAGAGGGTGCGTTTGAGATTTTCCGGCGATAACAGGAGGGAAAACTTGAAATAGGAAGGAGTTTTCTTTCCTTTGATCAGGTTGAAGCAGGAACTGCGCAAAAGACCATACGGAACAAAGGAAAGCCCGGTGAGATTCTGTTCTTCGAGTTCTTCCAAGGTGTAGAAGTCTTTTTGCAGCGTGCCGTCGATATGGCAGGATACATTCGTTGTGATGACAGCCTCCTGAATGAGAAAGTGGTCAAACACATCCTGGCACAGTAATTTATTCATAAAGTCTTTGACTTCAGCAATTTTTAAAGCGATCATAAAATCCTCCCAAAAGAAAATGGTATCAACATAAATTTATCATTGGTTTGTTTTCTTGTAAATAACTGAAATGACAAATTAGAGAAAATATGCTAGAATACAGAGGATTTGCGAATGCAAAATACGGAATGATTATACAGATTTGCAGCCGCAGATAAAAAGTCTATGGTTTGATGGAAAGGTTGGTAACAGATATGACAGAGACAGAAATTTTATTTGATTTACTGGAAAAAGGAATCTCACCGGCGCACGCAGTGAGCGCATGCGAAAAAAGACTGACAGATGCCGGTTTTGAAGTGGTTGATTATGGTACGGCATGGAACTTAAAAGCGGGCGGAAAATATGTGGTAAATCATCATGAAACGACATTGTTTGCATTCACATTACCGCAGAATTGGAGTGACAGAGAGCCTGCAATCCGCATTGCAGCAGCACATACAGATTTCCCATGCTTAAGGATCAAACCGTCCTGCGATATTCAGACAAACGGATACGCACAGGTGAATGTGGAAGTTTACGGCGGCGCAATCTTAAATACATGGCTCGACCGTCCACTCGGTGTAGCCGGAAGAGTTGCAGTGCGCAGTGGGGATGTGTTTACACCGGAAGTGGTCACGTTCCAGTCTGAAAAAAATCTTATGACCATCCCGAATCTTGCGATCCACATGAACCGTGAGGTGAACAAGGGCGTGGAATTAAATAAGCAGACGGAACTGCTCCCAATCTGCGGACTTTCCGATGATGCAGACTATTTTCTTGATTTTCTTGCAAAAGAGCTTGCTGTGAAAAAAGAGGATATTCTTGATTTTGAACTGACCATTTACAATAAAGAAAAGCCGGAGTTTGTGGGATTAAACGATGAGTTTATCTCTGCATCCAGACTCGATAACTTAAATTCCTGTTCTGCACTGGTATCTGCGATTATCGACAGCGACAGGGCAGACGGCATGAACCTCATTGCACTGTTCGATCACGAGGAGATCGGAAGCCGTTCCAAACAGGGTGCCGGTTCCATTCTGCTCCATGATATGCTGGTACGCATTCTGACTGAGTGCGGACTGGAAAAAGAAGTGTGGAACAGACTGTACAACAGCATGATTTTATCCGTGGATGTGGCACATGGACTTCATCCAAACTATGCCGGAAAGATGGATCTGACCAACAAGCCGGTGCTTGGAAAAGGATTCTGTATCAAGGAAGCATGCTCGCAGTCCTATGCGACAGACTGTGGTGCGGTCGCAGTGATCCAGCAGATCTGTGAGAAGGATCAGATCCCATATCAGAAATTTGTGAACCGTTCAGATCTTGCAGGAGGCGGCACATTAGGTTCGATTGCATCAGCGTTACTTCCGGTAAAAACAGTGGATATCGGAATCCCATTGCTTGCAATGCATTCTGCAAGAGAACTGATGGCAGCAGCAGACCAGCAGGCATTGAAGGATCTGGTGAGCGCCTATTTTGGCTGAAAGGCAAAAAAAGATGCATACAGCATGAAGTATGCATTTGACAGGAGAATCAGGTGAGAAAAAAATTTTTTTCCTATGTGGCAGGGAGTGCGGCGTGTGCAGCACTCATTCTGCTTTCGGGATGTCAGCAGACAACGGATCAATTATCCAATATTACCCATTATGTGGAAGAGAAAATTGCAGAAGGAAAAGGTACGGAAGTAAAAAGTAAAGAACAGGAGACGGACACTGAGCAGGCAGCAGTTTCCGGGGAAACAGAGAAGCAGGAAGAGCCATCCGTTGAAAAGCAGTCTGTGGACTGTTATGCATATCAGACGCTTCCGGAGGAAGTACGCACTGTGTACGACGAGGTTTATGATGCGATTCTCTATGAAAAAGAAGATGTGGCGCTGAGCACGTTAGACAACGAAGTCCTGCATCAGGCGTATGTTTCGGTGATGGCGGATCACGGCGGACTGTTCTGGGTATCGGGCTACACTTACACGCAGTATACCAGAGGGGAAAAGCTGGTGGATCTCCATTTTACACCAAAGTTTACCATGACGGATGCCGAGCGGATGGACATGCAGGCACAGATCGATGAGACAGTCAGTCAGATTTTGGCAGGGATCGATGCGCAAGCGCCGGATTATGACAAAGCAAAATATGTGTTTGATTATCTGGCTTCGAATGTTGCGTACAGCACAGGTGCGCCGGACAATCAGAACATCATCAGTGTGTTTGTCAATGGGGAAACGGTTTGTCAGGGATACGCTGCAGCAACGCAGTATCTTCTGGAAAAACTGGACATTCCCTGTGCAGTGGTGGCCGGAACGGCAGACGGACAGTCTCATGCATGGAATCTGGTAAAGCTGGATGGAGAGTATTATTACATTGATACGACCTGGGGAAATGCCACCTACAGCGGTGATGGAATGGGGCTGGATTCCTTTATCAATTATAATTATTTTGCAGTTACGACCGGGGAATTACAGAAAACGCATCAGCCGAATGACGATATTATCGTTCCGGTGTGTCAGGCGGTAAAAGACAATTATTATGTCCATGAAAATCTTTATTTTGACACATGGGATGCAGACAGCATCGGAAATGTATATCGGGCTGCCTATGAGCGGGGAGATGGTTTCTGCTCTGTCAGGTTTGCAGACAGGGAGCTGTACGAACAGGCATTCACCTACTTTATCACGGATCAGAAGATTGTGCATTACTGCAAAGGACTGACATCTTTATATTATCTGGAAGATTCCGACCAGAACGTGCTGACTATAAAATTTTAATAAAAAACATAATATCCTCTATACAAAGTAAAGTTTTTGTGTTAATGTTACGTAGTAATCAATACTACATGTAATAGAAAAAAGAAACTTTTGATATAATAATGAATAACATTTAGAAAACAAGGAGGATACTATGTATAAGATTGTAATCGACAGTTGTGGGGAATTACCAGAAGAATTAAAACAGGATGGACATTATGAGACCGTTTCATTAGAGTTGGAAGTGGACGGATGCCGTATCAAAGATGACAGCACTTTTAATCAGTTAGACTTTTTGAGAAGAGTGAAAGAGAGTCTGAAAGGACCAAAGTCCTCCTGCCCGTCACCGGAGCAGTATATGGATGCATATGAGGGTGAGGCAGACCATGTTTATGTTGTGACATTGTCCGGCGGCTTAAGCGGCTCTTACAACAGTGCAGTGCTCGGAAAGAATCTCTATGAGGAAGAGCACACAGACGCAAAGAAAATTTATGTGTTCAATTCAAAATCAGCGTCCATCGGTGAGACGATCATCGGCATGAAGATTCAGGAATTTGAGGAAGCCGGATGCAGTTTCGACGAGGTTGTGGAGAAGGTGGAAGAGTACATCCAGTCCATGAACACCTATTTTGTATTGGAGACGTTAGAGACATTGAGAAAGAATGGCAGACTTTCCAATCTGAAAGCATTTATTGCCAATTCATTAAATATCAAGCCTGTTATGGGCTCAACAAAGGAGGGCTTAATCTGCCAGTTAGATCAGGCGCGCGGTATGAACAAAGCACTTGAGCGTATGGTGAAGGATATGATCTCAAAGACAAAAGACTGTGAGAACCGTGTTCTCGCAATCGCACACTGCAACTGCCCGGAGCGTGCAAAAGCAGTGAAAGAAAAAATCGAGAAGATTGCGAAGTTCAAAAAGATCATCATCATCAACACCGCAGGTGTCAGCAGCATGTATGCCAACGACGGCGGCGTGATCATGGCAGTATAGTCAGATGCAGACATTAACTTACGAAGAAACAGTAACAGCGATTGAAAATAAAAGAAGATTTGGAAACTTAAAGGGTGTCGAGATCTCAAAGATAATGTTAGAGAAGTTAGGACACCCGGAGAAAGATTTACGCATCATACACATAGCAGGGACGAACGGCAAAGGCTCCGTCTCTGCTTTTTTGCGCTCTGTTTTCGAATGTGCAGGATTGAAAACCGGGATGTTTACTTCTCCACATCTGGTGGATTTCAGGGAGCGCATCCAGGTGCAGGGAGATATGATCTCAAAAGCGGATACCACGCGCCTTGGAAACAGGCTTCTCTCTATGGATTTTGGCGTTTGTCCGACAATGTTTGATTACTGTCTTGCAATGGCATTGCTTTATTTTAAGGAACAAAAGTGTGATGTTGTGATTTTGGAGACAGGACTTGGCGGAACGTATGATTCCACGAATGCCTGCGGAGTGCCGGATGTGACCGTCATTGCAAAAATCGGTTTTGACCATATGGCGATCCTCGGTGACACACTTGCCAAAATTGCGGCAGAGAAAGCAGGAATTATCAAGCACGGCACAGCGCTTGTGCTAGAGAGCCAGGAAAAAGAAGCGATGGACGTGTTAAATAAGGCCGCAGAGCGTGCAGATATCAAAACTACAAAAGTCGTAAACTTAGATGAGATCAGGATCCTGCCACAAAAGGACGGAAAACAGTGTTTTTCATACGCTGGATACGATGCAGTCACAATGAAAATGCTCGGTGTGCACCAGTATGAAAATGCCGTGGCGGCAATGCTTGCAGCAGAATTATTTTTTGAAAAATATTTTGCAGGAAAAAAGAATGTGCCGGAACGGAAAGCTTTGCAGCATGCAATCCGGGAAGGGATCGACCGGACACAGTGGATGGGACGCATGGAGCTTGTGAGCAATGATCCGTTTTTCCTGATGGACGGTGCGCATAACAGTAACGGTGTGGAGGCGCTGAAAAAAAGTCTGGAGACAATGTATCCGGATGAAAAATTCCATTTTATCATGGGTGTCATGGCGGATAAAGATTATGGGGAGATGATCCGGGAACTTCTTCCGCTGGCACTGGATTTTAAGACAGTGACTGTGGAGAGTGAGAGGGCAATGCAGGGAGAGGCGCTTGCAGACTGCATCCGGGCAAAAGGGATCCCGGCGGAGGCGTATCAGAACCTTGCGGATGTGCTGCCGGATTTCTCAAAATCATCCGCAGAAAAGACAGTGGCATTCGGCTCACTGTATTTTATCGGGGAGATCGAAGCATTTCTGCGGGGAAAACAGTAACATGGTTTCCGGAAAATCTGAGAAAAGCAGCGTCCGTGCCCAATCATTACAGAAAAGTTACAAAATAGCATGGATTTAATATATTTTTAAAATTA
>ERZ1026886.1185-NODE-1185-length-11680-cov-13.816258_pt1 | contig 11680 bp, 8 predicted proteins | sample MGYA00380173_ERZ1026886 | MGnify/ENA primary metagenome ERZ1026886 (study PRJEB33269, sample SAMEA4719809) | human gut metagenome | biome: human-associated habitat; feature: organic feature; material: feces | place: Cameroon | collected 2013-10 ... | reverse complement strand
CACCATTCTGTCGCCATCTACATAACTCACGGTTCCGGTAAAGGAGAAATATTTTATACTTTGAACTTTGAGATTTGACCTTTGAACTTTATGATTAGCGTCTGAGGGGTTTTCTGGCTGCTGGAGGGCTGTGTTGCCCTGGTTCTCATTCTTGCCCATCTTCTTGACCATAAAGAACATGACGGGGCGACCGAACTCAAAATTGTGCTCGATATCCTGGTCAGAGGTTCGGAAAACCTCTATGGCTGTCTGGTTCAGCGAATTATAAAAGCTCTTTCCCACCTGTAGCGGGAACCAGGCATCACCTCGTTTCACCTTCCGCTGCATTCCCATCTGTTCGGTAAGCTTGCGGAAGGCTTCTTTCTCGGTATAATACTCCAGCTGGAGGAGCGTGCGTTGCTGCAATAATGCCTGAATTGGTGAAATCTGTTCCATATAGGGTGCAAAAGTAGCGTATTTCTGCCGAATATGGAAAGAAAAAGAGATAAATATGTTTAAAGTTTCTGCTTTATTTATCCCAAAGCTGATAGTCGATTACCTGATTGTCGTTGGACTGAATGCTGTCGCTTGCCGAAGATTCAGACTCTTGGGCATTCTTCTCCAGATGATAATAACTCCCGGCCAGAGCTGCCAGCAGGGCGATGATGAGGGCACAGAGCAGGAGCAGGGCGTGGCGGTAACGGGGTGTACAGGACAGGCGTTGGCGCAGTTGGGCGATATTCTGCGGACGGCTCTGCGGGTCGCGGCAACTACAGATTTCTGCCATCTTGCTGAGCGCCTTATCGCCTGTAGCCTTGGCCATTTCGCCCAGTACCATGCCCAGAGAATAAATATCGGCACGCGGTTCAGCCTTGGCACCCGGTAACATCTGTTCGGGAGCAATATAACCCGAAGTTCCGGCTGGCGATTTCAATACGCAGAAAGAATCGCTATCCGAGAGGCCGAAATCGATGAGCTTCACGTTCTGCCCGTTATGGGTAATCATGATGTTGGAAGGCTTCAGGTCGCGATGAATCATCTGTTTGTTGTGCATGTATTCCAACGCATCCATCAGCTGTCCTGCAATCTTACGGGCGAGTTCTGCCGAGAGGGCATTCTTCTTGATGAGCTGTTCCAGATTGTCGCCGTCAATATATTCCATCACCACTACCGTGCCCAGGTTGTCAACCTTTTCCAGGTCGAGGGTTCGGCAGATATTGGGATGTTCCAGCTGCTGGCCTATTTCAAACTCCTTGGCGAGTGCCTGGCGGTAAACAGGGGTGTAGAGGAAATCGTTCTTGAGACATTTCAGCATGAAGCGCTTGCCGTATTTTGTGGCTGTAAAGATGCGTGTATGACCCGAAATAGACACGTAGCATTGGTGGAGATTGCTGAATGCATCCTCCACAGGCAAGGGGTTTGAGTCGCTCATCTCCTTGCTGATATCTTCGGTAAATCCCGATGTTGTTTTCTTCTTTTTTTCTGTTTCTTGCATGCTCACGGATTCCTCTTTTTCTTGATTTCTGTTGTATTATTTCTTATTGATGCTGATGACGGTAAGTCCGCCGTTTCTGCCGGCTACAAACGAGGCTGTACGTTCGCCGCCACGTTCGATGTAGGGCAGAAAGAGGGGTTGCTCCTTGATGAAACAACCTGTTACGAAGCGGTCGCCTGGCAGCAACTTGCTGTTCTCTGATTTCTCTATCTCATAGGTACTGCCGCCCAGATAACGGAGCAGCAGCAGACGGTTGGGACTCCAGCCGATAGAAACGAGGGAGCCTTCACGCAAATCGCTGCTTACCAGTTGATTTGCCTTGAAGAAGGAACTGTTGTACTTGGTGCTGGTCTTGAGCCAATGGGTAAAATCCATGTAGTTCTTATGCCCGATATATTGGGAAAGCACATCGAGGGTTACCATGCGCGGCTTATGATTGTCGCTCACGTATCCATAAAGGCGTTTGAGGGTGGATGGCGAAATTGTTCCACATGTTTTCTTCTCCAGATAGAGTGAAAACTCTTCAAAGTCGGTTGTCGTGGCAAGAATCTTGCCGTATTTCTGTTCTACGAGCGATTTGAGCTCTTCTATTTCGGGTGTTGTCATAATTTATTCTTTAACCGTATGAATGTTCTACAATTCTATTCTTCTACGATATGGGTGAATTTGCCCCATATCTTATGGTTCTGATACCCCTTTTTCATACCTGCGGGCACGTGGACCACACAGGTGGTGAAGAAGTCTTCTACCTTGTTGGAGAAGGCGTTTTCTTCGCAGTAAGGTATCATGGAAGCTGAAACATAGAGGTCGGTAAGCGGACTTTCGTCGAAGGCGTAGTTGCTGATATGCTCTGTGTTAGCTCCCAGATATACTTTCGTGAGCTTCCGGCAACCTTGGAAAACGCCCGTAGGAATCAGCCTGATGCCTGCCCCGAGATGTATTTCCTTTATCTGGCTGTCCATGAAGGCACCTTGTCCTAATGTTTCAACGTTGTCTGACAGATAAAACGCCTCGATGCTGCATTCCCTGAAGGCGTAGGCGCCAATGGAGGTGAAGGCGGAAGGAAGGGTGTATTTACCTTTCTTGCCCATCGGGAACCAGACGATACTGTTGCCCTCTGCATTCAGCAGCACGCCGTCCTGACTCTTGTAATGAGCGTTGGCAGGCGATACGGTAAGGGCTTCGAGTGCCGTGCATCCGCTGGAAGGGAGAATGCTGCTTGCTGAGGCAGGAATCTCTATCTCGCGGAGCGAAGTGCAATCGGCAAACGCATCTTTCTCTATGGTGGTTGCATCGGCAGGAAGAACTACGTGGGTGAGTCTTTCGCAACCGGCAAATGTGCCTTGCACCATCTTGTTTTCTGCTGCTTCGTGATGATAAGGACCTACCATTCCGCCGGCTGCCAGGTGAACGTCGGTAAGGTCTATATCCGATAGCTTGCCGGGGGTGGCTGTGTTATTGTTGTCGCGCCCCATCATCATTCTCATACAGCTGAGGTCTTCGCCGTTTAGGGTTCCGGCTATGGTCAGCTGGGTATATTCGTAGAGATGGTTTCCCATCAGCTGGGTCAGTTCGCCTGTTTCGTTTAGCGTAATGGCGTCGCTCGTATCATATCTGATGGCGGTTCCGAGGGTTTCTCCTACCGTATTGCGGGCGAAAGGCTGGAACTCGTAGTGGGCATTCCGTTCCAGATTTCCGATGCGCAACTTGATTTTGCCTTCCTTTCCGTCAAAGTTTTCTACGATGCATTTCTGCTTGTTCTCCGGCTCGCCGGTCAGATAAACGTAGCATCCGGTTTCGGTCATCGGTTCGCCTCCATCATCGGTTATTTCGTAACTTACGAAAGCGCTCATCGGTCCGTGGCTCAAGAGCGTAGCCGACGTCAGTTTCGGACTCATATTGGGCTGGGTGGTAAAACTCATCATGTTGCTGGTTGTGGTTGTTCGCCCGTTGTTGCCCTGCAGCATATAATAATAGGTAGTGCCCGCTTTGAGTCCCGTCAGAACTAGCGAGACGTCAGTTCCCTGGGCATGAACCTCGCTGGTATTGAGGTCCATGCTCTCCGAAGTGCCGTATCTGAACAGAAGTTTCGGCATTTCTGTTTCTCCCTCTATGGTAGCTAATCCGTTGAGGGTAGCCTCAGTCCGGGTGATGTGGGTCGCCTCTGTGGTTACCAGGTGCGGCTCCAGATAGGCAGGTTTATCGCTATTGCTGCATCCTGCCATCATCATGCTTCCTATCAGGAGGGCAAGAAATCTGATGCTGCGTAATATGCTTTTTATGTTCATTTCTTACTTCTTTAGTTTTCCTATTTTTATACCTATGCCGATGCTGCCCTGCCATTGTTTTCCGGCGATGGTGATGGCTGAGGCTGCGATGCTCACTCTGCTGAACGAGGCGAGCACACCCATCTGGGCTGCGAAGCCTTTGTGGGTAAGGTCTTCGTTGAGCAGGTATCCGCCTCCGCTGCTCTCGGTCTGCTGCCAGGCTGTAGCGGCTTTGCCGTAGCCTACGCCTTCGAAGAGGCAGAAACCATGCGTAATGTGGTGGATGGCTCCAGCTGTAAAGGTGTAGTTCTGGTGGCGTGTATTGCCTGTATAATAAGGTTTGATGCTGCTGCCCGGCGTGTAGCCTTCTTTGTTGCAGGTTCCTTCTGTGCTGCCGATGCGCTTGAGGTTGCTGCTGGCATGGATGAAGAAGCCGTGACGGCGCATCAGGGCAAAGAAGAGACCATAGGAAGGTCCGTCTTCATGGAAGGATAGCGTAGCGAGCGTGTAGAGGGCGAGTGGCATCTTCTGACGTACTTGTGGTACGGCAATCGTATCTATTACCGTCTTTACCTCTACGATGGTGTCGTGCTTCTCCTGGATGATAGGAGTAAGTTTGGGCAGTTTCAGCTTCAGCTCGTAGGTCATTCTGCTTTCCAGCGGTTTGCTGAACCGGTAGTCGCGGAGCACACCCCATTCCGGATGCTTGATGGTGAGCAGTTTGGAACCTTTGGGAAGATAGAGCCAGATTTCGCCCACTTCGTCTTTTCGCGATACGATGCCGAGCGGGGTGGAGAAGGCAAAGTCGGAGGGCGCTTCTACCTTCATCAGGGCGCAAGGCTCATCGTTGAGGTCGCGTACGGGGGTGATAAAGGCACTCACGTCGTTGGGCAACAGACGGAAACCTGCTACCGAAAATTCCTGTGCCTGGACGGATGCCGACCACAGGCTTAATATGAATAAGAGTATCGTGAGTCTTAAACTCCCGGCTCTTAACTTCTCACTCCTAACTGTCAACATATTATTTATTCTAAATTAAAGTCTTGTATACTGATTACATCGTCTCCACTATGTACGGTTCCTGCCGGTTGCCAGGTGCGCACGTGGATGAGCGGCATAGACGGGTTGCGGAAATCCCAGAGCAGAAAGAGATAGCCGTCGTCTGCGTAACGGTTGCTCTTGTATCGCTGTCTCAGGGTGACGCCGTAAATGCCGTCCATCGTAGGATGGCGCATAATGCGGAATCCCGAGAACTTCAAGTCTATCTTCTGGTTGACTGTAAATACCTTCGCCAGTCTTGAAATATAGTCTTTCTTCGAGTGAATGGCGTAGGTTACCTTTGCTTCAGCCTGACATTTGTTGTCGTTGGCTGCAGGTTTTACCACGTTTCCTACGATGATGAGTGCCTTGTCGCTAAACACCTGTTTCAGAAAATCAAGATCCTTGGTGGTATAGGCTGTGCGGAAATGTTCGCAGTAGTTGAGGATGGTGTGGCGGCGTCTGGCATCGGTCTCTGTGAGTTTGCCCTGCATGATTTTCGAGGCTTCCTTGTAGAAAGGATTCGACTGCGCCATCGTCTTGAGATCTACCTGCGAAAGATGGCTGGTCTTTCCTGTTTTTGGTGCGTTCGCTTGCCTGTTTGCCTGTTCTTCCGGTTGATAATCAGCCGAAGTTTTTGCGGTTTCTTCCGCCTCTCCATTCATCAGCATCTGCGCCTGCTGCCTGTTGTCTTCTGGAATCGCATTCTTGTTGCTTTCCGTGAATACTACCATACCCTGGCGGTCGATAAATCCCTCTCTCTTAGAGTTTTGCTCGCGGAACCGGAGTTGTCCGTTGCGGTAACGGGTATCTAGCAGACAGCCACGCAAAGGGATGACAAACAGCTCGTTGCCGTCTGCATCTTCTACCACGTATCGCTTGCCTTTCGCGCCGTTGTCCTTTTCTACAAGTTCCAGTCCTTCGTTCACTCCGTATCGGGTTTCCTGGCTGTCGCCTTTATAAACGGCAGAGGGTAGCAGCCACAAGGCTGCCACCCATCCTCCGAGAAGGAGTGCTAGAAGGGATAATATCAATACCGTCTTCTTCATCGATAATTCTCTGTATTTTTATCTTGCATAGCCCTTCGGGAGAAAGGCTTTCTTACTTATTTCCCCCAGTTCTGAATCTCGCCGCCTATCTCTATCTTCACCTGGTCTGGGTTGTCAGAAATAATGAAGTTGACAAGATGTTCGGTTCCGGGTTTAAACTGGAATCTGCTCTCGTAGAGATAACTTACACCTTTCATTACCACTTCGATGAGTGGTCTTCGGTTTTCTATGCGTTGAGGCACGATGATTGCCGAGTAGATGTAGTCGCTCTCCTGATGGGCGATGATGCTCTGCTGGGTTCCCTTCACATAACGGGTTGCCACGCCTGCCTGAAGGTCGATGGTGGCTGTAGGTACCGTGCTGTGGATGGTTACCTGGGCATGGGTAGGCATTTCTCCCTCAAAGTCTTCACCCTTGATCAGGCGTATCTTGAGCTTGCTCATGATGTGCTTGAAGTTGAGGCTGATAGGGGAGTTGGATGCCTGGATGTCCTTGCTGGTGGCAAAGAGCAGGTCGCTTGCCTCGTAACCGCCGAGTGCAGTTGCCGTCTTCGGGGTACTCTGGTCGAGGGCTACGCTGAAAGGCTGGTCTGTCGTGCTGCTTACGCCCTGTATGTATGGGTAGTAAGCGTAGGCGTTGTAGGTGCCTTCGTCCCAGTAGAGGGTACGGGCGGCTTCCCATTTGCTGCCATCGTAGGTGAGTGCTTCGTTGTTCACGAGATTGCCGCCTATTTCGAGTGGAGCCTTGCTTTCTGCCACGTAGAGACCTATCTTGTCGTTGGACTCGAAACTGGTTGCCGTGGCACGGCTCTGGCCGGGATAGTTTACGGCAAAAGTCATCGGCGTAGATTGGGCATCCTTGTATCGGGAGGTTGTTTCCACCTCCTCGCTACATGAAACCATTCCTAATATAGCCAACGCAAAACTGGCGTATCTTATTATATGTTTCTTCATTTTTTTCTTGTTTTAATGGTCCATACTCTGATTTTCCTGGCATCTGTCCTTAGCGATGCTTTCTAACCTTTGCCATCTTCAGCGGACTGCCTTTATGGAAGACTGGAGCATGCTGGTAGGTTCCGGATGTGCGCTGGTCGCCATCGCCGCCGAAAGCACGGCTCTCTACGATTCCCGCATCCCGCTTGTCGTTCTTAACGAAGTCTTCGAAACTGTAGGTTTCTCCGGCATAAGCCTTGATGCGCTTCACGATACTCTCACGGCTGATGGTGCTGTAGTAAGGAATATCGTTGTTCATGCAGGAGTTCGGCTCCGAACGGAATACGCCTCGGTTGTGCATGTAGCCTCCCTCGTAGATGTCTACGATGTCGCTGTAGCGGTCGTCGAAAATCAGATGGCTCCAGCCTACGCTATGCATCTTGCCGGTAAGTTCCAGGTTGTCGTACCAGCCGAGCGACTTGGCTCCGTTGAATTCAAGAACGTGTCCGCAGCAAGAACATCCACAGGCATCAATGAAGGCGTTGTGATAAATGTACTCATCGCCCAACTTTCCGAATCCGTGTCCGCCTGCCTCATGCTGGATGACGCCACGGGTATCGAGTGGATAACCATAGGTACTCTGAGGACAGAAGGCAATAGCCGAACCATCTTCCCACATCTGGCAGATGCCGCCGTAATCGGTAGAATTAGGAACTATGATGATTAGGGTCTGATTCAGATTGCCCTTGTTGACGGTTGGAGCGCCCAATGCATAATCGAATACTTCGTCATAATCTGCCTTCAATCCTACGCCACCGGTAAAGGTGGTATTGAATCGGTTGTAGCGGATGGTGTTCACGGCTCCCACGCCTGATTCCGTAGAAAGCGGAATGGCGGTATAGACGTTGAAGTAATCACGATAAGTCTTGTAAGGTTCGATACCGAAGAAATACTCCACTTCCTGCTTGATATTCTCCATATATTTGCCGCTGGCAATATCCTTTGCATTATATCCGTCGCCGAGCAGAACGATGTTGATTCCACCCTTGTTGCCCTTGGTAGCTTTCTGCAGGGTTACCCATTCATCTTCTCCATATTCATAGCCATACTGTGAAACGCTGCATTCATGGGTGTAGTCTTTGTCTTTCAGTCGGAACACCACCTTTCCATCACGGCTATCGGCATTCTTTGACATTCCCTTGATGGTAAGGGTAACTTCTGTTTTCTTGTTGCCGCTGGCAGGAGAAACCTCGCACCAGTCTGGCTTGCTGGCTACTTCCCATTCGCCTTCGGCGTTAATCACCAGTTTCTGCTTATGTTCTGTGCTCAGGGCGCAGGCTACAGATGGACGGCAAACGAGCTCGTGGTGGGCAGCGATGCGCTTGAAGTCTTTCCAACCGTTGGCTGATTGATACTGAGCGATGGCTGATTCTGGAACTTCAAGGGTAAAGTTGTCCTTTGCCACGCCATCAAAAGCACCATTAAGGACATTAGCAGGCATATCGCTTTTACAAACAATGCTGCTTATCCCATAGCAGCCATTAAAGGCATTGTTTTGTATGGTTTCCATACTTTCAGGAAACACTAATCCTTCGATGCTTCTGCAATTTACGAAAGCTTGTTCTCCAATACTTTGTAAACCTTCCGGAAATTCTATTGTTCCCATAAGACGCCAACATGATCCGTCTCCCTCTAAATCACCAAATGCCTTTCGACCGATACTTCTTAATGTCTTTGGTAAATTTAATTCTCCAGAAAAATCACATCCAGCAAATGCGTAGTTTTGTATGACAACCAAATTTTTAGGTAAGGAAATTTCTCCTTTGAAATGAGTTCCTCTAAATGCGTATTCTCCTATTGAGGTTATACCATCATGGAAAGTTAATGTTCCATTGAAGCTTCCGCAGTATTCAAACGCATTATTAGGAATCTTATGTAAATCTTGAGGTATACTTAAGCTTCCGCTAAGATTCCTACAATCCCTGAAAACATTGTCTCCTAGTTCGTTGAGCTTTTCCGGAAGTCGTAATTCTCCATAAAGTCCTTCGCAACCTTCAAACGCATTGCCAAGTATTTTCTCAAGATTGTTTGGAAGAACCAATTGACTATTGAATCCACAATAAGTAAAAACTCCTCCATACCACCAGCGAGCATAACCTCGACCTATATATTTCAACGTAGAAGGCAAAGAAATACTTCCACTTAAAGCACGGCAGTTGAAAAAAGCTCCTACTTCGATTTCTGTTACTCCTTCAGGGATGTTGATAGATCCAGTGAGATTTTGACACTCACCAAATGCAGCAATGCCAATTTTCGTTAATTTGTCTGGTAGAACAATTAAGTTTAGCGACTTCTTGCCATATAAAGCTTCGTATGGCATTTCGTAGTCATTATATGGATAATCGCCAGGACTTCCTCCAGTTAAGGTCTGTTGACCACCTCTGATAATCACTTCTTTCAAATTCAAAGCTGCAAGATATTCCATACTATCTCTCATGAAGTAGAAATCCTGGGCATTAATCTCACCCGTAATCTTCAGATTCTTAATCTTGGTATAGTCCTTATTAGCCGCAGTAATGGCATTCTTCAAACCTCCAGGAGTAGAGTTGATAACAATATACTCCTTCGCCGTTGCATCATGACTTACCAAATCATTCTCCCAAGGAGTAATGCTTTCGCTTACCAAAGTAAGCTTGTAAGCGCCGCTTCCTGCCTGCTTATCTACCTTGATGCCGAAGTTCATCATCTTGCCAGATACGTAGGTAAGTGCCTCGTTCTTAGTAAACTTATAAGGTACGCCACCAATGGTGATGCTGAAGAGAGTTGTGCCGGCAGCCACGGTTTGAGGAACCACGATGGTGCGCCACTCGTCGTTTGTACGAGATGGAATGGTCATGGTGTTCTCTACAGCACCTGCAGTCTTGATTTCGCCAGTAGAAAGATTGATGCTTGCCTTGCGGGCTACGTTGGCTGTCAGGACAATCTTCTCCAGATTCGCCCATTCGCCCTCAGCAAAACCGGAACCCTGAATCAGGGTAACACGGGCATTAGACATGCGATGCGCCATAGGCAAACGGATTACGCTGGTGGTAGGAGCCACATCCACCACCTTGCCCCAGAGAAAATCGCTTGCTTCGTAGCCTCCCATTTCGCCATTCTCGGTAGCCTTGCTCTGGTCTTTCTGTACTTCAAACTGATAATCCTCGATGCTCTCAGGATTGGCAAAAGGATAGTAGCCATACACATCAATATGCGTATGCTTGTCTTTCCAGAAAAGATCATAAGCGGAGTTCCACTTATAGTTAGGCTCATCGAAAGTGTGGCGCACATTATCGCCACGGTTGCCGTTTACCTTCAGGGTTCCAGGCTTGTTTCCCTCGTAATCTACGATGTAAACGCCCATCACGTCGCCGTTGCAGAAACCATTGTCGTTGACGCGGGTTACGGCAAGCTGGTCGATATCGCCCGAAAGCTGGATGCGGTTGCTGTCGTGCTGCTCGGTCTTGTCGCCGAAGAAGTCATCGCTACAGCCCGTCAGGAGCATGGCTCCTGCCGCAAGCAGATATAATAAGGAATGTTTTACTCTTTTCATAAATAATTCTTTTAGGGGAGATGACCTTTCTCAGTCAGAAAGATCATCTCTTATTATTTCTGGATAGAAAATCGTCCGTTCTGTTATTCGGCTGTTCCGCCATAGTCAATACCGTCGTCTTCCCACTTGCTGATGTTAACATTTACGCCGTTGCTGGTCTTGCTGAGCGTAACGGTAAACTTATGCATCCTGCCAGCCTCGAAAGCGGAAAACTTGGATGACTTAGGAAGATTGAAATCTCTGCCGTCAACATTTACGGTAATGAGATTTCCCTCGCCTACGGCTTGCGGAATGATGAGCGCCTTGTAGCTGTTGCCTTCTTCCTTGAGCGGAATGATGTCTGTATCATCGCCCTTGGCTGTTACGGCACCTGTAGAAAGATTGGCTGTAGCCTGTGTTTTCAGGCGGTTGATCTTTACGCTAATCTTGGCTGCAGCAAGCGAAGCCTCTGTAAATCCGTTTCCTGCCACGAGTTTGATAATCATCTGGCTCAACACGTGCCTGGCTTCTATCTTCACGGCACTTTCTGTAGGAGCTGCATCTGTAGTCTTGCCTATCAGAAGTTCGCTAGCCTTGTATTTTTCCGTTGTGCTCTGGTCTGCATTTACGGTCCAAGGCATCGCCTCTATGTTGCTGATAGTGGCTGTATATGGATAATAAATGTAGAAATCGGCGTGGGTGCTGTTGTCTTTCCAGTAGGTTGGAGTTGCAGCCTTCCAGGTTCCATCATAAGTAAATTTCGTGTTGTCTATATAGTTACCTGTCGTTTGAAGTGTTGCGGCAGAGCCATCGGCTTTATGGTTGACAACAAACAGCCCTATCTGGTCTCCCGTTTCAAAAGCCAGATCAGTAGCACGGCTTATCGAAGTGCTGATGCTGATAGGCACTTTTGCTGAAGGGGTTGGACTAGGTGTAGGGTCTAATTCAGAACCTCCACCGGAACATGCGGTTAATGCGAGGAGCATGCTCCCTACGATTGCTAGATACTTCTTCTGTTTCATGATTTCTTCGTTTTATATGATTACTTTTTCTAGGTGTATCTGGAACTGCTAGTTTCATTTACTTTGCAAAGGTAGAAAAAAAAGTGTTATTATACAAGTTCATAATGGTTCATATATGGAAAAAGTTGCTAAACAACATATTTTCAGGGGATAAACGGAGAGTGGAGTCAAAGAAAAAAGGCAGTTTCCTGCTTGTTGGAAACTGCCTTTCTTTTAAAAGTGGGGATTGCCCGTCAGTTTTATCTGATGATTTTCATTACATTTTCTATGCTACGGTTGAATGGTCCGTTGTGCTCCAGTTTGATGGTACACATGGCTGCAGCAAAC
>ERZ1026886.1177-NODE-1177-length-11757-cov-13.277730_pt1 | contig 11757 bp, 7 predicted proteins | sample MGYA00380173_ERZ1026886 | MGnify/ENA primary metagenome ERZ1026886 (study PRJEB33269, sample SAMEA4719809) | human gut metagenome | biome: human-associated habitat; feature: organic feature; material: feces | place: Cameroon | collected 2013-10 ... | reverse complement strand
CAATATTGAGGGCATAAATGATGCTCAACCCTCACAATCAGGTTTACAATGTCATTCTTCAGTTTCATTTCGTTTTGGTTATTTTCTTAAATCTTACTTATATTTTCGTAAGTCAAACGGCTCTTTTTCTAGGAAATTGCCATTTTTTAGGGAATTATTGATTTCGGCTGCAAAATTACAAATAATATCATAAATTCGTGTTCAAATATCAGAAAATCGTGCAACTTTAACGATTTTAAGCATAAATCAGCGTACAATTTTGTAAAATAAGGGCATTTTCAGTATTTTTCAGTGCAGAAAAGTTTGGTCGTTTTAAATATTCACTATACTTTTGCAGCCGTAATCCAAAAATTTGAGATACAGATGAGCTAAAAAGTAAGTTGAAAGTAAACTGATAGTAAAAAGAAACAGTTGAAACTAAACTTCAGGAAACAAGAGTTCTCAGTAACTTCAGGTATTGGTGATCATTATAATAAAGAGTATAAGTAAGTAAAAGGTGATTCTAAATCATTCAATGTATTTTTTCAATAAAAATTAATTGAGGTATGAAGAAAAGGATTTTAATTGCGTTAGTAGCACTCGGCAGTTTTATCTGTCCTGCTCTAGCGCAGAAAGCAGCAGTAAAGACCAACTTGCTGTATGATGCAACAACAACCATGAACTTGGGTGTTGAGTTCGGTCTTTCCCCAAAATGGACACTTGACGTATCCGGAAACTACAATCCTTGGACGTTTTCAAAGAACAAGAAATGGAAGCACTGGCTCGTACAGCCAGAGGCGAGATACTGGTTCTGTAACAAAATGATGGGTTCATTCATCGGCTTCCATGCCCTGGGTGGATCTCACAACATCGGTGGCATGGATCTTGACTTCAAGTTCCTGGGCACTGATTTCTCTAAGCTGAAAGACTATCGGTATGAAGGATGGTTTATCGGTGCAGGTGTAGCTTACGGCTACGCTTGGGCTCTCTCGAAACATTGGAATTTGGAAGCTGAACTTGGCGTAGGCTACGTCTACTCTAAGGCAGATAAGTTTAACTGTGCACAATGCGGAGATAAACTTGAAGATGACAAGGCACACAACTATGTGGGCCCGACGAAAGCTGCCCTCAACTTAGTGTATGTTTTTTAAAAAGAATCAGTCATGAATACATATAATATAATAGGTAGTATGTTCGGAGCCTTGCTTATCGCGCTTCCTGTATCAGCCGATAACACCCAGCAGGCTTACAAGAACCTGAAAATCCAGAATAAGGCAATCAAAAAGGTTGGCAACCAGGTGAAAGTGGCTATGGACCTGAACCTCGACCACATTCAGCTTGCCAGCAACAACGGTCTCATCTATACCCCAATGATTCTCAACGAAAAGGATACGCTCTTTATGCCAAGCGTTGAGGTGATGGGTAAAAAGAGATATATTTACTATCAGCGTAACCAGAAAACAGCTACGTCAAACCCACTCATCGTGGCACTACGTAAGAACAAGACAGCACAGACGCTTCATTATGAATACGCCGCTCCGTTCAGCGACTGGATGAAGAACTCAAACTTCGCCATCAGCAATGATGCCTGCGGCTGCAACCAGCAACTTCTCGACGAAGGTATTCTGAATCCGGAAGGACGTGCATTCTCTACTCCGAAGAATCTCTTCTGTGCTTATGTCCAGCCTAAGGCGGAAGCCGTAAAGGCTAGAAAGGAGAACGGTTCTGCCCGTTTGAACTTCAAGGTGAACAAGTGGGATATCCTTTATGATTTGGGCAACAATGCCAGCGAACTGGATAATATCCGCAAGACACTCGACCTCGTGAAGAACGACTCGGATGTTACCATCACCAAGATAACGCTTCACGGATATGCATCACCAGAGGGTGGATATGCCAACAACAACAAATTGTCGCTTAACCGTACACAGGCACTTTTGCAGCATATCCTGAAGACCTATCCTATTTCTTCAAAACTGTTTGCGACCACTGCTACAGCGGAGGACTGGGCAGGAACCATCAAGTATGTAAATGAGAATGATGTTCCTCAGAAGGAAACTGCACTTGAAATCATCAACAGCAACATGCAGCCAGATGCCAAAGAGAAAACATTGCTCAAGAAGGCTCCTCAGGCTTATCACTATCTCCTGCAGAATGTATGGCCATCACTTCGCCGTACCGACTATACGATAGAATATGATGTACAGGCATTCAATGTAGAAAAGGCTCGCGAGGTTATCAAGACCCGTCCTCAGAAACTCTCTCTCCAGGAGATGTATCTGGTAGCGCAGACTTATCCTAAGGGTAGCGCCGAATTCAACAATGTTTTTGACATAGCTGTAAGAATGTTCCCTGAAGATAAACTTGCCAATCTCAATGCAGCCTCAGCAGCCATCGAACGTGGCGACAAGGTGAGTGCAGAGAAATATCTCCTGAAAGCAGGCGACAGTGCCGAGGCTGACAATGCCCGCGGTTGTCTGGCTGCCATGAAGGAAGATTATCAGACTGCCAAGCAATACTTCGAGAAAGCAGTTGCCGGCGGTTTGAAGGAGGCGCAGGAAAACCTGGATAAGGTTAACCAGGCGCTTTAAAGTAAGTATTTACTTTCTATTTATATAAGTATAAGTTAAAAAGATGATGTTAAATACGATCTGTTTTCAGCGGATTGTGCCAATATGTGCGAAACTTTATTTTGAGAATAAGAATTAATTAAATATATTGTATAACTTTTTTTGTATTAAGTAAAAAGATTATGAAAAAAATGAATTTGCTCGTAATGAGCTTGGTTTCAGCCGCAGCTTTGTCTTTCACCAGCTGCAGCAGTAATGATGATTTGGCTGGTGACGCTGGTCAGGAGAAGGTAGATGGTTTCTACATGACTTTGACTGTTCAGACTCCAAATGCTAGCGGTACAAGAACTTCAGTTCTTGATCCTACTGAGAATGCTACAGCAGATGAGGCAGCTATCACAAAAGGTACTTTGTATTTGGTAGATGCCCAAAACAACATTGCTTTCTCTGAAGACTTATCTGATTTAGATTGGTCTGGAGCCGTTGGTGAAGGAGAATCAACAACAAAGAAGGATGGCGAAAGGACTTTCAAGATTGAGGTTAAGAAGGTTCATGCTGGCAAAACATACAAAGTATATTTCAAGGCGGGTGACCAACAGCCAACAGCAGCAATGAACTTCAACCCAACTCTTAGCAACATATTTAAAACTGACGCTAAGTTTGCTACTCCATTCGCTGCAGCAAAGAACTTTGCTATGTTCAACCAGAACGATTTACAGGAAAATGGCAACGGTTATACAGTTACCTTCATCAAGGCTAACAATAATGAAAATAACCCTGCAAAGGTCAATCATGGTGGAGTAGCAGGTGCTCCTATCAAGGTTGAGCGTGTAGTAGCTCGTATCGATGCTCCTGTAAATAAATCAACAAAAGTCCTTGCAGAATATCCAGCAAATGCTTCAGAAGGATTGAAGGTAGCAATAGATGATGCAAAAGAAAAGGTTGACAAGATTGAATTGGTTGACTATGCTGTAGCTAACTTGGCAAATCAGTCTTACGTGATGCAGACATGGAGTAATAACAAGCTTAGTCTTCCAGCTAACACCGACTATACACAGAAGGCTACTGAATTCGGTACTAAGTATTATTACAAGGATAATAAATTCTTCAACAATAATACAGTAAACTACGTATTCGAGAACAATTCAACAGATAATCCTACAACCATGTATTTCGAGTACAAGGTTACTCTTAAGGATAAGGAGATGACTAATGCAGATTTCAAGGATGATGCTACCAATGCAGGTACATTCTATCGTTACAACAACGTAATCTACACCTCTTTCGATCAGATCTTCAAAGATTATACAGGTGTTGCAGACCTTTTCGCCAAAGACATGACTGCTGAAAAGATGAAGGAAGAATTGGCTAAAGTCATCAATGACGACACAAAGTTGGCAGAGTTCCGTCAGAAATACAACATTGAAGTATTCAAGGGAGGTAAGACATACTACAAGCATGTTATCCTGGACAAGCACATCAATGGCATTATCCAGCGTAACAGCATCTATCGCCTCAATATTAACAATATCTTCAACGTAGGTGCTCAGGTTCCTAATGGTGAGCCAACAGAGAATGAATTCTACTATCTCAACGTTACTGTTACTGTTAACCCTTGGGTTCTCAACGAAGACAACGTTAACTTGCAGTAATATTCCGTCAAACCAGACAGATAAAATATAAATACTTATATATATACCAAGACTCTCGGGGGAGCAATCCTCCTCCGAGAGTTTATCAATCAAACGTTCGTTCTGAAAAGCAACGAAACATTCTTAAAAGATAACTAACATTGCCGCCCATGTATAAAAGGCGGGAGATACAAAGACGTGCCGTCATACCCCATCCCGAAAGACTGGCACATTTCATCCTTAGAAAATTACGATGCCGAAGGCAACGAAACAGAGAGCTGATAAAGCAAAGATATTCGCTACCTACGGCACTCTCTATATAAAATAAGTAAAAGTAAAAGATTATAAAAGATAAAGAATATGGCACATTTCCTCAAAAACAAATGTTGCAAGCTGGTTTGCATCTCAGCCATCGCACTCACTTCTCTTTCATCCTGCATGAAAGATGATATCACGGGCTGCCCTACTGCTAAGTTGTCGCTCAAATTCGACTATACTTATAATGTGAAGGAGGCTGATGCATTCTCTGCTGAGGTGAAGAACCTCAACGTTTATGTATTCGACAAAAACGGTAAGTTTGTGGATAACTATACCGAGTCGGCTGACAAGTTTGAAACAGGTCATAAGATGGAAATCACCGACCTGCAAGCAGGCAAGTATACCTTCGTCTGCCTGGCTCGTGACAAGCAACCTGCCGCAATGGGAACAAGAGCCGATGGTGATGATGAGACCGAGTTTAGCTTTACTAAACTTACCCCAGGTATCTCAACCATCAACGACCTGCAAGAGGAAATGGGTAAAAGAAACGCAAAAGAATCCGTCAACGACAAGCACTTCACAGCCCTCTATACCGCACAGGACTCCCTCAACTTTGATGGAGAAAACGATGTACAGGGAAAATTGAGTCTGATGAAGTGTACCAAAACCTACCGCGTGGTGATGCTTCCATTCGAAGCCGACCAGGAAGGATTCACAGCCGAAAACTTCGATGTAGAAATCAAAGGTTCCGCCGCCCTACTCGACTATAAGGGCGACAAGGTAAAGCCAAAGGCAATCACCTATCTTCCTTATGAGAAGAAACTGGTAGAAAACCACAGCGGCAAGACCGAGGTAGAAGGCGAAGACGTAGAAAAGGCGCTGGTTTACGACCTGTCATCATCACGTATGTTCGAAACCAAAGATGACAACAAGAGTCGCACTGCCGACGGATCCAGCCAATATGATGACAAGCGCATCGTCATCACCGACAAGCGCATCAACAAAGTCATCTTCAACCACTCCCTGCCTTGGTTCCTCTCACTCTGTGCCAGCGACCGCTACGGCAAAGACTGGAGCGACCAGCAGTATCTGGACCGCCAGGACCATTACACCCTGGTATTCTACGTGCCAGCTCCAAGTTCTACCTACAGCATGGATGCAAGAATCAAGGTAAACAACTGGGTTCTGAATCTTCAGAATGCCGACCTGGGAAAATAAGAAAAGAAAGAAGTATAAGTAAAAGAAAGAAAACATGAAACGCTATCAATCTACTTTGACCAAGATGACACGCCCAGTGTGTATGGCACTCGCTGCCTTGCTCATGGTAGGCGCAATGGCATCCTGTTCAGAGAACGAAAATACAGAAACAGCTCAAGGCGACAATGCCTATCTGAGCCTCAGCTTCTCTACCGGCACCGGAAACAGTACCAGAGCCGGAGAAACCAGCGGAAAGATTCTTGCTGATAATGAAACTGATGCGAATCCTACTAAGGAGAGCGACATCCACAACATCAAGGTGTGGGTATTCAAATCAAATACCGGCGATGAAGCTACTCCTATCTCCTATAAAGCAGAGACGCTGAGCGAAGTGAAGAACGGTAACTATACGCTGAACCTCCGATTCCTGAGAAAGATTGGCGGAGAAGAAGTAAAAAACATCGACCTTTATATCCTGGCAAACTCTGAGAGCATCAACATGCTGGACCAGATGAAAGGCAAAGACCTCTGTTCTGTTACCCGCAAAGATCTGAAAGAAGTCAGTTTTACCTCACCTTTCGGTATCAATAGCGACGGAACACCAGAAACAAAAGAGGTTTCAAATGAAAAGGGACTCCCTATCTCCCGTGCGATCACGCAGATTTCTGTAGACAGTCATGTGGCTGATACAGAAGAAGGGGCCAAAGCCAAAGGTATCAGGATTCCTCTGGTTCGTGCCGTTTCGAAACTCCATTTTTACTTTGCCCGCAAGTCGGGTTCCGATGCCAATACCAGTCAGGTAAAGGTTACAAGAATAGAGGTAGAAGGCAACACCATTCCTACAGCCAGCTATGTTTTTCCCGACGAAGCGATATATAACGAGAATGGTTACAACCAGGACGTAACCAGCCAGAAATATAACAGTTCCGGTACAGCTTACGTATCATACGCTCTGAAACTGGCAGGTGTAGATAACAAGGATATCAAAAAAGTGGAGGATCCTAAGAGTTTCATCAAAAAGAGTAATCAGTCTGCCCAAGCATATCTGGATGCATTTAAAAATGCTGGCATCAGTTCTCACAATCTCTGTTATCTCCGTGAGACCAACAAAGCCATCCGAGGCACCATCCACTATTCATTAGATGGCGGAGCAACCGAGAAGAGCGAGACCTTCAATATTCCTTCAAGCGGAAATGCCATCAGAAACAGAGAACTGGTAGTTTACGGTTATTTCCTCAACGGACAGATGGGTAAGCTCACCGTTACTCCTACTATTCAGGAATGGCAGGATGGAGGAACATTCGATTTTATCGATGCCTCTACCAACGTGGTTATCCCTGACGGCGACAAGACTGATTGGGGCTACAAGGTATATTATGGTTTCCCTAAACGCGGACCGATGATTACGCTCAAGGATATCGATACCAAAGGTAAGCCTTGGATTCTCCAGACAGACAACCCGATGTTCGGATTCGTAGAATGCGATGAAAATGGCAATTATGAGGAAAATGATCCGGTTTACGATCCAATCATTACAGACAAGAACAATGGAAACAATATAATCGGATATACTTATCATATAGATGATTTCATCATCAATGAAAGTGGTGAGAATAAAACGCTTTACTTCTATGTCGTGCCAAAGAACAGACTGGATCTGGCTAAGCCACATAATGTAAAGGCGGAGGTTTTCCTGACCAAATATCCGAATGATAAGTTTATCCTGAATCCAGGACTCCGATATAAAGGATGTGAAGAGGGTAAATTTGCCGGTAAGGATATTCACTTTGAACAAGTATTATAAAGACAACAGAAAATAACATTCATCATGAAGAAGTTATATATAGACATAAGATTCGCAAAATGCCTCTTGGCTCTTACGGCAGGATGGCTCATGGCAGGATGCTCATCTGAAGACGAACTGGGAAACGGTTCGGCTGCACAACAGCTGAGCATGACTCCCATGGTCAACGACCTGCAACAAACTAGAGTAAAAGAAGAGGAGAATCTTAACGAGAAAAATCTGTTATCTCTCGACTTCAAGATGTTCGGACCAACATCCAGCGAACTCAGAATAGACCGTCAGTTCAATACCCCTGTTGAGAACAAAACAGAGGAACTGGGTTCGGGCAACTGGAAATCGGCACTCCATCTTGATGTGGATAAAACTTATCCTTACTATGCAGTAGCCAATGCCAAGGACAAGGACAATCTCAAAGGCAAGAACCTGGCAGAACTCCTTACCTGCACCCAGCAGGATGATGACATCTGGAAAACGGCAACCATGGTAAGCGACAAGAAATTTCTGATGAGCAGCCAAGGTGAGTATACCATCACCCAAGATCCGGAACAGAATATTCCGGTAGAACTGGTGAGAGCAGCAGCCAAAATCAAGCTGAACATCTCTTCTACGGTGAAGGATTACAAAATCAAAGAAGTAAAGTGGAAGTTCATCAATTACAATACCAATACTTATATCTTTGCCGGTCAACCTGATACTCCTAATGTTATAAAAAGCAATCAGGAGGAGAATGAAGCAACGGCAGAGAAAGATGAAAAGGGTAATGATATCTATAAGGTCACAACTTACAGCTATTCCACAAAATGGAGCGGGAAAACTGATATGCCACAGTTTGTTACAGATGTTACTTTCGAAAGTGCAGATGCAAAGACAACCATTACCAAGCATCTGGTTATCCCTGTGCGTGATCCGCAAGGCGAAAAGAAGTTAGACCGCAACTATATCTATACCGTCAATGCCGTTATCAAGTATCTGGATACCAAGACTGATATTGATTACAACGGAAAGGAAGACTATCTGAAATGGGCGATTACCAAATGGACGGAAGGTGAAGATACCCAAGTCAATGCGGATGGTGCAAGCTATCTGGTGGTATCTCCTACTGCCATAGATATCAAAGGTGGTGAAGACAATGAGTTTGCAGATTACACCATGCGTTGGTTCGCATCTTATGAATGTGACATTGAGAATCCAACTACTTATTATTTTGACAGATATGGTAACAAGCAGTCCGGACAGGATGGACAGATCAAGGCAAATTTCGAAGAGTCTACAGGAAATCGCTATAGAGGATGGATAGACGTACATGCTGGAGTTCCATCATACTATACTATTCAGTATTCCTATTTTAACATCAAAGTTAGAAACGCAGACAAAAAACAGGAAATAGCTGTAAGAAAGTATCCTTCGGTCTATTCAATGAATGTTAGAAGCGAAGGCACAAATGATTCTGAAGAGAAGAATCATCTGTATACGATACAGTTCTCCAGCAACAAGTATGCTACAGATTACACCATTGCCAAGCCTGTACTCAACAATGAGAATAAGTCTGCCGACAACACCGTTTCTCCTGCTTACATCCTTGCATCAACCGCAAAGGGTGAAACAAGCGCCAAGGATAATCAGGCTGCAAGAGATTACTGCAAAAAGTATCAGGAAAAGGCTACGACTTATAAGAATGAGAAACTCGAACTGAACGGTTGGCGACTTCCTACAAAGGAAGAAATCAACAGAATCTATAAGTTAGGCAACGAAGATAAGGCTATAGGCAAACAGTTGCTGAGAGGCGAAAACTATTGGACGCTGGATGGAGACAAGACCGAGAAAAACGGCAACACCCCGCAGAGCGGTACCTACGTTCGCTGCGTCCACGACCTGACTCAGGGAGAAATAGAGCTAATAGAGAAACAAGGTGAAAAGTAAAGAAGGTAAATGACATGAAGCAAATAAAATTATATATCGGAATCATAGCAGTCCTGTTAACAGCAATGTTGACAGGCTGTTCTGACTGTATAGCCGATAGCGAACCTTCTAAAGATGAAACCGAAGAAGGTTACTACACAGCCAGTTTCAATGTATCCATCCCCAACTTCGAACAACAGGTAACCCGAAGCACAGTATTCATGAATGAAGGAATTGGGAAAGACTGCATGAAACTCTTCTGCTTTGACAATGAAGGTCAGTTTGTAGGTATCGGCAAGGTTACACAATTTGATGAAATCAAAGGATTCACAAGAGACAATAATGGTACAATTCATGATAATGGAGACATTCATCCAGATGGAAGCACAGAACCGCATAATTTCAATGCAACCATACCAAACCAAACTTCTCGTATCCATCTGGTTGCCAACACAGAAAGCCAATACAAAACCATCAACTGGGACAACCAGGCAAACTGGGTGGGTATGCATGAGAACATGCTCATGACTACATTTGAAACAGAACATGGTGAAAACCAGGCTGCATATATACGCTATTGGGGATATATCAAGAAAGACTCTCCAGAAGAACTGAAAGAGTATCTGAAACCAGATACCAAAAAGAAAGATTATATCATCCATCTCATCAGAGACAGAGCGAAGATTTCTGCAGACTGGAGCGATGCGGTAAAGAAAGCAAATCCTGGTATAATAAACGACTTTAAAATGACAGTCATCAATGGTGTGGCTTACGGAACGCTGGCTCCCTTCAACAGAGACAGTCTGTTATTCAACCCTACGACAGGAGATGATAAGTGGGTATGGAAGGTAAATTATGTTACCCCAGCCATCAACACCCGGAGACTGAAAGGAGATGTTGGTCAGATGTTCAACCCGACAGCAGCTTTCGAAGAGCATAATCTGCCAACAGATCCTGCTAAAGTGATTTTGTGGCATGATAATCTCTTTTACCTGATTTACTTACAGGACAGCAATCATAAGCCATACGCCATCAAGCGTAATTATGAATATAAAATCATCATTGATAAGCTGGATAAGAGCTATGGCAATTCTAATCCAGAGATAGTATTGAAAAGTGCACCGGCAAACAACCCTTGGATTAGAGTAGAACAGATTGTACCGGGCGTTTCTGATGGAAATTACGAACTGGCTATCGTCGGAGGTACATATAAGACTGTAAATACAGGTGAAAAGACTGAACAGACTGTACAGTTCACTTATAAGGGTAGCGATGCCGCAACAAAACTTCCTAACGATTTCGAGGCTTTATGGACCGAGAATCTGGCATACGCAACATCAGATGCTCCAGTGGTTACCAACTATACTTATAATGAAGCATCAAAGACCGGTACCGGTACCATTAAGTACAAGCTGGACAAGATAGACAAGACCTGGCGAGAAGGCATCATCCACCTCATCGACAAAAAGCATGGACTCAACAGAAACATCCATCTCTATAGTGTGAGTGAGGCTAGTTATGACTTTCAAAACAGAAACAATATTGGCGCAACATTGAACAGCGAAGGAGATTTCACCATCACCATTCCTAAGGATTATCCTGACGGACTGCTGCCTGTGAATTTCAAAATCGCATCCAACGATATCAATCCAAAGGACTGGAAGGTAGAGATAGGAGATACTGAAGCCGAGACAGATGGCAACTGCAAGACAAACAGTTGGTTTACCTATAAGGCTGAAGTAATTCAAAGAGGTAACGAACTGCAGGAAACTGGCAGAACCTATACATATACCTTTAAGTTGAGGAATGTGCGCAGCAATGCGAAAAAAAGTGATAAGGGATGCTTCTGGCTGAAGGCTGATAACTTCAACCAAGGAATGGCTAAGAAGTTTGAATTCACCTATCAGTAAGTAAGTCTTAGAAGAGTTTAGTTCATATATCTGTATCGGGGCGCATATCGTTTCAAAATATAAATGCCCCCAAATATCGATGAAATAGGTAATAAAATAATTATCATTTACTATACAAATTGTATGCGGGAACCAATAAATTAAACTAGACTGGTCGTTGGAACTGTAGTTGCCGAGGTGATCTCACCTTCTATAGTTCCGCGGCTTTTTTTATATAAAAACCTTGCCACTTTCAATTTTATTTTGTAATTTTGCACCCGTTAGTAATATCATTAATTCCAATATAAAGATGGTGGCAAGATTCATATTCCTCAGTTTCATCATGATGGTTGGTGCCTTAGCTCCAGCCAAGGCTCAGAACAGTTTTCCATACCCTGCTCTGCCAGACACGCTGCGCAGCGTAGAGCAACGTGCTGCATACCTGAGTGAGCACTATTGGGACAACTTCAACTTCGCCGACACCCTGGAACTGGCAAACAAGGAGATGGCAGAACAGGGCTTTGTCAACT
>ERZ1026886.1175-NODE-1175-length-11774-cov-35.151122_pt1 | contig 11774 bp, 8 predicted proteins | sample MGYA00380173_ERZ1026886 | MGnify/ENA primary metagenome ERZ1026886 (study PRJEB33269, sample SAMEA4719809) | human gut metagenome | biome: human-associated habitat; feature: organic feature; material: feces | place: Cameroon | collected 2013-10 ... | reverse complement strand
TGTCTGTGAGCCTTTGCCTTAATGCCCGACGCGGGACGCGTCGCCCCCATTAGAGGTTGCGTTTTGTGGTTGCGTTTTGTGGTTGCGTTTTGTGGTTGCGTTTTGTGGTAGCGGTATCTTTACTATACTACAAATACTTTACTTGCCGAGTATCTTACATCTTACACTAACTCGTTGCAACTCATTGACTGTCAATGCTTTACTCAGTGTAAGATGTTACAAATTCCACCTACACGCAACCTACACAACTCACATGTTGCCACACGGACAAGCACGGGAGGAAGATGTCACGGCATAGGGGAGCAGAAAGGTCTGTTGCTCCGACAAATTGTTCTGCGTCCCTATGCCGTATTATCTACTGCATACGTCCAAACCGACTGCGTGACAGGGGGTGAGGTGTGTAAGATGTATGCAGGAGTGTGTAAGATACTTTGAAATCATCTTACACTCTTGAAATCTCTGTATATCAACTTGTTACGTACAAAAAGTGTAAGATGACAGTAAAAGTACATACACTCGTTTATAGGTAGGCTGACGGGGAGAGAATAAATATAACCACTAATGGGGGCGACGCGTCTCGCGTCGGGATTTTTCAGTAGCCTCGGGACGCATCGGGATTAAGGCAAAGGCTCACAAACAGACGTGTAATTAGCGCTGTTTGTGAGCCTTTATTATTTTGCGTTTTCCCGCGGGACGCGTCGCCCCCATTAGAGGTTGCGTTTGGCATATTAGCACATTGCTATATTAGCACATTAGCCACACGTTACCGCATTCACGCGATGGTTTCGCCCTTGAGTGTGGCACTTGAGGCGTCGGTGATGCGTACGCGTGCATACTGCCCGGGACGATAATTGCCGCGGTCGAACACCACCACCTTGTTTTGCTCGGTGCGTCCGAAAAGCTGCTCCTTGGAGCGCTTGCTCACACCCTCAATCAGCACCTCGTACTCCTGGCCTATGCAACGCTGGTTGCTCTCGGCGCTCAGTTCGTTTTGCAGCGCGATAAGCTCCTCAAGACGGCGTATTTTCACCTCCTCGGGCACATCGTCGGGCAAGTGGCGTGAGGCGTAGGTGCCGGGGCGCTCGCTATACTTGAACATGAATGACGAGTCGTAGCCACACTCACGCATGAGCGAGAGCGAGAGCTGGTGGTCCTCTTCGGTTTCAGAGCAGTAGCCGGCAAAGATGTCGGTGCTCAGTCCGCAGTCGGGAATAATGCGGCGTATGGCAGCCACGCGGTCGAGGTACCACTCGCGTGTGTACTTGCGGTTCATGAGCTTGAGTATGCGGTTGGAGCCGCTCTGCACGGGCAGGTGAATGTGTCGGCACACATTAGGCTCCTCGGCAATGACGCGCAGTGTGTCGTCGCTCATGTCCTTGGGGTGGCTTGTGCTGAAACGTATGCGCATGGTGGGCACGGCGCGGGCCACGGTGCGCAGCAGTTCGGGAAATAGCAGGTCGGTGCCGTCCTCGCGGTGCCAGCTGTACGAGTTGACGTTCTGGCCCAGCAGTGTCACCTCCTTGTAGCCGTGGCTTTCAAGGTCGCGCACCTCGGTGAGTATGCTTTGCACGTCGCGTGAGCGCTCGCGTCCTCGGGTGTAGGGCACAATGCAATAGTGGCAAAAGTTGTTGCAGCCGCGCATGATGCTCACAAAGCCCGATATGCGGCTTCCGCAGTAGCGTTCGGGCACAATGTCGCGGTAAGTTTCGGTGGTGCTCAGCTCAATGTCGATGGCCTTGTTGCCCACTTCGGTCTGTGCTATGAGGTCGGGCAGGCTGAGGTAGGCGTCGGGTCCGGCCACGAGGTCGGCACCATGCTCGTTGAGCAGCCCGTCCTTTACGCGCTCGGCCATGCAGCCCAGCACACCGATGATGAGTTTGCGGCCCTTGCGGCGCATGGCGTTGAGGGCCTCGAGGCGGTGTATGATTTTTTGCTCGGCATTGTCGCGCACCGAGCATGTGTTGAGAAATACAGCGTCGGCCTGGTCCAGACTTTCGCAAGGCTCGTAGCCGGCCATTTTCATGACAGAGGCCACCACTTCGCTGTCGGCCACATTCATCTGGCAGCCGTATGTTTCGATATAGAGATGTTTCATGTGTGTGAATATTACGCGTTGGCGGATTTCTTGGTTGACTCGTCAACCTGAAATTCCGCCAACGGTTTTGCGTTATTGTTATTTGCGTCCGAAGTCGGCCGGCACCTCGCCCCAGCGTTTCGTCTCCCACTTGATGATGGGAATGTCGCTGTAGTCGTGTGTGCGCAACCACTGTTCGGCGCGCTCAATGAGTTGGAACAGTTGTTCGGTGCGTGGGGTGCGCTCCAGTTTGGTGCGGCATTTGCGGGCCTTGACCCACAGTAGCGCGTTGCGGCTGTCGGTGTAGATGGTCATGGTGCGGCCGCGCTGCTTGAGCAGTGCCAGTGCATGCACTATGGCCAGGAACTCGCCAATGTTGTTGGTGCCGTGCACTGGGCCGTAGTGAAATATCTGTTGCCCTGTGGCCAGATACACGCCGCGGTACTCCATGGGGCCAGGGTTGCCCGAGCAAGCTGCGTCCACGGCCAGGGCGTCGGCCTTGACCTCGGGTGGCAGCGGCAGCACGGTGTCGTGTCGCCAGTCGGGTGGGGGTGGCGGACAGCCTTTTGGGCCGGCGGCAGGCTTGTAGCTGCGGGTGTCGGCAGGCTTTTCGGCATTTTCTGCGCCCTGGCTGGCGGCGTCGGCATGGGGTGCACCGCTTGCACTGTTGGGCTCGGGAGCGTTGGCAAAGGCCGCTTTGGCCTCGTCCTCACTCTTGAATGATTTGAACAGAGCACAAGGAAAGCCCGCCACTTGTTGTTGGCAGGCTTCCCATGTGCGGTAAATGCCCGGCTCGCGGCCACGCCACACTACGTAGTATTTTGGGGTTGATGACATGAGGCGGTGTTAGTTGTTAATGGGCTGCTACGACGGCCGTCAGTATATATTTTGACACGTCAAAGCAGTAATCGCTGAGTTTTCCCCACATACACGACCTACTTATTACATGCGTTCGGGCATTTCGATGCCCAGCAGTCCCATGCCCAGACGCACCACTTTGGCCACGTTGCGCGAGAGCACAAGGCGGAAGAGTTGCTTTTTGGCATCGGGCTCGCGCATGATGCTGAAGTCGTGGTAGAACTGGTTGTACTCCTTAACCAGCTCGTAGCAGTAGTTGGCCACGGCAGCGGGTTGGTATTCGGTGCCAGCCTGGCGCACCACAGCGGCAAAGTCGGCTATGTGCTGAATAATTTCCTCCTCCTTGGTCGAAATCTCCACGTCGGCAGGCAGTGTGTCGGGAATGTTGATGCCGGCATCGGCAGCCTTGCGCAGGATAGAGCGTATGCGGGCATAGGTGTACTGTATGAACGGGCCCGTGTTGCCGTTAAAGTCGATACTCTCCTCGGGGTTGAACAGCATGTTTTTGCGGGCGTCGACCTTGAGCAAGAAGTATTTGAGGGCGCCCATGCCCACGATGCGTGCCACCTCGTTCTTTTCGTCCTCGGTCATGTCGGGGTTCTTGTTAGCCTCGTCAATGGTCTGGCGGGCCTGGGCTATCATGCCGGCCACCAGGTCGTCGGCGTCAACCACCGTACCCTCGCGGCTCTTCATCTTGCCGTTGGGCAGTTCCACCATGCCGTATGAGAAGTGTACCAAGCTCTTGCCCCACTCAAAGCCCAGGCGGTCGAGCAGTATTGAGAGCACCTGGAAGTGGTAGTTCTGCTCATTGCCCACCACATACACCATCTTGTTGATGGGGAAGTCCTGGAAGCGGAGTTTGGCCGTACCAATGTCCTGTGTCATGTACACACTGGTGCCGTCGGCGCGCAGCAGCAGTTTCTCGTCAAGTCCGTCCTTGGTAAGGTCGGCCCATACCGAACCGTCCTCCTTGCGGAAGAAAAGGCCCTTTTCCAAGCCCTCCTCAACGGCCTGCTTGCCCACGAGGTAAGTGTCGCTTTCGTAGTAAATCTTGTCAAAGCTTACACCCAGAGCTTTGTAGGTCTCGTCAAATCCGGCATACACCCACTCGTTCATCTTGCGCCACAGGGCACGCACCTCGGGGTCGCCAGCCTCCCACTTTACGAGCATGGCGTGCGCCTCCTTAATGAGCGGACTCTCCTTTTCGGCCTTGGCCTTGGCATCGTCGGCAGTCATGCCCTCAGCCTCAAATTTAGCCTGCAGTTCCTTCACCTCGGCACGGTAGTGCTTGTCAAAGGCCACATAGTAGTCGCCAATCAGGTGGTCGCCCTTCTTGCCGCTGCTTTCGGGTGTTTCGCCATTGCCATATTTGAGCCATGCCAGCATCGACTTGCAGATGTGTATACCGCGGTCATTCACAATGTTGGTTTTCACCACGCGGTTGCCGTTGGCCTCTATTACGCCGGCCAAGGCCCAGCCCAGCAGGTTGTTGCGCACATGGCCCAGGTGCAGGGGCTTGTTGGTGTTGGGCGATGAATATTCAATCATCACCAGCGGACTGTCGGCCGTGGGGTGTGTAATGCCATATTCGGCATTAGCGTCGATATCGTTGAGCAGCCCAATCCACTGTGCGGGAGCAATGACAAGGTTAAGAAAGCCCTTCACCACATTAAAGCCTTGCAGCAGGGTGGTGTTGTCTTTGAGCCATTGGCCAATTTCCTGTGCTGTGCCCTCAGGCTTTTTGTGCGAAATGCGCAACAAGCCGAAAACCACCAGTGTGAGGTGTCCTTCAAATTCTTTCTTAGTCTTTTGCAGAGCCACTTGCGCGGCAGTGATGTCCTGCCCGTAGAGCGCCTTCACGGCCTCAATGACAGCGTTGGTGAGTTGTTGTTCTATTTTCATTGTAGTGTAGTGTTTGCTATTGAAAGTGTAGTGCTGGCAAGCGTTGTGGTTATCTTCCGAGCCAAGCCTCAGGGTTGAGGCGGGCCGTTTCCTTGCGCAGCTGGAAGTGCAGTGTGCTGTTGCCCGAGGCGTCGGTAGCCACCGTGCCAAGTGTTTGTCCGGCCTGCACGTTCTGGCCGCGTCGCACCGAGGTAGAGCTCAAGTTGCAGTAAACCGACATGTACGAGCCGTGTCGCACAATGATGTTGTAAAGTCCGCCTACGGTAAATATGGCCGTCACCTCGCCCTTGAACACGGCGCGTGCCTGTGCTCCGGGGTGTCCGGTAATGTTGATACCCTTGCTGTCGAGTTGCACGCCCTTTAGTCCCGCCACGCTGTATGAGCCATAGTGGCGCGTAATGGCATAGCTGCCCGTAATAGGCATGGGCAGTCGGCCGCGGCTACCGGCAAAACTGTTGTTGATGGCGCGGTCGGCATTGCTCTCTGCAAATTCGGGTGCCGTGCTCGTCTCCACGGGTTCGGTGTACGTGCGCCTTGGTTTCGTGCCAGTTTTTGTGGCATTCCGTTTGGTGTTGTTCCTCGTGTTGCCCGATGCCGTTGTTTTGGTGCCGGCATTGTTAGTCTTAGCCCCATTCTTGGCAGCCGCCTTTTTGGCGTTGGCTGCTGCGGTAGCCTTGCGTTGCGCCTCGGCACGTTCGCGTGCCGCCTGTTCGCGTTGCGCCTTGATTTTGGCCTGTCGAGCCAGTTCGGCCTTGCGTCGGCGTTCAGCCTCGGCCTTGCGTCTGCGTTCGGCGGCGGCAATCTCCTGTTGTATCAGTTGGTCAATGCGGGCATCGAGCGCGGCAGCCTTTTTGCGTTGTTGCGCTATCGAGGCCTGCAGTTCGGCCTGTTTCTTGTTCAGTTCGTTCACCACCTGTTGGCGTTCTTGCTGTTGGCCCTGCAGTTTGCGTTGTTCGGCCTGTCCTTCGCGCAGCAAGCGGTTCTTCTCGGTTTTCACGCCAAGCAGTTCGTTGCGTTTGGCCTGCACTTGCGCCTCCTTCTGCCGTATGATTTCGGCCTGGGCACGTTGGTAGCGGCTGAAACTGCTCAGGTAGCGCAGGCGGCGGTACATCTGCTTAAAGTTCTTGGCCGACAGAATAAACTGCCACTTCGACACCTGCATGCGGTTGTGAAATATGTACGACACCGAGCGCTGATAGCGTCGTTTGCACACAGCAAGGTCGGCCTCGAGCAGTTTCAGCTGGCGCTCAAGTCCGCTGATGGTGGTAGCCACCTCAGTCAGTTCGGCATGTATGCCGTTCACATACTTTTGTTGTCCTTCAATCTGCACGTTAATCACTTGCAGGTTGGCCAGTTGCGAGTTGACGTCCTTTTTGGTGGACTTCAGCATGTGCTCTTGGTTGGCAATTTTCTTTTTCAGCGACGTCTGTTCACGCTGCAGCGAACGTATTTTCTTGTTCGTCTGCGCGGGGAGCGCCAGCGCTGTGCCAAGGAGCAATATGCAGAGTAATATGCGGTACATTTACTAATGAGTTAATGAGGTAATGTGCTAACCCGTTGACGGAATTTCTGGTTAACGGGTTAACAAGTTGACAGGTTAACGAGTAAGTATGCGAAACGTTACATTCCCAGTTGTCCCAGCACCTGTTGCACACTGCGTTGCGTGTACTTGGCAGATACTGTGGTGCGCGTGTCGAATGAGGCATCAGCCTTAAGGCTCGACAGACTTAGAGCCAGCGTAATATCCTTTTTGCCCGTGCCCGTCACCGCCATGCGCATCTGCGTGGGGAAGGGGCGTCCACCAAACTGCTCAAAACCATCGTAGTTAAAGGCAAACTCGCCCTTCTCGGCGGCATTGTTGCTGCGCACCTGCAAGCGTTGAATGGTGTTAGCCTGCGGGTCGGCATAAAAGTGGTAGGCCAGTTTCGGCGTGTTCTTCGGCGTCAGCACGTTAAGCCCGGCCTTTTGCACCAGTTCAAAGCGCCCCAGCCCTTCGGCCGAAAGCGTGTGCTGGCCCGGAATGAACAGTTCGTTCCAAAACAGCGATTGCAAGGCATAAAAGTCGAGCCCCGCCTGGCGCAGAAAGCTCACCTCGCCATATTTGGCACGCACAAACTGCTTGTTCATGCGGTCAACCACCAGCACATCGTTGGGCGTAAACTCCATCAGGCCCACCTCCATGCCGAGAAAGCGCAGTGAGAGACGTATCACATTGTTGCGTTTCATCTGCAACTTGCCATTCACGCTCAGGTCCTTTCCACCCACACCGCTCAGCCTTACCTTCGTGCTCGCCGTCACGCCCTGTTGGCTAAGGTGCATGGCAGCCACCTTTTTCACACTGGCCAGGGCAGCCGTGTTATTCGTAATATGCGTAGTCTTGGTTGAGGCCGACGTGTTCGTGTCGGGAGCCTTCACCGCGCTCTTGCTCGAGCGGCAGGCCGTCAGTGTAAGTGCCACGAGGGCTATGTATAGATAACACTTCATCTTTGAAAAGTTGTGTATGTGTTTTAGTGATTGTGTAAAGTGGTGGGGCGGGGGAGCGAGTTGCCCCCCTTCAGTCCCCGTCAGCGGGTGCGCCGTGTGCGGTACAATTTGCGCTGCACCCGCCGTTTCGCAGTACGGTCGGTAGTCAGCGACAGCGCCTTGCGCCAGTAGCCAAATGCTGCGTGACGGTTGCCCGCACTGTAAGCAATGTCGCCCGCGTGTTCAAATATCGACGCATTCTCGGCCACCTCCTCGGTGTACCGCAGCGCCTCCTTTATATATATGTCAGCCTGTGCATATTGCTTTTTCAAGTACAATATCCAGGCATAAGTGTCAAGATACACCGCATTGTCGCCCTCAGCCTCCACCGTGCGGCGGCTCATGCGCTCCGCCTTGTCAAGCTGCCGCCTGTCAAGGCTCAGAAAGTAGGCAAAGTTGTTCAGGCACAACAGGTTGTTGGCGTTGTACGTCAGCGCATGGTCATAGGCCGCATAAGCGTCCTCCTTCAGTCCCACGCCGTGCATCACATCGCCCATCAGCGCATACACATCGCTCGCCAGCTCGCGGTCGGTGCTCTCGTCAATGCGTTCCACCCCGTGCTGCAACTGGCGTATTGCCTCGTGGTCGCGCCCCATGCGGTACAGCGCCGTACCCTCGTAGTAGTAAAACGTCAGTTCGGCCGGGTCATACAGCTCACCCTCGCGGCAGGTAGCGGCCACCTGGTCCATATTGTTGCGTTGCAGCATAATCCGCAATATTTGCAAGCGCGCTTTAGTATAGTCCGGCTCAATGCTCAGTATCGTGTGCATGGCCGTAAGCAGCGAGTCGTCGGGCATGCGCTTCTCTACCATGTAGTCAGCCAGCATCTCCGCCATGTCGCGGTTCTCCTGCGGCTCCGCCAGCGCCTTTCTGAACAGGGCCAGCACCGGAGCCGCATCGCCCCCGTTGCGCACATTGTCCACCGCAAAGCCACGCATAGCCTCAAGTCGTGCCCCGCTTTGCGTGCGCGGGTTGAGCACCACCCGGTTCAGCAGGTCAAGGTAGAGCGAGTCTGCCCCCGCCGCCTTGTAGTAAGCCAATAGCGAAATCTGTGCATAGCTGTTGTCAGGTTCTGCCGTCAGCACATCGCGGTATATGTCAAGAGCCTGCTCGTGGTAGCCGTGCTGGTCATACAAGTCGCCCAGCAGCACACGGTAGCGCAGGTCGTAGGGATATTCGGCACACAAGTCCTCAATGGCCTGATAGGCATGTTCGTCGTCCTTCATGGCCAGATACGTCTGAAACTTCTCCATACTCAGCGGTTCGCTGCGTCCGTCAAGCTTTTCAAGCCGCTCGATGGTACGTATGGCCCCGGCGTAGTCGCCGCTCGTTTTGTACAGCCATATCAAGGTCGAGAGCGTCTCCTCATTCTCTTTGTTCTCAGCTATCTCCTCATACAGGTTGATAGCCTCGGCAAACTTTGCGCTGTTGGCCAGATAGGTGGCCAGTGTCTCCTTAAAGTAGCAGTTGCCTGGTTCAAGCTCCACCGCCCGCCGCAGCAGCGTGTCGCCCTGTGCCCGGCTCAGCGTGTCTGAGTACAGTGAGTACGACAATTTCAGCACCCCCATCTCATACAGCGCTTCGGGCGCGTCAGGCCTTATTTTGAGTGCCGCGTCAAGCAATTCATATTCAGCGTCAATGTGCTCCGCCTCCTTTTGCCGTATAGCCTCCAAAAACAGGGCGTCAAATCGCCGTCCGGCAGCATAGCTCACCTGTGTGGCCACCCCCGTGTGCTGTTGTCTGTTGGGCTTAACCCCCTTGGGCGCCGTCATAGCCACCGTGTCGGGCTTGACCAGTGGTTTTGCCGTGTGGCATGCCGTCAGCACGCCGCTTGCCATAGCCAGCAACAGCACGCCGCACCAATGCAGCAAGGCCGGGGACCAACTCGTCCTCGGCTTGTGCCATTCAGGTATGTACGACGTCTGTTTCACTGTTCGTTTATGGGGGGGTAAGTAAAGAGGGGGCTTCATGAGGGGGCATTTTAAGTTGCCTGAAACGCGCTGAAAGAAAGCGCAAGCTCTAATGGGGGCGACGCGTCCCGCGTCGGGATAGAGGAGGAAGGGAAATACGAACTCTGCTAAACAATAGCAGCATCTTTTCCCGACGCGAGACGCGTCGCCCCCATTCAAGGTAGCGTTTGGTGCTTTTGGCCTTTCAACCCGTCAACTTGTCAACCCGTCAACCCGTCAACCAAGATTATATCACTGTTTGCCAGTATGGCCAAATCCGCCGTCGCCGCGTTCCGTACTGTCAAGCGCCTCCACAGCCTCCCATTCAGCCTGTTCGTAGCGGGCAATCACCAGTTGGGCAATGCGGTCGCCATCGGCAATGTTAAAAGGCGTGTCCGACAGGTTCACCATTATCACCCCAATCTCGCCGCGGTAGTCGGCATCAATCGTGCCGGGCGTGTTGAGCAGCGTGATGCCATGCTTCAAGGCCAGTCCCGAGCGCGGCCTTACCTGGGCCTCATAGCCCTCGGGCAGTGCAATGCTCAGTCCTGTGGGCACCAACCGGCGTTCCATCGGTTGCAGCGTGATGTCCTCCTCCAGATTGGCACGCAAGTCAAGACCCGCGCTCAGTGCAGTGGCATACTGTGGCAGAGCGTGGTGCGAGCGGTTCACTATTTTAATCTTCATACTGATATATTACTTCGTAAATGAGTGCATCGTGGGCTACAGCAGCCCTATGATAGTGCAAAAGTAGTGATTTTGGGGCAAACTTGTCCGCTTATAGCGTGTTTTTCAATAAATTTGCCACACCTTTGTGTGGTGACAGCACATGACGCAAACCACACCATCATTCCACACATTCAAGAGCAACATGAACTGGCAAAATCTCATATCGTCAAAACGTCTTGGCAAGGAGGCTGAGGCCAAGCCCCTCGAGGAGCGCCGCACCGAGTTCCAGCGCGATTACGACCGCCTTATATTTTCTGCCGCCTTCCGCCGCATGCAGAACAAGACACAGGTGTTTCCGCTCCCCGGCAGCGTGTTCGTACACAACCGCCTCACCCACAGCCTCGAGGTGTCGAGCGTGGGTCGTTCGCTTGGCACCGATGTCAGCCGCGAGCTCATAGCCCGCCACCCTGCACTGGCCAACACCGAGGTCACCGGCATGGGGGCCATCGTCAGTGCCGCCTGTCTGGCCCACGACATGGGCAATCCGCCCTTTGGCCACTCGGGCGAGCGGGCCATACGCACCTACTTCAGCGAGGGGCGCGGAGCACGTTTGCATCAGCTCGTCACCCCCGACGGCAAACGCCTCTCCGAGGCCGAATGGCTCGACATGACACGTTTCGACGGCAATGCCAACACCTTTCGTCTGCTCACCCACCACTTCAATGGCCGGCGTCCGGGAGGCTTTGTCATGACCTACGCCACCCTGGCCTCCATTGTCAAATATCCCTACGGCTCCGATGCCGCAGTGCGCAAACCCAAATTCGGCTTTTTCGAGGCCGAGCGCACCACCTACCTCCACATAGCCGACGCCCTCGGTCTCAAACGCTTGCCCGACCTCCCCGGCGGCATCATACGCTATGCCCGCCACCCCCTGGTCTACCTTGTCGAGGCTGCCGACGACATCTGCTATGAAATAATGGATATAGAGGACGCCCACAAGCTCCGGCTCCTTTCCGACGAGCAAACCATGGAGTTGTTCCTCGCCTTTTTCGAGCCTGCCGAGCGCGAGCGTCTGCGCAGCCGTTACACGCCCGACACCGATGTCGACGACCAGATAGTCTACTACCGCTCCTGCGTCATCAATGCCCTTGAGCGAGCCTGTGTGCGCATCTTTGTCGACAACGAGCAAGCCATACTCAACGGCACCTTCGAGGGCTCGCTCATCAGCCATTTGCCGCCCCTTTTGCACAACGCCTACCACCAGTGCGAGCAGGTGGCTGCCACACGCATTTACCGTTGCCACGAGGTTACCGATGTCGACCTCGCCGGTTACCACATCATCTACACCTTGCTCGAGCTCATCACCGATGCCGTCATGGCCCCCGACAAGGCCTATTCGCAGTTGCTTTTGCAACAAGTGTCCACGCAGTACGAGGTGCACGCCTCACGCGAGGGCGACCGTCTCATGGCTGTGCTCGACTACCTCAGCGGCATGACCGATGTGTATGCCCTCGACCTCTACCGCAAAATCAACGGCCACTCGTTGCCGAGTGTATAGCTTGTTAATGTGCTAATGTGCTAATATGCTAATGGGCTGACGCCGTAGCGTGGCTTGGCAGCCGCTAACGCGGGAGACATAAGAGCATAAGTATATTGTTTGTGTTAGCCGCTAACGCGGAAAACATAAGGACATAAGGACATAAGATATAACGTTTGTGTTAGCCGCTTACCGCGGGAACATAAGAACATAAGTTTTCTCTAAAAAAGGATTATGAGTATCCTAAGTAACACACGAAATC
>ERZ1026886.1157-NODE-1157-length-11998-cov-4.252282_pt1 | contig 11998 bp, 11 predicted proteins | sample MGYA00380173_ERZ1026886 | MGnify/ENA primary metagenome ERZ1026886 (study PRJEB33269, sample SAMEA4719809) | human gut metagenome | biome: human-associated habitat; feature: organic feature; material: feces | place: Cameroon | collected 2013-10 ... | reverse complement strand
GTTGAAAAAACAGCGCGCGGAGCACGCTAATGAAGAGATTAATCCAATCGGGTGGTTCAGGGTGACGCATTGACGAAGTCAGGAAGAAATTTAAATATGCAGTTTGCAAAAAGCCGTTATGTTTTTTGCAGAATTACGGAAAAACACCTATTTTTGCATGGTTAGCGCATCAGTTCTGCGCATGATCTACGAATCAATCTGCAATCTATCAAACTAACAGCCATTCGAACTATGATTGAAGCACCTTTAGTTGTTGTTGCCGTAGTGGTGGCAGCCATTATCTTTTTGAGTATCTTTTTCCACTTCGTCCCCTTTTTCCTTTGGCTCAGTGCCAAGGTTTCGGGTGTACGGATTTCGCTTGTCCAATTGTTCCTCATGCGCATCCGTAATGTGCCGCCTGGAATCATTGTTCCTTGTCTTATTGAGGCCCACAAGGCCGGTCTGCATACCATCACGCGAGATAATCTCGAAGCCCATTTCATGACGGGCGGTCACGTGCAGCGTGTCGTGCATGCTCTCGTTTCGGCTTCCAAGGCCAATATTGACCTCTCCTTTGAGAAAGCCACAGCCATTGATCTTGCCGGTCGCGACGTGTTTGAAGCTGTGCAGACAAGTGTCAACCCCAAGGTGATCGATACTCCTCCTGTGGCAGCCGTAGCCAAAAATGGTATTCAGCTGATAGCCAAGGCACGCGTCACGGTACGTGCCAACATCCACCAGCTGGTGGGTGGTGCAGGTGAAGATACCATCTTGGCCCGTGTGGGCGAAGGCATTGTCTCGAGCATCGGTTCGGCTGAAACCCACGAGCAGGTGCTTGAAAACCCCGACTCCATCTCTAAACTCGTGCTTTCGAAGGGCCTTGATGCTGGAACGGCCTACGAAATTCTTTCCATCGACATTGCCGACATCGATGTAGGTAAGAACATCGGTGCCACCCTACAGATGGACCAGGCCAATGCCGACAAGAACATCGCCCAGGCCAAGGCTGAGGAACGCCGTGCCATGGCTGTGGCCACCGAGCAGGAAATGAAGGCACGCGCGCAGGAAGCCCGTGCAGAGGTGATTCAGGCTGAGGCTGAAGTGCCCAAGGCGCTGGCTCAAGCTCTGCGCGAAGGAAATATGGGCTTCATGGACTATTATCGCCTCGAGAACCTCAAGGGCGATACCGCAATGCGCGACACCATTTCGAAAATCAATCCCTCCGACGTGTTGGGAAAGAAATGAAGTCGTCTGAACTTTTCTGAAATTCAAGATTTGCCTTTATTTTTGAGGCGTTTTTGGGCCTTGAAGAGGGAGTGTAGCGAGCTACACGACCGATGAAAGGTCAAAAAACGGCCAAAAAGAAAGGTGAAGATGGAATGTAGAAGAGCTCAAACTCCAAATAAATCTTCGTCAGAAAAGTTCAGGCAACTTCTATAACTGAACCTGCGTGTGGAATCCCCCTCCGCACCATCCTCTTCTAACGTTGTTGCTTGTCAGCGCAAGTCATACCTTACCCATAGAAGGATGTTCCTCCCCCGTGGTGGGAACGCCCCTCTATGGGGACTTGTGCAAAAAAGCGGCAAGCCTTTTGTTCTCGCAATCTCATTTCCAAGGAAAACCATTTAACAAATAGCAATCACATGATAAACACTACCCGACTTTCAGCCCTTGCTTTGGGCTTGGCATTTGCTGCAGGAAGCTGGGCCGATGTTCCCTTCAAGGTCACAAAGGTCACTGCCGACGGCAAATTTGATCCTTCCACCGTTTGGTACACCATGACCATCGGAACCGGAAATATCCGTATTTCCAACAACAAAGGCGCTGACTTTATCAGTCTCACTGGCAAACTATCGCCTGCCGACGAGAACCTTTGGTGCTTTGTAGGCGATGAAGCCAATGGTTACCAGATTTATAACAAGGAAACAGGCACCTCCATGGTGCTCACGGCTCCCGTGGATATGAGCGAGTCCGAAGGCGGAACGGCTTATGCTGTGTTGAAGGACGCAACCCTCACTGATGCTGCCTCCTCCAACCGCTGGGACTTCAAGGAAGCCAAGATGACTTCCGGCAACCAGAGCATCAGCGTGGAAAACGGATGGTATGTCAACCAGCATTCGCTGACGGCCAACATCCTCAACAATCGCCAAGGCAAACTGGCCTTTTGGAGTGCTGGTTTCGACAATGGTTCCGCCATCGTGGTAAGCGAAGCGGGAAAAACCTTTGAGGTGAACATGGCAAACGGTAAATTCACTGCAACCAACCCTGCAGGAACCTATGCCTCAGCTTGGGCTTCCACTGCCACTGACCCGACGCTTCGCCTCACTACTGGCGCAAACAATATGAGCAAACACGGCGACAGCGATTTCAATCTGGCTTCAGGTGGAACCAAATCGTCGACTTATAACCTTACGGCCGGTTCGGGCTATCTTGTAACGGGTTATTCCTTTACCTTCCAGAATGAAAAGGCCAATGCCAATGCGCTGAAATTTGTGGTGGGCGACAAGGAATACAATGTGACCAACGAACCGCAGACCATCACGGTCAGCAACTTGACGGAAGCCACTGCCCAGTTCACCCTTACCGGTGACAACCACAACGTGACGGTGACCAACTTCACGGTGGACGTCTGTGTGAGTTTTGCTGCCGGTGAGAAGCAGACCGACCTTTTCGTTACTGACGGTTCGAAGCCAGCTCCTTACCGTATTCCCGCCATCGCCAAGGCGCATAACGGTGACCTTATTGCTGTGAGTGACTATCGTCCCTGCGGCAGTGACATCGGTTATGGTCGCGTAGACCTTATGGGTCGTATCTCCACAGACAACGGACAGACCTGGGGCGAAGAGTTTGTCATCAAGAGCGGTACGGGCACAAAGGGTGCCATCGACTGCGGTTTCGGCGATGCTGCCCTCGTGGCCGACTCGGAGAGCGACGAAGTGCTGCTCATCTCCGTGTGCGGTAACACGCCTTACCCCAACGCCACCCGTTCGAACCCCAACCCCGTGGCCCGTTTCCGCAGCCACGATAACGGTAAGACCTGGAGTGACTTTGAGAATATCACAGAAAGTATCTATACGCTCTTCGATGATAGCAAACTGGGTGCAGTCAATGGCCTCTTCTTCGGTTCAGGCCGCATCTGCCAGAGCCGCCTTGTCAAGGTGGGCAAATACTATCGTCTCTATGCAGCTCTCACCGCTCGTCCGAACGGTAACCGCGTGATTTATTCCGATGACTTCGGAGAAACCTGGCACGCACTGGGTTGCCTCACCGTTTCGCCCGCTCCCGCTGGTGACGAGCCGAAATGTGAGGAACTCCCTGACGGCACAGTTATCCTCAGCAGCCGTATGAACGGTGGCCGCTTCTATAACTTATTCACCTACACCGACGTGGAAAAGGCTGAAGGTTCATGGGGCACTGTGGCCACTTCCAATGCTGACAACAAGGGAACAATTGCCACGGGCAACTCCACCAATGGCGAAATCCTCATCATTCCCGCTATCCGCAACAAGGACAAGGCTGAGGTTTACGTCGCTCTCCAGTCCGTGCCTTTCGGCAGCGGTCGCGCCAATGTCGGTATCTACTATAAGGAACTGAGCTCACCTGATGACGTGAAGTCACCTGCAGCCTTTGCTGCCAACTGGGACGGCAAACATCAGGCCTCCAAGTTGGGTTCTGCTTACTCCACGATGATCATGCAGGCCAACGACTCCATCGCCTTCTTCTATGAGGAGGAAACCTACGGTAGAGCCTATACGAACGTCTATAAGCAGTACAGCCTTGAAGGTCTCACGGGTGGTGCTTACACCTACAACAAGCACCAGTCGCCTGCCTCTTTCGTGAAGAAACAGCTCGAAAGAAAGTTGGAAGCCGCCACGAAGGATCTCGAATATGGTATTGCCGTAGGCGAAATGGACAAGAGCCGTCAGTCGGCCACCGAGCAGCAGTTCAAGCAGTTGGTGGCAGACTACGTCAGCAACCCCACTCCCCAGGAGTACATCGATGCACAGAAGCGCATCACAGAGACCATCGAGAATGGTCGCGTGCAGGTGGTCAACGGTCATGCCTACACCCTGCTCAACAAGCAGCGCACGGGCAAGTACCTCAATCCGAGCGAAACGGTCAACACCAAGGAGGGCAAAATCACCTTCGGCGGTGCAGATGCCGACTATGAGTCCGCACGTCAGCAGTTCGTCTTTGAAAGTACGGGCAAGGATGGCGAATGGTATATCCTCAACAAGGCCACCCAGACCTATCTGAGCGCCACCAAGGCAACCACCAAGCTCTTTGTCACTCAGGAAACGGACAAGGCCAATGCCGGTACCTACGTCGTGAAGCCCTACAAGCAGGGATGGAGCAACGTGGTGTGCACCAACCCCGCAGTGACAAACTATATCGCTCTTAACCTCAACGCCAACTTCCAGCTCATCCAGAGCACGGCAACGCCTGACGCTGCACGCTGGAGAGTGGTTCCCGCCGAGTACTTCGTTGAAGGCATCGGTGAAGTGGAAACCACGACAGAGCAGAAGGAAGTGACGCTCTATGACCTCCAGGGCCGCGTCATCAAGCGTGCTCCTCGTACGGGTGTCTATATCAGCTCCGACCACCGCAAGCACGTGGCCCACTGATCATTCCGGCGCTTAAATATCTAAATGAAGAAGGATTCATGATGATCCATCCACTTGTAATAAAATGAAACGAGAGGGTGTGTCCGGCACAATGCTGACGGACATCCCCTTTCGTTTGTTGTCAACATACCTAATTTATATCATTATGGGTGTCAAGTTCTCCCTCCATGAAGGAAGCGAACATCAGAACAGGGAATCCCCTGCTCATCACACCCGACATAACACAAACGAAATGAAAGTAATCAATCTCGGCGACCGCTCCTCTGTCATCAATTGCCACATGGCCCAGCTCCGCGACATCAACATCCAGGGAAACCGCACGTTGTTCCGTCGCAATCTCGAACGAATTGCCCGTGCCATGGCGTATGAAGTGAGCCGTACGCTCGATTATTCCGACAAGACCATCACCACTCCTCTCGGCACGAAGGACGTGCCTACGTATGATGACCGCATCGTGGTGGGCACCGTGTTGCGTGCCGGACTTGCTTTCCACGAAGGATTCCTCGACACCTTCGATCAGGCCGATTCTGCTTTTGTGGCCGCTTTCCGCGAAGAGGGCGGTTCACGAGAAGAAATGAAAATCCATGTGCAGTACATTGCTGCTCCCGACCTCAACGGATGTACTTTCCTTATGGTTGACCCGATGTTGGCCACGGGTGGTAGTCTGGAACTTTCCTACAAGGCGTTTCTCTCTCATGGCACTCCCAAGAAACTCCACATCTGCTGCGCCATTTCCTCGCAGGAAGGTATTGACCATCTTTGCCGCGTGTTCCCCGACGATGACGTGACGCTCTGGGTGGCTGCCGTTGACCCCAAACTCAATGAGGATGCCTACATTGTGCCCGGTCTGGGTGATGCCGGTGACCTTTCTTTCGGTCCGAAACTCGGATTGCCCGCCAACCTGAAGTGAGGATGGCTTCCCTGAAGCTTTCCGCTTTTCCTGAAACGTGTGATTCCCTTCTGATCCAGGATGGGAATCACACGTTTTTCTTTTTCTCCCGTCTTTTTTTCAAAAAAATCCATCCATCTTTTAACCTTCGGCCTTCAGTTGCATCTATCCTATAGAAAGCATTCAAAAACGAGCGGAGTATTCACCCTCTAAACATTCGCAAACAATGAAAAAGATGCAATCACTCCTGCAGTTTGCAGTTCGCCACATCAGTGCGGTGTGCCTGCTGTTGGCTCTCATGATGACCCTTCCCGCCTATGCCGGACCAGGCCGACGTAACCATTACAGTCGTCCGCCGAAAACGGTTGTGGTGAAGCCTCAGCATCCCAAACACAAAAAGTGCAAGAAGTGCAAGAAGTACAAGAAGTGTAAGAAACACCACTGTCCGAAAGTGGGAACCGTGGTCATCACGCGTCCCGCCCATGGCCGCTACTGTTATTATGGCAACCGCCGCTACTGGCTGGCCGATAACGTTCTCTACGACATTGTGAAAAAAGGTACGGGCGTGGCTTACGTCGTGGTCAGAATCATCGGCAACTGACAATCATTCTCCCCTCTATGAATCCATCATCCCCTCCACCAGCATCCCTGCTTGATCTCTTGCGCAATCCTGCTCAGCGCGACGAGGGCTTCCGTCAGCTTATGAAAAGATCTGGAAGAAACCTCTACTGGCACATCCGCCGCATCGTGGTGGGGCGTGAGGACGCTGAAGATGTGTTGCAGGAAACCTGCGTGAAAGTGCTCGCCAGTCTGGAGAGTTTCCGTGGCGACGAGGCGCAACTGATGCCTTGGATCTATCGTATCGCCACGCGCGAATGCCTCCAGTTGCTTCGCAGTCGCACCAGCATATTCCAGAGCATTGATTCCCTTGGCGATTCCCTGACGGAAACCCTTCGGGCTGAGAATCAGCTCAATGCCCAAACGGCGGAAATGCTCTTACAGGAAGCGCTGCTCAAACTGCCCACCACGCAACGTATCGTGTTCAACCTCCGCTACTTCGACGATATGTCCTACGAGCAGATTGCCGCCGTGACGGGAAAGAAAGTGGGCACACTCAAAACCAATTATCATTTCGCCTCCGAGCGCGTCAAGCAATACGTTAAAGACCATTCACAATGAAACAGACCCATAATCACCTGCCGTTTGTCGAAACGGATGCCTATGTCGACAACCTTCTCGACCATGCCACAGAGCATGCCATCCGTTCCACTCCAGCCTGTAACAGGGGCAACTGCCACCGTTGGCGTGCGGTCACCGCAGCAGCCGTTGCAGCTGCAGCGGCCGTGGTCATCGGTTTCTGCGTGGAATGGAATGCCCCATCTGCCGACAATGCCCTCCGTCAGCAGCAGGTGGCCTACACCGCTTCGCAAAGTCCACTCGACCAGTATCTGCAAAGCATTTCCGACGAGGAAGCGCAGCAGATCATCGACTATGAAATGGAGGAGATACCAGAATACTAACAAACGCAAACCATACAATAACTGATGAAACGATTCACTCTTGCCATCCTTTTATGCCTGGCTTCCGTGGCCGCAATGGCCCAACATGCAACCACTTTCAACCAGCGCCTCTTTGATGCCAAGATGGCTGAAATGGCCTACCGTCTGAAACTCACCGACAAGCAGACCGCCGACTTCCGTCCTGTTTACGAACAGTACAACAAGGACATGATTGCCGCATGGGGCGAACCCTGCATCCAAAGCAAAACCAAGCCGCAGACCAGCAACGAGGCATCCGCACAAATCAAGAAGCGCATGGAGCGCCAGAAGCGGGCACAGGAGGTGCGCATCCGCTACACCGACCGTTTCGCTGCCATTCTCAACGCCGAGCAGATGCAGCAGTTCTTCAAGGTGGAGAACGGTATCCAGAAGCGACTCCATGAACGCAAGGCCTGCGCCGGTCGTAGGGGCGCTGGTCACGGTCCGCGTAAGCAGGGCAGAAAATAACCGATTCCTGTCCTTGTTGTCCGTCCAATGTTTCAACACGTATCAACTAAACTATCCCATATAAGAAATGAAGCACTTGCTTTTCTTTCTCTTCCTCTTCTGTTCCTCTTTTGCTGCCTCACAAACCGTCCCCGTATCGGATTTTGCAGCTTTTGAGCGTGATTTCGGCGGTCGAACCATTTATTATCGAAAAGCGCAAATCGCTCCTGTTGATGGGGAAATGAAAGCTTTGGTGATATATCTCCATGGTGGTTCCAGTTGTGGCACCGACAATGTGGCACAGATGAATGAACCGGGAATTGAAGCCATCGCTTCCTATCTCCAGACGCGGGCTATAACCTCCGTAATGCTCGTACCCCAATGCCCCGAGCGGAATTTGGGATGGGGAGGTTTGGCTCGCAACGTAAAGGAGATGATTGACTTCATTGTCCGTACCGAGGGCATTGATCCAGACCGTATCTACCTCTTCGGAGGCAGTATGGGCGGAACGGGTACTTGGAAAATGCTTTCTTCCTATCCTTCCTTCTTTGCCGCCGCTATGCCCTGTGCGGCAAACCCTTCCGGCATGGATGCCGAAAAGGTTTCCACCACGCCAGTCTATAATGTCATGGGGTTGGCCGACCGCATCATGGCTGGTGATGTGCGTGCCACGGCAGAGGCTTTCGTGGCTCAGTTGAAGAATTTGGGTGATGATGTGGTGTATGAAACGGTGGAAGGCTGGTCACACGAGATGACCTGTACCCAAAGTTATACGCCTCAGAGATTGGATTGGGTGTTTGCCCATCAGCGCAATGGAGCAACAGGAATTGCTCCCGTATTATCCCCCTCTGATTCTTCAGGGGCTACAGGATGGTACACTTTGCAAGGTCAACTTCTTGAACATTATCCTATGGTCAAGGGCGTCTATATCCACCAAGGACGCAAAGTCTTGATCAAATAAGAAATACATCCAAGGATAAATGAAACGCATAATTGCCGTTCTTCTTTTCGTCGATTGATGAAAAGAAGAACGGCAATTATGTGTTCTTTTTTCCACGTAGCAAGAAGAGTTCACGCATGAGCTCCCACCATGCGGTCGTTGCCAAAGGCGTCGCGGCGCACTTCTGCATCCTTCAGGCCTTCTTGGGTGAAGAGAGTTGCAGTTTCTTGAGCGTAGGCACGGTTGCCTTCCACCAGCAGATGACCGCCTGGGCGCAGGTGGGTGGCTGCTTCCCGGGCCAGAGCGCGATAGAAACGGAGCGGGTCTGTATCCGGAACGAAAAGGGCCAGATGGGGTTCATGGCGGAGTACGTGCTGCTCCATTTCCGCCTCCTCCCGCTGGCAGATATAGGGAGGGTTGCTCACGATGAGGTCGAAATGCTCCTCTTCGGCTTTCAGGGTGCGGGCATTCCCGGCGGCCACGCGGAGTGCCCCTTCGCTAACGTCCCATGCCACGACTTCGGCTGCCGGAAGGGCCAGTTTCAGACTGACCGCAATGCAGCCGCTGCCCGTTCCGCCGTCGAGCAGACGAAGTCCGGCACCATCGGTCGAACGCTTTCGAGCCACCTCTACGGCCCATGCCACGAGTTCCTCCGTTTCCGGCCGCGGGATGAGCACATCGGGCGTCACCCTAAAACGATGCCCCGCAAACCATGTAACCCCCAGGGCATACTGCACAGGCATTCCCTCTGCCAGACTTTGACAGATATTTGCAAAGCGGGCTCGCTCATCTTCAGAAATTTGGCTAACTTTGCCCGCATAAATATCGGTGCGCGTCAGATGCATCACTTCCTCCATGACCAGGAAGGCAATGGCTTGTGCTTCGCCCGCTCCGTAGCGGGGGAGCAGAAGGTGGCGCAGACGCTGATAATCTTCATTCATATTCAAACTGCATACAGACTTAACAGGAGGCTTGCCCCCGTTGCCGCTTTCGTCCCTTTTGGGGGGAATGGCTGGGCAAGCCTAACGTAATCAAAACAATAAAATCATGATGGCCTCGACAGACGAAATTTACATGCGCCGATGCATCCAATTGGCCCTTCAAGGACAGATGCACGCCGCACCCAATCCGATGGTAGGAGCTGTGATTGTTCACGAAGGCCGCATCATCGGCGAAGGATTCCACACCTGTTGCGGAAAACCGCATGCTGAGGTGAATGCCATCAACTCCGTGCGTCCCGCAGACCGTGCGCTGCTCAAGGATTCCACGCTCTATGTGAGCCTCGAGCCGTGTGCCCACTACGGACGTACGCCGCCCTGTGCCTTGCTCATTGTGCGCACAGGTATCCCACGTGTGGTTGTGGGGTGCATCGATCCCTTTGCGAAAGTGCAGGGTCGCGGCATCGCCATTCTGCGTGAGGCAGGTACCGAGGTGAAGGTGGGTGTGCTCGAGGCAGAATGTCAAGCGCTCAATCGTCGCTTCATCACTGCGCAGACGCTCCATCGTCCCTTTGTCACCCTGAAATGGGCGCGTTCGGCCGACGGATTCATCGATGCCTGGCGCGAATCAGCCGATGAGGCTCCCGCCCGTCTGTCGTCGGCCCACAGCCTCATGCGTGTCCATCATCTCCGCGCGCTCCATCAGGCCATCCTTGTGGGGCACAGCACGCTCGAACTTGACCGTCCGTCGCTCACGGTGCGCCATTGGGTGGGTGCTGACCCCTTGCGCGTGGTGCTTGGCCGCGTGGCCGAAGGTGAACTTCCCTCGGGCTTTCAGGCTTATGCCGATATCGACACGATGCTCTCCGACCTCTATCGTCGCGGCGTGCAATCGCTCCTCGTCGAAGGTGGCCAGCAGACGCTGCAAAGCTTCATCGACCGTGGTCTTTGGAACGAAGCCTGGGTGGAGCTCTCCCCGGTCGTGCTCGGTAGCGGAGTGCCCGAACCGCGCATGCCGGCTGGCGTGACGCTCAAAGCCGAAGAGGCGTTCGGCGCCACCATTCTCCATTATTCCAACGATTGATGCCCCTTTCGCGCGGCGCAGAGGCAGCGAGATTCGCAGCCATGGCGTTTCGCTCCGCGAAGATAACAAAAAAAACGTAGCCGTCGGTCCTCCTGATGAGGCCAAAGCCCCGTCATCCCATTCCGTCCTTCTGCCAACAGGGAGATTCCTTCGTCAGGCGTGGAGCGGATGGCATCCCAAACGCATACAGACAGGCGGCACCCCATTCCCATCCCTATTTTCCATTTTTCCTATTCTTGATGAATCAACGTTTCCTTCCTGTGACGCGCAATCTGCTCATCATCAACGTCATCTGCTTCCTCCTGCAGAAGGTGTTTCAAATGCGCGGCATCGACCTGAGCAACCTTTTCGGTCTTCATTTCGTGATGGCCGACAGCTTCGGCCTTTGGCAGCTGGTGAGCTATATGTTCCTCCATGCCAACCTCACCCACCTCTTCTTCAACATGTTCTCCCTTTGGATGTTCGGCAGCCTGATTGAGCGAACGATGGGGGCGAAGAGATTCCTGACCTATTTCTTCGTGTGCGGCATCGGAGCCGGCATCTGTCAGGAACTTTGGCAAATGGGTGACTACCTCATCGAAGGCATGTACGCCTACGATATGGTCAACACCGGGAACGGCATGATGCCCATGTCGGCCTTCCTCAACCTTTGGACCACCATCGGAGCCTCCGGTGCCTGCTACGGTGTGTTGCTGGCCTTCGGCATGCTCTATCCCAACGAACGCATCATGCTGCTTATTCCCCCCATTCCGATGAAGGCGAAATACTTTGTGGCGGGATATGCCGTGATCGAGCTCATTTCGGCTTATGCCTCCAACGACAACGTGGCCCATTTCGCCCACCTCGGCGGTATGCTCTTCGGTTGGCTCCTGCTGCGCCGCTGGATGCGCAAGGCCCGCCGTACCAACCAGCAGCGCAACGGCTGGACGCAATGGACTGAACCACAAGCCGCCCGTCCTTCGCTCTGGAAGCGCTTGACCGACTTCACGAAGGGATTGACGGGGCGGAAAAAGGTTTCCACTGATGGAAATGCTCACCATACGCCCTATCGCAGTGAAACGGACTATGAATACAACGAACGCCGCAAGAAGGAAGAGCAGCGTATGGATGAAATCCTCGAAAAGGTGCGCCGTTCGGGCTATAACAGCCTGACACGCGAAGAAAAGGACGAACTCTTCCGCATCAGCCGTCACGGTTGATGCATGACATGGAGCTTTCCTTGTGGAGAATCGGAAAAAGGGTGGTTCTGAAAATCCTGAAGTCGTCTGAACTTTTATGAAATTCAAGATTTGCCTTTATTCTTGAGGCGTTTTGGGGCCTTGAAGAAGGAGTGTAGCGAGCTACACGACCGATGAAAGGGCAAAAAACGGCCAAAAAGAAAGGTGAAGATTGAATTTAGAAGAGCTCAAACTCCAAATTAAATCTTCGTCAGAAAAGTTCAGACGACTTCATAGGCTTTTCACAAGCATTTCATCCAAACTATGCACAAAAAATAAAGGCAAATCGGCTCTACGGATATTGTCCGTGGATGGAGAGGTTGAGCGCGGGCTGAAAGCCC
>ERZ1026886.1153-NODE-1153-length-12018-cov-65.976511_pt1 | contig 12018 bp, 7 predicted proteins | sample MGYA00380173_ERZ1026886 | MGnify/ENA primary metagenome ERZ1026886 (study PRJEB33269, sample SAMEA4719809) | human gut metagenome | biome: human-associated habitat; feature: organic feature; material: feces | place: Cameroon | collected 2013-10 ... | reverse complement strand
ATACCTAGATTTGATGATACTCTCATCATTTCTAGGTATTTTTGTTTTAAATAACTTCATTGCTACCGAGTTGCAAAGAATTATTAGTAACTTTGCAACCTAAAAGAAAAAGAGCAGACCATAAGGCCATGCTCAAAGAAAAGAACAAGAGAAAAAGATTAAAACAAGGAAAGATATATGAAATTATCAGAACTTAAAACAGGTGAAAGTGGAGTCATCGTCAAGGTATCAGGTCATGGTGGCTTCCGCAAGAGAGTCATCGAGATGGGATTCATCAAGGGCAAGAAGGTAGATGTGCTTCTGAACGCCCCACTCCAGGACCCAGTGAAATACAAGATTATGGGTTACGAGGTGTCACTCCGACACAGCGAAGCTGACCATATCGAGGTGGTTTCCATCGAGGAAGCCAAAAATGATGCACAGCTCTGCAAGGCGGATGAAGAAGGCCGCAAGCAGGTAATCGATTCGCAGGCTACAGATGCCAGCGAGAACGATGAAAAGGCACTCGGCGACAAGATGCTCGTGGCTGAAAGAAAGGATTCTGCCAGCAACGAAGCCTTGGCAGAACAGGAAGCAGAAAGACTCCACCGCGTCATCAACGTGGCACTGGTGGGAAATCCAAACTGCGGAAAGACTTCATTGTTCAACTTTGCATCGGGTGCTCACGAACGTGTGGGCAACTATAGCGGAGTAACCGTGGATGCCAAGGTGGGCGAAGCTGAATACAACGGCTATCATTTCAACCTGGTAGATTTGCCGGGCACCTATTCTCTTTCTGCCTATTCTCCGGAAGAGCTTTATGTGCGCAAGCAGCTCATCGAGCATACGCCGGATATCGTCATCAACGTCATCGACACCAGCAACCTGGAGCGCAACCTCTATCTCACCACCCAGTTAATAGACATGCACATCCGCATGGTCTGTGCCCTCAACATGTTTGATGAAACCGAGAAACGTGGCGATAACATCGACTACGACAAACTGGGCGAACTCTTCGGTATCTCGATGATTCCTACCGTCTTCACCAATGGCCGAGGCGTGGATAAACTCTTCGAGACCATCATCGAACTCTACGAAGGCAAGGAAGATTCCAGCGCTCACTATCGCCATATCCACATCAACCACGGACATGAGATAGAGCACGGTATCGAGCACATCCAGAAATATCTGAAGGTAGATGATTCCATCCGCCAGCGCTACTCTACCCGATATCTCTCCATCAAGTTGCTGGAGAATGATAAGCATGCAGAGGAATACGTAAGCCATCTGAAATCGGCGAAGGAAATCTTCGCTGCCCGTGATGAGGCAGCCAAGCGTGTGAAGGAAGAGACCCTGGAGGATAGCGAAACCGCCATCATGGATGCCAAGTATGGTTTTATTCATGGTGCATTGCAGGAAGCGGGCTATGAACCGGGCAAGGCGAAGGATACCTATCAGGTAACCCACCTCATCGACAGCATCCTGACCAATAAATATGTAGGATTCCCTATCTTCATCCTCCTGCTGTTCATCATGTTCTCAGTCACCTTCGTACTGGGCGAGATTCCTAAGGGATGGATTGAGGACGGCGTGGCATGGCTGGGCGAATTCATCAGTACTACAATGCCGGACGGACCGGTGAAGGATATGCTGGTAGATGGTGTGATTGGTGGTGTAGGTGCCGTGATTGTATTCCTGCCACAGATTCTCATTCTGTATTTCTTCATCTCTTATATGGAGGATTCGGGATACATGGCTCGTGCCGCCTTCATCATGGATAAGCTGATGCACAAGATGGGGCTGCATGGCAAGTCATTCATTCCGCTGATTATGGGATTCGGATGTAACGTACCTGCGGTGATGGCAACGAGAACCATCGAGAGTCACCGTTCGCGTCTGATTACGATGCTGATTCTGCCATTGATGAGCTGTTCGGCTCGTCTGCCAATCTACATCATGGTCATCGGAACGTTCTTTGCCATCCAATACCGTTCGCTCATCATGGTATCGCTCTATCTCATCGGCATCTTCCTTGCCGTGATATTGAGCCGCATCTTTGCCAGTTTCGTGGTGAAGGGCGAAGATACCCCATTCGTGATGGAGCTGCCTCCTTACCGCTTCCCTACCTGGAAGGCGATAGGCCGCCATACCTGGGAAAAGGGTAAGCAGTATCTGAAGAAGATGGGTGGCATCATCCTCGTGGCAAGTATCATCGTCTGGGCTTTGGGCTACTTCCCTCACAATGAGGAACTTGACAACCAGGCTCAGCAGGAGCAGAGCTATATCGGCAGAATCGGTAAGACCATCGAGCCTATCTTTACCCCACAGGGTTTCGACTGGAAACTGGATGTGGGCTTGGTATCCGGTGTGGGTGCCAAGGAGATTGTAGCCTCAACGATGGGTGTGCTCTACAGCAACAACGACAGTTTCTCTGACGATCAGGATTACAACGATGAAGACGGAAAATACGAGGTTTTGAAGAAGCAGATGACTTCTGATTTGAAGAAGACCTACGGTTACAGCGATGCCGAGGCAGCATCCAAGGCAACGCTCACCGCCTATTGCTTCCTCCTCTTCGTATTGCTCTACTTCCCTTGCATCGCCACGATAGCAGCCATCAAGGGCGAGACGGGCAGTTGGAAATGGGCAGGCTTTGCCGCCGGCTACACCACGCTATTGGCATGGGTAGTATCAGCCCTGGTCTTCCAGATAGGAAGTTTGTTTATATAATACGTATAGAACAAAAGCCCCTAGACTTTTTCCTTGAAGTCTAGGGGCTTTTTATTTCAAATCATCCCGAAATACCAAGCTGTCATTTACTTCAGCTTCGGCTTCAGTTCATCTGGAGAATCCTTGGTAAACATATTCACGGCTGGCGCTGATTTCGTGAAGAGATTTTCTATCACCTGCTTATCCACCTCCATTGCCGGCTGGAAATCCTCGCTCATCATATACTTCAGGATGGCATAACGCATCTGGTTGGCTACCAGGCGATGTTCCAAGTCGCTGGTTACATCCATCGTAGTCATCAGCAGCTTGCCCTTACCCACCTTGGCTTCAATCATCATAGCGAGCTTTCGGCTCACATGCCAGGTATCTATCGGCTGGATAGCTGGTTGATAATCCTTCGGGAACTCACGGAGATTCATTACCTGCGCCTTGTTCAGCAACTCCCACCAGTTCAGATTTGCCCAATCATCCGTAGGGAAATTTCTGAAGAGCGGATGAGTCCTGTCGATGGCAGCACCCGTGGTATGAGGCGGACGCATCTTAAACCAACTGGTATTCCAGAACACCGGCAGATAGGTTTGCTTCACATCTTCGCCCATCTTCACCTTTCCGGCAGCCAGAATCAGCACCTTGCCACCCTTCTGCAACACCTTCTGTGCCTTGGCATCCAGACTATCAGCAATATAGATATCCTTAAGCGCCTTGGTATTCGGCATCTCTATCTGAGATGGATACACCCAGAAATCCCAATGATTACGGGCTACAGGAGCATTGGAAGACTTCACCTGAACCTCCAAGACCAATTGCGATGGAGACGGAATATGGAGATGAGGGAAATCCAGAGATACATTGCCTAAATCGATGTTCTTACCCACAGGAAGCGAATTCTGATTATCAGCAAGCGAATTGCCTGAAAGCGAAGACTTTCCTAATTTTCCTGAAGCCAAAACCTGCTGGTTTTCGTCCTTCACCTCGTATGTTACCTCCGCATTCTGCAACGGCTCGTGATAAGCATTATAGAGTTCCACAGGAACCTGCACCTTGTTTTCTGAAGAAAAAACGAATTGCGGGAACTTAGCCAGAGGCACGATAGGCGAACAGAACTCCGTCCAATCCTTGGCATCGCAATATCCCTTTTCCTTCCAATGCACATTCAACACGCCCACAAGAGCAGTACCCTGTCCGCTATAATCGTTCAAGCCCAGCAACTGGAAGCCCGCATAATCCTTGGTTCGCAGGTTGCGCTCCAAATCATACTTATATGCCAAGGTCTGCAACTTACCGCTGGCATGAAGGAATTTCTCAGCCTGACTCGCCATACCGTTATCTCTCAGCAAATCAGAGAAGATTTCGAAGTTGCGGGCCTTATAGGCTCCCGTATATTGCGAAATCTCCTTGAAATCAGGAAAAGCGCACCACTGCCCCATCTCGTGGGTCAATCTTGGCTCGTTCACATCGAAGGTAATCGGTGTTCTTCCCTTCTGAACCACACGAACCATATCCCCATCGAAGTTGTCTTCCGATTGCGGAGCCTTCTTGTCCCAATCCAATCCGCGCGCACCACCCTTTACATGATACTCGCTCTTCGGGTCCCAAGCCCAACCGCCACCAACGGATGCACCACAATATACACGGCGCTTATCGCCAGACTTCTTCCATTCTTCCACAAAGTTGCCTACCCATTTCACCCAGTTTCCCGCTGGTTCATTGCCCGCAGCAAGCATACAGAAGCTAGGATGATTGCCATATTTCTCAACCATTCGCTGGGTTTCCTGCATCAGATAATGGTCGATGGTCATGCCATTGCCCAACTTTACACCATGATTTGGCCAAGATGGACCTTCGGGCTGAAGATAGATTCCCACCTGATCGGCTGCCGAGAAAGCCGCCTCGGGAGGACAATAGGAATGGAATCGCATCATATTGAGTCCATACTCCTTGCATTTTCTGAAAATACGGAGCCACGAAGCCTCATCGGTTGGCGGATAACCCGTCTCAGGGAAACAGCAGTTGCCCACCGTTCCTCGCATCCAAATCTTCTTGCCGTTCATATAAAACTGTCGGCCTTCGATGGAGATCTCGCTCATACCAAAGGTGGTACTGAAAGATTCCTTGCCCATCGTGGCAGTCAGGGTATAAAGATTCGGATGGAATTCATCCCAAAGCCTGATATCCTCGCCCATCGGAATGATGACAGCGAACTTCCCATCATCTCCTCTCTTCATTTTAGCAAACGAATGCTGGACTCCACTTACATCAAACAGAAAATCAGCCTTCCGTGCATCCCCCGTCACATCCATCACCACCTTAATCTGCTTTCCCTTTACATCAGGATAAACCTGCAGGTTGCGGATATACTGCTGCTGATGCGCCTGCAATTCCATTTTTCCGATGATGCCGTTCCAGTTGCCCTGGGTCTGGTCGGTTACGCTATGCGAATCCTGACCCACGCATACATTTTCTATGCCATTATACACCTTGATGCTGATTTCATTATCCTTGCCATATATAATATAAGGTGTAACATCAAACTCATGAGGCACACTCAGCGAAGAATCCCTGCCCGCCAACTTGCCGTTGATATAAACCGAAGTCTCTATATGAGGACGTTCCAGATAGAGGATAACGCGCTGCTTCTTCCACTCCTTAGGCACAAACACCGATTTGCGATACCACGCATTGCCGATGTAATGCTTCTCTGGGGTGAGGAAGAAAGGAAACTTCATGGTTCCCTTGATGCGATGCTTCCCATTTGCCAGCACTTCCTCCTGGCGATATTTCTCCATATAAGGATTGAAATAGAAGGAAGAATCATAAAGACTTCCTGTCCATTGCGTATGGGTACAGACATCATTACCCTTGCCGTTGGTGAGCATCGAACCCGGCAACTTGACCACATCCTCATAGGTAGGCGCATCTCCCTGCGAGAATCGCCACTGTCCCGAGAGGTCTATCCTGTTATTAGAGCTGATGCCCTGTGCCTGCAAGGAAGCACAAGACATCAGACCCAGCATAAAAACTATATTTCTCATTGATGGTTGAATCATTGATGGTTGAATCATTTATTGTTAAATCATTTATTATTGAATAATACGTCGCATTTATAATGCGTCGTTGATGATTTCCAATTTCACGAGTTCTTCTCCTTCCTTCGTCACATCTGCTTCGCGAGGGAAATAAACCGGCATATCCCTCTGCAAAGGAAGAATGCGGAGTTCCAGCTTCTGGCAATCGGCAGGCAGGCGCCACAATCCCATCAGGAACGGGCGACCATTATAGAAATTATCAGCCACCAGTTTGCCATCGGCATAGAGTCGGGCACAATCACCACGATATTGAATTTGCAGGAGTTTTCTGCCCTGCAGCATTTCAGGCGAAAGATGAAGCTGATAAACCGCAGCCTTCTTGAAGTCGGCATCAGATGGTTCTTCTGCCACTTTCTGCACGCCCATGGTTATCTTGCGAACACCCTCTGCTTCCTTGATTTTCTTAAAAGATGGAGCCAGAGACATCATTGATTTTCCTTCCTCCTGCAGGAACAGATGTTCCGCCGTCTTGGAATCTACAAGATAGATGTTCTTATAAACAGGTTTGGCGATTCCCTTCGCCTTCACATTCTTCAGCACCTTTCCATCCACAGCTATCTCGGTAGGAATACCCTTGATCTGTTCCAGATAGATTTTTCCATCCCGCTTGGCTATCAACTGTGCCGTAGCATAGCGGATGCCATCGATATTTACAGGGAAGATGCACATCGCTCCGGCAGGAACCGTCATCGGACGCTGAGGGAACTTCACGCCGCAGACATCAAACTGCACATTCTTCCTGGCAGACAACTGCTGCAATCGCTCATAGTTATTGATGAAAACAAAACCGCTCTTATCTTTAGAACGAAGCGACCAGCGAAGATGCGAATCATCGCCCTTCTCTATATCCTGACTGCATGGGAAACTAGCCTCCATCGGAGCCAGCACTTCTGCATAATCATGCATAAAGAGATGCAGCTTGCGAAGCATGAAATAATGCGCATTCTTCTGTCCGAACTCGCCCAGAGGCGCCTGAAAATCATACGTCTTCACCGGCATATCATTATAATTGGTAGCCTGAGTACGCTGATTTTCATTCAGATACACAGCACTGCCATCATCCAGATTGCCCGGCATCATCGCGGTAGGATTGGTTCCGCCATGATACATATAATATCCCAGCAGATTGCTTCCGCTACCCAACTTGACGATAGCCAGAGAATACGCATCTTCAGGATAAATATACGGACGGCGATGATAGGAAGTCATCATACCTCCACCCAGTTCGCAGGTGAAATAAGGATAGGCTTCATCCCCCTTGTTAATCTTCGCCTCCTGTTTGCCAAGCTGTTCGGTAGCGATTGCCGTACTGCTTCTGAAAGCCTTGAAGTTGAAAGCCTTGTAGTAATTACCAGCCGTCTCCTTCAGGCTTCGCTCCCAGAAACCATCGGCATAGTCGCCATAAAGCGGAACCATCTCGCCGAAAGGCACCGGTGTTTTCAGCTCCGGCCATCCCGTACGGGTATAGAAAGGCAAATCGAAACCTATCTGCTGGGCTATCTTCTTCAGTGCCATCAGATAACTTCCCCTGCCACGGTATTCATTATCAAACTGTGCCGCAACCACCGGACCTCCATCCTTCCACTGCAATCCCTGTACCTGCGAGAAAATCTGGCGATACAACAGGGTGGTATATTTCAGGAAGACAGCATTCTCCTCTCTCATCCTGCAGCCTTTGGTAAACATCCAGTCGGGGATACCGCCATTGCGCACCTCGCCATGGCAGAAAGGACCCAGGCGGAGAACCACCGGCATCTCTTCCTGCTTGCAAACCTCAAGGAAGCCACGGAGATTGCGCTGTCCACTCCAGTTGAACACGCCTTCTACTTCCTCCACATGGTTCCAGAACACATAGGCGGCAATCATGGTAACGCCACCCTGCTTCATCTTCCTCACTTCCTCTCTCCACTCATTCTGAGGGATTCGTGAATAATGCACTTCGCCCATTACAGGCACCACTCGCTTGCCATCGAAGATGAGGCTATGCTTATCCCATCGGATAGATTGCTGCGGAATCTGCGCCTGGGCAGCCATCGAGCAAATTGTCAGGAACGACATCGCTGCAAATAATGTTTTAGTCTTCATTTCCATTTATAGCGTTTTTGTTATTTTATAGTGTTTTGGTTATTTGTTGGCAAAATTACAAATTTCAAGGCAATATTTACCTATAATTTTGTACAATAAACATAGATATTCTTCTTATTCATTGTTTTTGTTTGAGAAGAAGTATAAGAAACATCATTGTATTTATATAACGAAAAACCGTGGATACTTCCATACATCCACGGTTTTTGTATTTTTATTCAGATATTCATCTTGTTCAAGATATTCTCTTTCCTACTTTTGCGGCAACAAATGCTATCATCAAGCCCAGGCAGGCGGCAATGCTGATGGCGATGCGGAGACCGGTGGTCTCAGCAAGCCATCCGATAACCGGTGGTCCTACCAGGAAACCGAAGAAACTGATGCTCGAAACAATGGTGATGGCGATGCTCGCCTTGATAGTTCCCAGCTTTCCGGCGATGCTGTAACAGATAGGCACCGACGAAGAGATGCCGAAACCTACCAGAAGGAAGCCCAAGGTGGCAGGAATCAGATAAGGCAAGGCGGCTGCCAGCCACAAACCGCCCACAATCAAACCACCACAAACCTTCAACACCCTGGATGGGCCGTATTTCGTAACAAAGCCATCGGCAAGGAATCTACCCAAGGTCATTGCTCCCATGCCAGCCACATAGCCCGCACGGATAAAAGCCTCATCGGGTTTTACTACTGATGAGAAATACACACCACTCCAATCATAAACAGTTCCTTCACAGAACATGCCGGCAAATCCCATCAATCCCAGGAGAAAAAGAATCGGGTCGATGGTCTTGAAAGAGAACTTCGGCACATCCTCCTCTTCCGCCTTCGCCGTAGCATCATCTACCAGAAAACGGAATCCGATAGCGATGATAAGAAGACTCATCGCCAGGATGGCTCCAAAGTGAACCTCTATCGGAAGCAAAGTATTGGCAAAGACGGCTCCGATGATACCACCCGAGAATCCGCCCAGACTCCACAAACCATGAAACGACGACATGATGTTGCGCCCATACATCTTTTCCACCAGGCAAGCCTGTGTATTGGTGGCGATGTTCATCAGATTTGCCATCATTCCGAAAGCCATCAGACTCAATATCAGATTGAAAACCGTAGTGCTGCTTCCTATGCAGAAGAGCACCAATGCATAGAGAATTTCAGATAAGGCAAGCATCCTCTTGCTGCCAAATCTGCTCACCAAGACACCCGAGAAAGCCATCATCAGAAGCTGACCGATAGGAATGGCGAAAAGCACCGATCCCAACTGTCCGTTGCTCAAGTGCAACATCTGCTTCACATCCGGAATGCGGCTTGCCCAACTGGCAAACACCACGCCCGGCACAAAATAATAAGCAGCAACAGCCACTCGCTTACGGGTTAAATCTCCCAAATTGCTCAAACTATTCATATTACTCAAACTTACAGTCATCCTTCTTAATACCTTATTTTATATACCTTAATTTATATGCCTTTTAATATGCCTATTTATGTACTTATTTATATTTGCGGCTGCAAAATTACAAAAAAATGCAGAAAAACACCGATATTTGAACAAAAAATGTAGCTTTGTTTAAGAAATTAGCCGTAACTTTGCACTTAGAAAAAGAATTAAAAACAAACTAGCAATGAAGAAACAGACAATGATTACCCTGGCACTCGCCTTGACTTTGGCGATGCCAACCATGCCCGCCTTCGCCCAGAAGGCGATGAGCAAGAAAGAAATCGCCGAAAAAGAAAAGGCTTTCAAGAACCTTCAGCATCCCTGGAAGGGAAAGAAGGTGGCTTACTTCGGCGACTCCATCACCGATCCAAGAATCAAGGCATCGAAGGTGAAATACTGGGGATTCCTGCAGGATTGGCTCGGCATCACCCCTTACGTTTATGGTGTAAGCGGCAGACAGTGGAACGATATTCCCCGACAGGCTGATCTACTCCAGAAAGAGCATGGTGATGATTTCGATGCCATTCTCATCTTTATGGGAACCAACGATTACAACAATGGTGTGCCTATCGGCGAATGGTACACGGAGACTTTCGACAGCGTAAGAGTAGCCCTTCACAAGCCAAGCGAAATGGTTCAGCGTCGCCACCGTCATTTTGCCATGGATAAGAACACCTTGAAAGGTCGCATCAACATAGCCATGTCGAAGTTGAAGCAGATGTATCCTACCAAGCAAATTGTGGTGATGACTCCTATCCATCGTGCTTACTTTGGAAGCAGCGACAAGAACATTCAGCCAGATGAGATGTTTGAGAACGTTCGTGGCATCTTCTTCGATGAATACGTGAAGGCTATCAAGGAGGCAGGCAATGTATGGGCAGTACCAGTCATCGACCTCAACTCCCTTTCCGGTCTCTTCCCTCTTTACGATGCTGGTGCCCAGATGTTCAACAAGCCAGCCACCGACCGTCTTCATCCTAATGATGCCGGCCACTCCCGTATGGCAAAGACCATCATGCAGCAGCTCTCCGCCCTGCCTTGCGACTTCTAGAGAAGGGGCAGCTGATATAGAAAAGTGTGTTATTTCACCCCTATTTTATATTGAAAAGTGTAGTTTTCCGCAGGAGTTTGCCTATATTTTAGGCAAATTTCTGCGTTTGTTGCCTATGCTTTAGGAAAGTTTTATTTATATTATGCCTATACTTTAGGAAAATTTTCATATCAGTTGCCTATGTTTTAGGAAAATTTCACTATATTTTTACCTATGTTTTAGGAAAGTTTCACTATATTTTTGCCTATGTTTTGGGAAAAAAGAGTAACTTTGCAGCATAACTTAAAGAGAAGAAAACGTTATGATATATAGACAATTAACAGAAGAACTCCAGAAATGGAGTGAAAGAGACAACAGGAAGCCATTGGTTTTACGAGGCGCAAGACAAGTTGGAAAGACAACATTAGTCAATGAATTGGGTAAGAAATACGATGTATATATCAAACTGAATCTAGAAAAAAGCTCAGATGCAGAAATCTTTGCCAAATCAGACAATGTAAAAGAGATATATCAATACATCTGCCTCAAGAAGAAAATTAAGGTAGATGAACGTAAGCGTACCCTACTTTTTATTGATGAGATACAAAACGAACCAAAAGCAGTTGGTCTGCTGAGATACTTCTATGAAGAGATGCCCTGGTTGCACATCATAGCAGCAGGTTCCAGACTTCAAACCCTCATCAAGCAGCGCATCTCTTTCCCTGTGGGAAGAGTGGATTATCTATCCCTCCGTCCGTGCTCCTTCTTGGAATATCTCGATGCTATAGGTGAAGACCAATTGGTACAAATGGTGAAAGAAGTCAGCGTATCACCTCTATATCACGAGATGTTACTGAACCATTTCAATCATTACACCTTGATAGGTGGTATGCCTGAAGCCTTAGTAGAATATGCCAAGACTCATAACCTAACCAAGTTAGCCCCTATCTATCGTTCACTGCTTGATGGCTACAATGAAGATGTAGAAAAATATGCTCGTAATGAAAACCAAGTAAAGGTTATCCGCCATCTGCTTACACATGGCTGGGCAGAGGCAGGACAATCCATTACTTTCGCTCGATTTGGAGGTAGCAACTACACAAGCAAGGAGGTACATGAGGCTTTGGAAGTGATGCAGAAAGCATTCTTGCTCAATTTGGACTATCCCGTCACATCAGTGAAAGCCCCAGCTGTACCAGCCATAGCAAGACAACCCAAGCTAGTATGGGTAGATACGGGCATCATGAATTTCTCCGTTGACATTCAGACAGAATATCTGCAAGGCAATTCCCTCTTGGATGTATGGAAGGGGCATGCTGCGGAACAAATCGTAGCCCAAGAGCTGCGTATTGTTTTGGATCGCAACTTCCGCAACGAGCAATACTTTTGGGTAAGAGACAAAAAGGGATCTTCAGCAGAGGTAGATTTCGTTTGGCAACATCACTCACAGATTCTCCCGATAGAAGTGAAGTCTGGCACAAATGCCCATCTTCGATCCCTCCACTCCTTCATGTCTCAGCCTGATGCCCCAAGCATTGCCATCCGCATTTGGCCAGGAGAATATAGCATAGACGAAGTGGTATCCCCTACAGGTCATCCCTTCCGCCTTATCAATCTTCCCTTCTATTATGTGGGGATACTGGATAAGATATTGGAAATGGTATAATCCA
>ERZ1026886.1151-NODE-1151-length-12035-cov-53.402421_pt1 | contig 12035 bp, 10 predicted proteins | sample MGYA00380173_ERZ1026886 | MGnify/ENA primary metagenome ERZ1026886 (study PRJEB33269, sample SAMEA4719809) | human gut metagenome | biome: human-associated habitat; feature: organic feature; material: feces | place: Cameroon | collected 2013-10 ... | reverse complement strand
TTTTCTTGAATTAACCAAATATTTTTTGTACTTTTGCAGAAAATAATTGTAATTAGTACGAAATATGAACAAAAAAATTAAAAAATCGCTCCGCACCCTCCCTTCCATGGGTATGGCTTTCATTGTGCTGGGCGTTTTGCTGCTGGCTGTCAGCTTTGCACTCTCCATGAAGAGCAACATCATGCTCTTCGCAGGTTTATTCTTCGTTCTTGCCGGTGTGGCAGGATTCGTGTATTCACTGAAAAAGGGATAAGCCGGCTGCCGGCTTATCCCTTTTATTCTTATACCTTTTTATTCTTATACCTTTATATTATATAGGCGATTATACCTTATAAAATATAGGCATTATACAATATAGGCATTATTCTGCATCTGGCACGATGAGCTTATAGCCCTTGCCGTGGATGTTGATAATCTCTATCTGCGGATCTTCCTTCAGATGCTTGCGCAGCTTGGTGATATATACATCCATAGAGCGGGCATTGAAGTAGTTATCGTCAATCCAGATGGTCTTCAGGGCGAAATCACGCTGAAGAATCTCGTTGGCATGAGCACAGAGAAGAGCGAGGAGTTCATTCTCCTTGGTTGTCAACTTGGTCTGCTCGCCATTGATAGTAAGCAGCTGCTTCTGTGTATCGAAGGTAAACTTACCGATGTGATACATGGTTGATTCCTTCGACTTCTTGCCACGTACACGGCGAAGGATAGCCTCTACACGGAACACCAGCTCCTCCATAGAGAATGGCTTGGTGATATAATCATCTGCACCAATCTTGAAGCCCTCGAGGATATCTTCCTTCAAAGTCTTGGCTGTAAGGAATACAATTGGCATATCTACATTCTGCTGACGGATTTCCTGGGCCAAAGTGAATCCATCCTTCTTTGGCATCATCACGTCGAGCACGGCAATATCAAACTTATTCTTGCTGAACTCTCTGAAACCTGCCTCGCCGTCTGGGCACAATGTTGTATCAAAGCCCTTGGTCAACAAATACTCACGGAGCAACATGCCCAAGTTCTCATCATCCTCACAAAGCAGGATCTTTACTGTTTCTTCCATATCTTAATCAATTTAATTTGTTAATATTCTTTTTATTAATGTTGAATTTTAAAATGTTGATTGCTCCCCTGGCACGAACTAGTCGTGTATCACTGGCAGCTTGATGGTAAAGGTGGTACCCTTGCCCAGCTCGCTTTCTACCTTGATTTCTCCATCATGCAGATCTACCACCTTCTTGACGTAGGCAAGACCGAGGCCGAAGCCCTTCACATCGTGCACATTGCCGGTATGGACGCGATAGAACTTGTCGAAAATCTTCTTCAGGTTCTCCTTCTTCATACCCATACCCGTATCGTTGATAGACAGATAGAGATGGTGCTCATCGTTCCAGGTCTTCATCGTGATGAACAGAGGCTCATCCGGCTTGCGATACTTCACCGCATTGTCCATCAGGTTGAAGATTACATTCTGAAAATGCACCTCATCTACATAGAGGGTGGAATCTATCGCCTCGATATCCACGTAGATCTTGCCACCCGTATGCTCCACACGCAGTGAGAACGAATGGGCTGCATTCTCTACGAATTCGTTGAGGTCGAGTTCCTTCTTCTTGAACACCGCCTTCTTACGGTCGAACATACTCATCTGCAGCACCTTCTCTACCAGGAAGCGGAGTCGCTTCGACTCGTCGTTGATAACGCCACCCAGATGCTGCTGCATCTGCTCACTCTTCGTAACAGAAGGGTCGTTGAGCATCTGTGCAGCCAGACTGATGCTGGCGATAGGCGTCTTCAGCTCGTGGGTCATGTTATTGATGAAATCGTTCTTGATTTCTGTGTATCTCTTCTGTCGGAAGATGACCACGATGGTGAAGATGAAGGTGATGAGCAGCACCAGCGTAAAGATGATGCTAGGAATCATGAAGCGCACACTGGAGAAGATGTAGCTGTTCATATCAGGGAAGTGAACCTTCACTACGCCCATCTTCGACTGCGGGTCGTTTCTGAAGAGCACCTGCGAATAGCTATACTCCTCGCCCTCGTCGCTGAAGTCGGGACAGCGATACACCTCTCGACCATCCTGCGTTGTCACCGTGAAGTGATAAGGGATGTTGATGCCGTTGTTCATCATCTCGGCCTTGAGATCCTGATCTAGCTGCTTGAAGTTGATGCGCTCCTTCAGCGGCTTGTCGGATGCCGAGTAGAGGATGGAATACACCACCTCGTCGAGCAATGCCTTCTGATATACATAGCGGTTCTTCACTATCTCCTGCAGCGACTTCTGTGTCTCGCTGAGCGAGTTTCTGTCGCTTCTGAGAATCATCGCCTTCGGCTTGTTGGCAGGATTGGTGGCGATGGTCTTCAGCTCGAAGGATGAATACACCGTGCCGTCTTTTCCTACCACAGAATACTGATGAGAATGCTGGATGGTTCCATCCGCAGGCTGTCCACTCCGTGTTCCCACCGAATCTTTCCTGTTGGCCTTGCGCTCCGTATCATTGACGTCTTTTTCAAGATAGCGCAGGGTCTCATTCAGCTCCAAGTTTCTTGAAGCCTGGTATAGAGCTCTGTTGACAGATTCGTCAAACTGTTCCTTCTTCATGTTGACCATCTCTTGGATGTAACTGAGCTGCAGGAATAGCAGCGCAAGGAACGAAAAGCCCATGATAATGGCTATGGTCCAAATCGTTTTCTTCTTCATGGGCGCAAAGATAAGAAAAATCTTAATTGATTAACACAAAATAGTTAATTATTTATTTGATATTAATTGTTTTTAACCAAAAGCAACATTAATAGCTCCGTATTTAGAATTTGAATTTCTGAAAAACAAGTAAGGGAGCGTACATATCACATGCACGCCCCCTCTATTGGTCATATCAACATAAAATTTTAATTTATATAAGAGAGATAATTCTTCTTATTCTACTTATTCTTCTTATTCTACTTATTCTTCTTATTCTACTTATTCAGCTTATTCTGCTTCCTTAGCCAACTCTGCTTCATGGTCAGCAATCAGCTTACCCTGAATGTCGGTAGGAACCAACTCGTAGCTGGCAAACTTGGTGGTGAACGAAGCTCTACCACCCGTGAGCGAACTCAGAGAGATGGAATAGTTGGCAAGTTCCTTCAAAGGAATCTTGGCACTGAGCTTCTGATAGCCAGCCTCAGAATCCATACCCATAATGAGGGCACGGCGTCCCTGAAGGTCGCTCATCACATCACCCATATAGTCGGCAGGTACATAAACCTCCAAATCGTAGATAGGCTCCAGAATCTTAGGACCTGCCTGCTTGAAGGCGTCGCTGAAGGCATGGCGGGCAGCCAGCATGAACGACAACTCGTTGCTATCCACTGGGTGCATCTTGCCATCATATACGATTACGCGAACGTCGCGGGCATAAGAACCTGTAAGAGGTCCGTGCTCCATACAATCCATGATTCCCTTGAGGATGGCAGGCATGAAGCGTGCATCGATGGCACCACCCACCACTGAGTTGAGGAATACCAGCTTACCACCCCACTCCAAGGAAACTTCCTCGCGGCTCTTGATGTTCATCTTGAACTCCTGGCCGTTGAAGGTGAATGATGTAGGGTCTGGCATACCCTCTGCGTATGGCTCAACGATGAGGTGAACCTCACCAAACTGACCTGCACCACCACTCTGCTTCTTATGGCGATAGTCAGCACGAGCCTTCTTTGTAATGGTCTCACGATATGGAATGCGAGGCTCCTCGAAGGTAACGTTGAGCTTCTCGTTGTTCTCCAGGCGCCACTTCAAGGTGCGGAGGTGGAATTCACCCTGTCCGCGCACGATAACCTGGCGCAGCTCCTTGCTCTGGTCAACCACCCATGTAGGGTCTTCCTGGCGCATCTTGATGAGGGCAGCCATCAGCTTCTCTGTATCCTGGGCATTGGCAGCCTTGATGGCACGTGAATACTTAGGGTTAGGATACTTGATGAAATCGAAGCGCCACTCGGCATCCTTTCCGTTCAGGGTATTACCCGTCTTCACGTCCTTCATCTTCACGGTACAACCGATGTCACCGGCATTCAACTGATCCACAGGCACACGGTTGGCACCAGCGCAGGCATAAATCTGTCCGATACGCTCCTTAGAACCACGGTCGGCATTGGTCAGGTCGTCGCCGCTCTTGATAGAACCGCTCATCACCTTGAAGTAGCTCACCTCGCCGATGTGTGGCTCCAGGCCAGTCTTGAAGAAGTAAACACTCTCAGGACCGTTGGCATCAGGAGCAATCTCCTCGCCACGTGTATTGTGCAGCTTAGGCATCTCGCTTACGAAAGGCACCACATTGCCAAGGAACTCCATGAGGCGATGAACGCCCATCGACTTGCCGGCGCAAACGCAGAATACAGGGAAGATGCTGCGGGTAACCAAACCCTTGCGGATACCCTCGCGGAGTTCATCCTCAGTCAAGCTCTCGCTCTCGAAGAATTTCTCCATCAGGCCCTCGTCGTTCTCGGCAGCAGCCTCAACGAGTGCAGCATGAAGTTCCATTGCCTTATCCATTTCCTCCTCAGGAATATCCTCGATGATTGGTGCACCGCCTTCTGGTTTCCAGGAATATTTTTTCATCAATAAGACGTCAATGAGAGCATTGAAGCCAGAACCGGTCTCGATAGGATATTGTATCTGCACACACTTAGGACCATAGATGTCCTTCATGGTTGCAATGATGTTATCGAAATCACACTTATCAGAGTCAAGCTGGTTAACGAGGAAGATGACAGGCTTGCTCAACTTCTCGGTGTAACGGAAGTTGTTCTGGGTGCCTACCTCAGGACCATATTGACCATTGATAAGAATCACTGCCTGATCGGTTACGTTGAGTGATGTGATGGCACCACCAACGAAATCGTCGCTACCTGGGCAGTCGATGATATTCAACTTCTTGTTGTTCCACTCCACGTGAAAAACGGTAGGGAACACAGAATAACCATACTCCAGTTCAACTGGGAAGTAGTCGCTCACCGTATTCTTCGCTTCTACAGAGCCTCTACGCTTGATAACGCCTGCTTCAAATAACATACTTTCGGCAAGTGTAGTCTTGCCGCTACCCGCACTGCCCAGCAATGCAATGTTTTTAATCTCATTTGTCTGATATACTCTCATGACGCTTATAGATTTTTAAGGGGTTATACTTAATGTTTGTCAGTTGTTCATGATCAGTAAAACCATGTGGTTTTCTGTTTCATGCTACTAAATTACGTTTTTTTTTGCGTACTACCAAACATTTTTGCGAAAAAGTTGCCATAATTTAAAACATATTAGTAATTTTGCATCTTGTTAAGACTTTTTTCACCCTCTACACCTTATTATATTAAGGGGAAGGTGGGAACAGAATTAAAATTTTAAAGAATCAGAAATTATGGCAGGATTATACATACATATCCCCTTCTGCGAAAGCCGCTGCATCTACTGCGGTTTTTACAGTACCACATCGCTCAAGCTGAGGGATGACTACGTGGATGCGCTCTGCAAAGAGATGGAGCTGCGCCCTATCCCGTCGGCACTTGGTGCCAGGGAATCTATCGAAACCATCTATCTGGGAGGCGGTACGCCCAGCCAGCTGACGGGCTCTCAGCTCATCCGACTCTTCGAATCCATCAGGAAGAACTATCTTCCGGATGGATTCCAGGATGGATCATCAAATGGATTCCAGAATGGATCATCGGATGGATTCCATGATGAACTCCCGAACGAACAGAAAGTTCTTTGCCCCAAGATGGAAATCACGATGGAATGCAATCCCGACGACGTGACCGAGGAATTCTGCGAAACCCTCCAGCAGCTGCCCATCAACCGGGTGAGCATGGGGGCACAGACCTTCTCCGACCATCGCCTCCGCTTCCTCCACCGCCGCCACAACGCCGCCGAGGTGAGAACAGCCATAGAAAGACTCCGCAGAATCGGCATCCGCAACATCAGTATCGACCTGATGTTTGGCTTCCCCAATGAAACCCTGACCGACTGGCAGAGCGACATCGATGCAGCCATCCAGCTAGGCGTGGAGCACATCTCTGCCTACAGCCTGATGTACGAGGAAGGAACCGCCCTCTACCGAATGCTGGAACAGGGGAAAATAGAGGAAATTGACGAAGAGACCAGCCGACAGATGTACGAGCTGCTCATCAGCAGGCTAACCGAAGCCGGCTATGAGCACTACGAAATAAGCAACTTTGCTCGCCCCGGCAAACGCTCACGCCACAACAGCAGCTACTGGCACGAGATACCTTACATCGGGATAGGTGCAGCTGCGCACTCCTACAAAAGAAGTGACAAAAATGGAGAAAGTGACAAAAATGGAGAAAATGACGAAACCGGAAGCCTTTCTGCCCGTAGCCCTCTGGAAGCCATCAGAAGCTGGAATGTTGACGACATCAGGGAATACATCTCCCGAATCAACCAGGGCGAGTTGCCTTCTGAGAGCGAAACCCTCGACCTCAACACCCGCTACAACGACCTTATTACCACCGCTTTACGAACTAGCGACGGCATCAACATCAAGAAGATGGAGCAGGAATTCGGAACGGAACTGGCAAAGAAAATGATGCAGGAAGCCGAGAAGCACATGGCTCGTGGATTGATGAAGATAACCGATGGAAACCTATCGCTCACCCACCAGGGACTCTACATATCAGATGATGTGATGAGCGACTTCATGATTGTATAAAAATAGAATAAAGGCGTATATAAATACGCATAAAACTGCATAAAATCACAAATAAAATCGCATAAAAAATGGAGCCTTATTTCCAAGGCTCCATTTTATCCAATCCATATTTCTTATATCTTTCGTAGTAATATTGCTTAATCTGCTCTATTACCTGAATGGTTGTTTTCTTCTTCTGTAACAAAGGCTTCACCATCTGCAACAAGGCAAACAGCACAACCACTATCAGCAGCATGATGATCCATGAAAGGATCTCGCTACCCAACTTTATCCGGGGCTGAACGATGATACCTACCGCTACGGGCAGCACAAAACACACCCAATCCATAGGTGTATCCAACTTGGTTGATTCCAAATATTCTTCCCGCATTTCGCGTGGCGCATTCAACATTAACCGCTTGCGATGAGCATTCCAATACTCCTCAAATTCCTTTTCCATTCAATCTATTAATTTTTAAACTTTCATACTAATGCCTACACTAAATGTAGCACTTTTTTACCTATACTCTTTAGGCTATTATCTAATTACTATTTAAAGTATTCTAAATAATGCCTTATTTTTGCAATCCGTTGCCAAAGTTACTACAAATATCCGTAATAATCAAAAAAATCTCTATAGATTTCAGTTACTTAACATATTTTAAGCACATTATATATAAAAAAACGGGATTTTACTAAGAAATTTTAGCTAGACTTTATTTTTTACATCAATAAAAAAAAGACAATGTCCGTTAGAACATTGCCTTTTATTTTTTATCATTTTATGCGATTTTTTTATTTATCGTTCATTCGTGAACATCCCTTTATCGTTCATTCAATGGGGTGTAATCCAGCTCACCCAAGATATTCTTGTAAGCAGGACGGATGATGCGGCGACCCTCGAAGTTGAGTTCTTCGATGCGATGGGCAGTCCAACCCACGATACGGGCCATAGCAAAGATAGGAGTATATATCTCCTGAGGCAGCCCAATCATTTCATAGATGAAGCCGCTGTAGAAGTCGAGGTTGGCACAAGCAGGCTTGCTGCCGCCACGATGCTCCTGCAGGCACTTGATGCCCTCCTGCTCTATGAGTTTCAGGAAGTTATACTCATCCTCCCTACCCTTCTCCTTGGCAAGCTCGCCAGCCAGGCGCTTCAGCTCTACCGCACGAGGATCGCTCAAGGTATAAACCGCATGGCCGATACCGTAGATAAGTCCCGTCTTATCATAAGCCTCCTTGTTGAGCATGCGCTTCAGGTAGATATCGAGTTCGTTGACATTGGTCCAATCCTTGATAGCCTCCTTCAGATGATGGAACATATTGATAACCTTGATGTTGGCACCACCATGAAGAGGACCCTTCAAGCTACCGATACCGGCAGCGATGGAGCTGTAGGTATCCGTGCGGGTAGAAGAAGTAACACGCACCGTAAAGGTAGAGTTGTTACCACCACCATGCTCTGCCTGGATGATGAGGAGCAGATCGAGCATACGCGCATCCAACTCTGAGTAGTTCTCGTGCTTCATCATATAGAGGAAGTTCTCTGCGATAGAGAGATTCTCGCGTGGATGGCGAATGTGCAAGCTTCTGCCCTGCACAGAGTGACGATAGATGTTGTATGCATAGGCGATGATGGTTGGGAACTTAGCAATCAGCTCCACACTCTGACGCATCAGGTTGTCGCGGCTGATATCGTCAGGGTTCGGATCGAAGGTGTACATTTCGAGCACGCAACGAGCCAGGATGTTCATGATGTTAGAACCCTCCAGCTCGATGATGTGAGTAATGGTACGGTGGTCGAGCGGCATGTTGTCGTTCAGGAGTTCCTTGAAAGCCTCCAACTCCTCCTTATCCGGCAGCTGACCGGAAAGGAGCAGGAAGGCAACCTCCTCAAATCCGAATCGTTTCTCCTTCAAGAGAGGAGTAACGAGGTCGTCAAGCTCGTAGCCACGATAATAGAGCTTACCCTCGGTAGGCTTCAGCTTGCCATTCTCATCGCGCTCGTAACCCACAACGTTACCGATGTTGGTCAATCCTACCAAAACACCAGAGCCATCCTCATTACGAAGTCCACGCTTTACGTTGAACTTGGTGAATGCATCCTTATCTATCTTGCATGAGTTCTTTACCTCATCGCTTAATTTATATATCAAATATTCTTTATTCATAACTGTTACTTCTTTGCTGCAAGGCCATAGCTGTTACTTTTTAGCTGCAAAGTTCAATGCAGAACCAGCCTTAAACCATGCTATCTGTGTATCATTATAAGTATGCTCTACCTCGAAACTATCCTCAGAACCATCCTTGTGCTTCAAGGCAATGGTGAGTTTAGAACCTGGAGCAAACTCCTTCAAACCTGTCAGAGAGATGCGGTCGTCTTCCTGTACCTTATTATAATCATCCTTGTTGCAGAATGTAAGGGCGAGCATACCCTGCTTCTTCAGGTTGGTTTCGTGGATACGGGCGAAACTCTTGGCAAGAATCACCTTCACGTTCAGGAAACGAGGCTCCATGGCTGCATGCTCACGAGATGAGCCTTCTCCGTAGTTATCCTCAGCCACCACGATGCTGCTGATGCCCTGCGCCTTGTAAGCCTTGGCTGCGGTAGAAACCTCCACATACTTGCCATCCAACTGGTTCTTCACCTTGTTGCTCTCGCCATTGAAGGCGTTGACGGCACCCATCAGCAGGTTATCAGAGATATTCTGAAGATGTCCGCGGAACTTCAACCATGGACCAGCCATTGAGATATGGTCGGTGGTACACTTGCCCTCGGTCTTGATGAGGAGAGGCATATCTACCAGGTCCTTTCCATCCCAAGGAGCGAATGGAGCCAATTTCTGCAGGCGGTTGCTATCTGGAGCAATTACCACCTCAATGTTAGCATTTGCTTCGCTAGGAGCGATGAAGCCCTTGTCTTCTACGGCAAATCCCTTAGGAGGGAAGGTGAAACCTGCAGGCGCATCGAGCTTCACGCTGTTGCCATCCTTATCTGATAAGGTATCGGTGGCAGGATTGAAATCCAGGCGGCCGGCAATGGTGAGTGCCACGGTGAGCTCAGGGCTACCGATGAAGGCAAATGTATTAGGGTTGCCATCAGCACGACGGCGGAAGTTTCTATTGAAAGAGGTGACGATGGCATTCTTGCGGGTGTTATCGTCGGTATGACGCTTCCACTGTCCGATGCAAGGACCGCAGGCATTGGTCATGATCAAGGCTCCAATCTTCTTGAAGTCATCGAGGATGCCATCACGCTCGGCAGTATAGCGAATCTGCTCAGAACCAGGGTTGATGATGAGCTGACCCTTTACCTGGATGCCCTTCTCGTAAGCCTGGCGAGCCACACTTGCCGCACGGGCCAAATCCTGATAGGAAGAGTTGGTACAGCTACCTACCAATCCTACTTCTACTACCATAGGATAATCGTTGGCAGGCCCCTTCGCCTTCATGTGAGAGATAGGGGTTGCCGCATCTGGAGTAAACGGACCATTGAGATGTGGCTCGACCTTAGAGAGGTCGATTTCTACAATCTGGTCGTAGAAGGCAGATGGATTGGCAAGCACCTCGGCATCAGCACGAAGTTCGGCAGCGTTCTTCTGGGCAAGAGAAGCAATCTCCTCACGACCCGTCTTGCGGAGATATTCGCTGGCATTCTGGTCGAATGGGAAGATAGAGCAGGTAGCACCCAGCTCTGCACCCATGTTACAGATAGTAGCCTTACCGGTAGTAGAAATGCTGTCCAGACCATCGCCGAAATATTCGAGGATGGCATTGGTACCACCCTTCACGGTGAGAATGCCCAGGATTTCGAGAATCACATCCTTTGGAGTAGCCCAGCCAGAGAGCTTGCCCGTGAGATGCACACCGATGAGGCGAGGCATCTTGAGCTCCCAAGGCTGACCTGTGAGTACATCCACTGCATCGGCACCACCAACACCCACGGCAACCATACCGAGACCGCCGGCGTTTGGAGTATGAGAGTCTGTACCCACCATCATACCTCCTGGGAAGGCATAGTTCTCGAGTACCACCTGGTGGATGATACCAGCTCCTGGTCCCCAGAATCCAATGTGATATTTCTGTGATACCGACTTCAGAAAGTCATATACCTCTTTATTAGTCTTGCATGCCTCAGGCAGGTCTTGTGTAGCTCCCACATCAGCACGAATCAAGTGATCGCAATGAACTGACGCAGGCACAGCCACCTTGTCCTTACCGGCGTTCATAAACTGCAAGAGCGCCATCTGAGCGGTAGCATCCTGCATCGCAACGCGGTTAGGTCGGAAATCCACATATTCTATACCTCTTTTATATGGGCGCAACTCAGCAGGGTCGAAAAGATGCGCAAAGAGCACCTTCTCGGCATAAGTGAGAGGTCGTTTCACAGTAGCCTTAGCCTGTTTTACACTTTCCGAATACGAAGCATAAAAGCTTCTCAGCATTTCAATGTCCAGTATCATCTTATTCACTAATTATTAAATTAACTATGCACTCGTGTGCGCACACCATATATCAACGCTTTGCGCCCTACCGAGCTTTTCTGTTTGCAAATATACGACTTTTTCTTCAAATAGTAGCACAAAATCTTGATTTTTTATCATTTTGCTATTGTTTTTCTTTGTTTTTGATAAAAATGCTGCATTTTTATGCAGAAATTTGCGTTTTTACTGATCAAACACCCTTAATTACATATCCTAAGCAAACATCCCATTTTTGCTGCAAAAACAATATTTTCACCTCAAAAACTAAGAAAAGCTGAAAAACATTTGGAACTTATTACATTATTTATTAATTTTGCAGGTTATATGAGAATAGACATTATTACAGTATTACCAGAAATGCTGGAAGGCTTCTTCAACGAGTCGATTCTGGCACGCGCGCAGAAGAAGGGTCTCGCAGAGATTCATCTCCATAACTTGCGCGACTATACATTAGATAAATGGAAGCGAGTGGATGACTATCCATACGGTGGAAGCGCCGGAATGGTGATGCAATGCGAACCTATCGACCGATGCATCACGGCGCTGAAGGCTGAACGCGAGTACGATGACGTAATCTACGTATCTCCAGATGGCGAGACCTTCAACCAGAAGATAGCCAATGAAATGTCGATGGGTGGCAACCTCATCATCCTCTGCGGTCACTACAAGGGTATTGACCAGCGTGTACGCGACCATCTCATCACCCGTGAAATCAGCGTGGGCGACTATGTGCTCACTGGTGGCGAACTGGCAGCAGCGATTATCTCGGATGCGGTGATCAGACTGGTACCGGGCGTTATCAGCGACGAGCAAAGTGCCCTGTCCGACTGTTTCCAGGACGATATCCTCTCAGCTCCTATCTACACCCGCCCATCCG
>ERZ1026886.1149-NODE-1149-length-12045-cov-5.176647_pt1 | contig 12045 bp, 11 predicted proteins | sample MGYA00380173_ERZ1026886 | MGnify/ENA primary metagenome ERZ1026886 (study PRJEB33269, sample SAMEA4719809) | human gut metagenome | biome: human-associated habitat; feature: organic feature; material: feces | place: Cameroon | collected 2013-10 ... | reverse complement strand
ATGTTATATTCTTCTTTTATGCAAGAGAAAGGGCTGTAACGAATAGATAGTATTTTATCATCTAACCTTTTAATCGGCTTTCAATATCTGATGCACTATATAATACATCTGTTACAATCACATTATCTCCCTGGATTACAAAAAAAGACAAAGTAATTGTCTACCAACAATCTTCTCATCTCTTTGCTTCTTTCCGGCTCTGATTCCATAATACAGATTCTCTCAGCCATAGTATCCAATGTCAAAATAGCGTCTGCAATCCGGTTATATTGATCCATCGCATTTTCCGGTGCCTGAAGAACATAAGCAATATGATTATATAACTGCTCCATATCAGCCAATGCTTCATTTGTAATCTCAACTGTATAGTGTTTCATATCAATGATTCTCTCTAAATTTTGCGAACGCTTCCGTTGCATTTTGCACTCTTCCTGCAGCTATATCATTGTAACCTTTTTCCAATTTCTGATGGATTTCTTCTGCTGTCATGCCATCTGCATGAATCGATACTGGTGCTTTTGGTAAAGAAACAGAAAATGGAATTCCACCTGTAAGAGAAATTTGATTCAAATACATATCAATCGCTGTTGACATAGGAACACCTAACTGAGACAATACTTTTTCTGCCCTCTCTTTGACGGCTGGGTTTACTCTTAAGTTTAATGTTGCTGATTTACCCATAATCACACTTCCTTGTTTCTTATATTGTAACGCTTTTGTCGTTACAAATCAAACATTATTACTCACATGTATCTACTTTACAATTGAGGAATCTATAATCTTGTATTTTAGTCATTTTATTCCTTTACAAAATGTATTTTTTGTTGTTTGACTCCACCTGATTCTTTACTCTTTTTAATATTGATATCTACAGTTGGAGTTACATCAGATGAGGATACTTTTCTATAAGAAACATTTGTTCCATCTGATAATTATGCAATAGTTAGCTTTCAAACAAAAAACATATACCCAATCGGATATATGGTCCTATGTCTTATGTTCCGTTTGGGCTTTAGTTCTAATGGGCGATGCTACTACATTAGTCTATGCCTTAACAACATAGACTGTTCAAATCAGCGAATGATGTCTCCATCATTTTGCGGCAGCAGTCCGTATCCCTAAAGTAACCTCACTTATCGATTTCATATATATGTAAAATACCTACTACTCATCTACAATAGACAAAATATATAACTTGTATAAAGTAAATGGTGCCGACTGCAGGAATCGAACCTGTGACCTACGCGTTACGAGTGCGTTGCTCTACCTACTGAGCTAAGTCGGCATCTAAGTATAGTATAGTCTTCTTCTATTTTAATACAAGTAAAAACCACTGGAGGAGAGCCAGTGGTTCTAAAAAAACAATTTAATACAATTAGAAGGGAGTTTTATTTATGAATCGTAAACAGGACGCTTTTATTATTAGGGAGTGGCCCTCTTTACAGTTATTAATATAATCTTAGTATATGAACTAAGTATGAACAAAAGCAAAAAAAAGATCTGACTCCCTATTTCAGACCTTTCCAAGAGCTATTCTAATCGTAATACGACTCCCACAGTCATATTAGCATACTTTTTCTATAACAACAATATTTTTGTTACGCTTTGTTTTCCAAATCCTTTATTTTTTCAATAAAAGCAGGATCATATTTCTTTCTTAGGCTCTTTCCAGCAATATAGTTTGGAGAAGTTATTAGGGGACCATACTTTAACTGGATACAGGCATCTAGATATAAGCCAAATATAGATGAAATATAACTATATGACTTGTTTAATGCATAAATATGGTAGAGGTTTAAGTCATTGAAGATGGATTTGTCTGCCACAATACAGGCTACTAGTTTAGAACCTTCATAGATAGGATATACGTAACCTGTTTCTAATCCAACTCTATACATCTTATATTTAACACCGTCATACTTTAATACAAAGTAACCTGATTGAGATGTAAAGCCTGTTTTCTGATAGATTACACCTAGACTTTCTTCTTCAAATAACATTCCATATTTCTTATGTCCTACCTTATCCCATTCAGGCTTAATTTTATCAGGATCATAAATTAATGAGAATTCGCGTGAGAGAAAATTACCTTGAATTTCTCCTCCTTGATTAAACTGTTTAGGTAAAGAGGCTCCACCAAGTTTATTATTTCCTTTTGCGATTTCGTAATCTATATTAAAAGTAGATAGGATTTGGTTTAAGTCTATTATCATAATGAGTTCACTCCTTTCCCATATTTTAACATTATTATTCGCTTTTAAAAAGAGTTCATTATGTATATAATTAATTCGAAAGAGGTGAAGTATATGGCTATTAAAGTAAAAGCAAAGGATGCAGATACTCTAGAGGAAGAACTAGAAGAATGGTCATTAGGTGTCAATCTTGTAAATACAGCACCTACTCAAACAAAAGAAACCGTCACTTTTAGTACAGACCAAATAAAAAAAGATAAGTCTAAAAGAACAACTTATCTTAATGATGATCTAGAAGATCCTACATTATAAGCACTTAGGTGCTTATTTTTTTTCTTTTAGAAGATCTCTGATTTCTTCTAATAATACAATGTCTTCTGGCTTTGGTGCAGGTGCTGCTTTTTCTTCTTCCTTCTTACGGAAACTCACGACCTTATTAATCGCTTTAATAGAGATAAAGATACAGAAAGCCATTAATAAGAAGTTAATGAGGTTAGAAAGGAATGATCCATACTTGATATTAATATTATTAATCTTAAGAGTTAATTCTGTAATATCAGATGGAATCTTAATAATTGCAGATAATACAGGCATAATAATGTCCTGTACAAGAGATGTGACAACAGCAGTAATAGCAGTACCTAAAATTACACCGACAGCCATGTCAATGACATTGCCTTTAAATGCGAATTCTTTGAATTCGTTCCATAGCTTTTTCATGTTGTATCTATCCTATATTCAGTTTATGCAGCAGGTGTTTCGTCTTCTTCCTGATGACCGCTTATAGCCTTGATGAATTCCTTGCCGATAACAAATGCCTGATCAAATGGGTTGATTAATAAAGCATCATATTCTCCAGCACCGAAGAATGTAGCAATATGCTGGTCAAATGGACGACATTCGCTGATTAATACCTGTCCTTCCTGTAATTCAACATTATCTTTGATGCCCCATTTATCAATTTGTTCATTAGATGTAAAGAGTGGTAAATAGCTTAATTCATTACCTTCATCATCTTCTGCAGATAATGAAGGAATAATCATAGGTGCATCCTTTTTTAATTCATATGTGCCATCTGGCAAAGTAACTAAATCTGATTTATTCACAATCGTCATTAATGCAAGACATGAACGTGATACTAAATCATCCATAACTAAAGAGAACTTTTCTTTTTCTTCTTCACCTTGTGCTTCCATATATTCATCATATAACCAAGAGAACTCCATATTGCCTGGTACTCTATGACCAATTGTTTCATGATGGTCTACACCATTGTTTTCTTCAACACCCATATCACTTAATGTATCTCTACCTAAAGTAAATGCATCTGTTTCTGGATCAATAACCATACCATAGATTTCATCATCACCTGTATTAAATAATTCATTTAATAAGAATTCATAGTCTACTTCTACTAATACATTAAGACGATCTGGGAAATCTGAATCTTCTAGAATAGAAGAGTTCTGTGCATTTTCTACAGTAGTATAAATCGCATACCATTCATCTCCGTCATCATCACATACTGTCTGTAAGAAGAATGAATCTTCATCATCATCGTCTACAGAAATATATGTAAGGAATGTAGAAGCCTTTAATGTATGCATTAAATCATCTTCTAGTTTAGTGGCAGTAAAAGAAGCTTCTCCATATTTACCACAGCTTTCTTTCCATTCTTTATCAGTTGTTTCTACTGGTGTTGTGTTTAATAATGGTTTACTCATTCTTTTACTCCTCCCCTTCTATTAATCCCATTGTAGTTAGGATTTCTTTTGTAAGTACAATATTATCTGTGAATGGATTAATAACGAGTGCATCAAAGCCTTCACCATTATTAAGTCCTCCTAGATGAGTAACAAGATCAGCAGTTAGTAGCATAGATTTTCTTTCTTCATCTTCAGCATTCCAGCCATCTAATGTTTCAATATCTTCCTGTGATGTAAAGAGTGGAACAATATTAGCCTGATCACCATGATCTTCACTTGATAACATTCTAATCGCAAAATCTGCATCTGATCTAGCAACGTATGTATTACCATCTTCTACTACTAAATCTTCTTTTCTTACCATAATAGGTAATGCGAATAAAGCATCATCAAATGCTTCCATCATATGACTAAAGATTTCTGCTTTCTTATCATCATCTTCAGTATTCTGGAAAATCTTCCAAATTTCTTTAATAAAGATATTTGCAGGAGTAATGTTACCTAAATCTTCTGTATGGCCTAAACCATTACATAAACGTTTAGAAATCTGTACTAATTCTTCTCTTGTAAGAATATAGTCATCACTAAATGGGTTAATCACAATACCATCAATTTGATTACCATCAGCAAGTGTAAGTTCTTTTGCTAGGAAAGCATAGTTGACTTCTACTGCTTCTACTTTTCTTCCTGGCATTGATGTTTCAGGTTTCGCAAGACTGCTTTTTAATTCTTTTAATGAAGTATAAACAGAAATAAAGTTCTTGCTTCCATCCTGTGGTGAGATAGTAAAGAATGAATGATCATATTCTAAATTTTCACCGCTTTCTGGTAGATTCATATAACCATAATAATGTGATTCTGTTAGATTCTTAAGGAATGCTTTGTAGGCTGCTTCTTTGTCATCCTGAGCTTTTTTCCATGCATCAAGGGAGTCAGTCCATCTTGATGCAGTAAATGCTTGAGCATCTTTTAAAGGTTTGTAATTCAACTTGTTTTCCTCCTTAGTTGATAGTTTCTTTATTATAAAACATTTCATCTAACATGTCTTTAGAAAACCCTAGATGATCTGTAAAAGGATTAATGAGAATACCACAGAATGCATCACTAGAAAAGAGTACATCCTTGTATGATTCAAATGATTGACATGTAATAATCATTTCCATATCTGGTTCATCATGTGTCATATCTACTCTTTTTACATCTTCTAATCCAGTAAATAAACTAATATAGAGTTTATTAGGATCAGCATGAGAACACATAAGTGGTTTGATATAAATATCAGCACCTGTGTGTAATGCAAGTTCTCCTGTCTTATTTGTATATAAGTCTTTCTTATTTACAAGTACTGGACAGGCAAAGACCCCATCCTCCATAAGGTCTTCTACACTTTCTTTTAGGAATTCTTTAACACGTGGATTTCTACCATTAGAGTAATAAATCTTCATGTTCTTTTTAAACTTAAGATTGGCTGGTACAAGACTTGGTAAATCTTCTTGATGATTAATACCTGTTGTTGTATTGTGTCCTATACTATTTAATAGTTTCTCATTCGCAATAAGTTTTTGTGAGAAAGGATTAATCACTAAACCATTTAACCCTTCTGTACGCATATATATCTCTTCTAAGAGGCGTTTATAAGAAGCTACCATTACTTCTACCTGGTAACCTTCTTGTGGTTCTGGAAGGTCTATATAGTCTGTTATTTCCTTTATATTTGTGAAAGCAGGTAAATAGGATTGTTGATCTTCATTAGATACAGAAATGATTTCATAATCGGAATTATCATTGTTTAATGGTCTTTGAACCATTACAAGATAATCTGAATGAGATATCAAATAATGAAAACGTTCTGTAATATTTGTATTGATATCATAATCTTGAAGCCAAAGATTAAAGAGATTATTCCATTCTTTACCATCAGGATAATGTTGTGGTGATACAATACTTAAACCATTATAATCCATAAAAAAACCTCCTTCCTTCTCTATTGTACCATGTTAGAGATGATAAGAGGTTTGTATTCTTCAATTATTTTATTAAATCTAGTACTTTCAGAAGGTTTTCTTTGATACAAAGTAGATGAGGTTGTGTCATATCACTAATATCTACTAAATCAGGTACTCCAATAACATCTATACCTGCAGCATCTGCCGCAATAATACCATTTCTAGAATCTTCTAGAATGAATGTTTCTTCTTTCTTAAGCTTGTATAGTTCTATAGCTTTATTGAATATTTCTGGATTTGGTTTAGCACGAGTGACATGATCACCACATACAAACTTATCAAAGTACTTGTCTAAACCTGCAGACTTGAGAGAGAATAGTACATCTGGTTCAAAAGTAGAACTAGTAAGGACCAATGTATAACCATTATCTTTTAGATATGTTAATAATTCATGCGCACCTTTTTTTACTGGCATAGGGTTTGTTTCTAAGTACTTTCTTGTCTCAGCAATCTTATCTTCTCTAAAACGAGTAAAGTAGTATCTATTTCCCGTAATCTTCTCTAACATTTCTTGAGCGGCTAGACCGTTTGAACCAATTGATTTATAGGCAGCTTCTGGATTAAATGGTTCATTATGTTGTGCAAATACCTTTTCCCACATCTTTATTCCTAAAGCTTCACTATCAATGAGTAGTCCGTCCATATCAAATAATACATTCTTCTTATTTTCTAACATATGATTAATCCTCCATATCAATACTGTATCATTATATAGTGAGATTAGGTATATGTAAAATAATTATTGATAGCGATTACAGTTTGTGCTATAATAATGGTTGAAAAGAAAAGCAGAAAAAAAGACTTGAATATTCCCCCATTCAAGTCTTTTTTTGCGTTTAATTTACTTTTTTTAATGCCTGCAGGTATTCTTTTTGATTTCAATCCACGCACCCATCGTGGGGTGCGACCTTCTAAACCTGTCGCACTTATTATAAGCGATTACTAATTTCAATCCACGCACCCATCGTGGGGTGCGACTGAGGAAATTGCAGATGTTTTGATTGTTATTGAAATTTCAATCCACGCACCCTTCGTGGGGTGCGACCTCCATCACCTTTATAATCCCATGTTTTACTTACAATTTCAATCCACGCACCCATCGTGGGGTGCGACAACGATTTGATAACTTATTCCTAAACAGTAGGTCTCATTTCAATCCACGCACCCTTCGTGGGGTGCGACTTGCATTCGATAGCATGATTACCTTAACCGACTTTATTTCAATCCACGCACCCATCGTGGGGTGCGACCGTTCTCGTCAAGCGCCTTTTTTAACTTCTCCCATATTTCAATCCACGCACCCATCGTGGGGTGCGACGGCAACTGACATAGATACACTGTTGCCGTCCTTAATTTCAATCCACGCACCCATCGTGGGGTGCGACTTTAACTCCTCATTGTAAGGACTCATAGACTGCTATTTCAATCCACGCACCCATCGTGGGGTGCGACTGCAAACAATTTGCCTATGGGGGCTACAGACTTTTTATTTCAATCCACGCACCCATCGTGGGGTGCGACGGTATAAACCTTTAAATTTTCCCACACAACTAATAATTTCAATCCACGCACCCATCGTGGGGTGCGACTTTCTTAAAAGTCAATGATCCATCGCTGTTAACAATATTTCAATCCACGCACCCATCGTGGGGTGCGACCATCCTCTCATCACAAGGATGCGACAATATCTTCAATTTCAATCCACGCACCCATCGTGGGGTGCGACCCCAGTAATAATGCTTGTCAATGTAGTCATCGGATTTCAATCCACGCACCCATCGTGGGGTGCGACAAGACTAACTTCACTACAGTAGTAGTATTTAGAGCAATTTCAATCCACGCACCCATCGTGGGGTGCGACCTGCTCAATCAACCCAACAATCCACCCACAAACAATTTCAATCCACGCACCCATCGTGGGGTGCGACTATATGTCTCTCGTAACCATGCACATTTCCTCAAATTTCAATCCACGCACCCATCGTGGGGTGCGACATGAGCATGCTGTGAATACTTCCTTCATCTGTTCAATTTCAATCCACGCACCCATCGTGGGGTGCGACATTATTATTGGTTATCTATGTTTATGTGATATAAAGATTTCAATCCACGCACCCATCGTGGGGTGCGACAGAATGACGGTATTTTACCAACAATTGAAAAAGGAATTTCAATCCACGCACCCATCGTGGGGTGCGACATGGACGTATAAGACACTTTAAGGCTTATAGGTAATTTCAATCCACGCACCCATCGTGGGGTGCGACTTGTGCTAGTGCAGTGATTGCGATGATTAGATATGATTTCAATCCACGCACCCATCGTGGGGTGCGACTGACTTCTAACCCCATAAGTGTTAATATATAGACAATTTCAATCCACGCACCCATCGTGGGGTGCGACGTGCTTGCGCTTTCGCTTTAGACCCATCACTATAAATATTTCAATCCACGCACCCATCGTGGGGTGCGACTCGGGGTCTTTATAAGGCTTGTATCTTCTAAGAGTATTTCAATCCACGCACCCATCGTGGGGTGCGACTTTATTAGCATTCTCATTAGTTAAAAATGAAATTGGTATTTCAATCCACGCACCCATCGTGGGGTGCGACAAAGAAGCGTTTGAATATTCTATACATGTAATCAAATTTCAATCCACGCACCCATCGTGGGGTGCGACAAAACAGTAACTGATTATAAAACTGCATCATGTTGATTTCAATCCACGCACCCATCGTGGGGTGCGACCATCTCTAAATTCTTCTACAAACTCACTAGGATATATTTCAATCCACGCACCCATCGTGGGGTGCGACTACCTCCGTACCTGTACCACCTCCAGCATTTAAGTATTTCAATCCACGCACCCATCGTGGGGTGCGACTGTTAGCAAAGTACGCTACTTCGTCATTGTTCTATTTCAATCCACGCACCCATCGTGGGGTGCGACTCGAGTTTCAAGGATTCCTGGTCCTGCTGTACCTATTTCAATCCACGCACCCATCGTGGGGTGCGACCGTCAAGTAATCCACTTGCTCCTCTGCATTTAAGAATTTCAATCCACGCACCCATCGTGGGGTGCGACTTTTAAACAACGAACTAAAGCGATTAGGGTTAACAAATTTCAATCCACGCACCCATCGTGGGGTGCGACAAGAAGAAACAGCAGGTATTTTATTAAAATTACGTATTTCAATCCACGCACCCATCGTGGGGTGCGACTTGTGCTAGTGCAGTGATTGCGATGATTAGATATGATTTCAATCCACGCACCCATCGTGGGGTGCGACTGTCCTAAAATATTAAAATATCAATTTGAAGAAGATTTCAATCCACGCACCCATCGTGGGGTGCGACCAGCAGTCAGGTGTGACACTTGCAGGTGGTGCGAAATTTCAATCCACGCACCCATCGTGGGGTGCGACTTCATAGATAACGATGGAGTCATGTTCCACTGTTATTTCAATCCACGCACCCATCGTGGGGTGCGACCCTGAAGGTCTTTTCAAGCAGATTACCATCACGCTATTTCAATCCACGCACCCATCGTGGGGTGCGACCGAAGTCCATTGATGAACTTAAAACCTATGGATTATTTCAATCCACGCACCCATCGTGGGGTGCGACGTGTCACAAAGTTCCTGGAACAGAAGATATATATCAATTTCAATCCACGCACCCATCGTGGGGTGCGACGAAAGAGGAAGCATATATACTCATTACTAGAAAGATTTCAATCCACGCACCCATCGTGGGGTGCGACCTAGCGCCTATATTATCGACAGTATAGAGACCATCATTTCAATCCACGCACCCATCGTGGGGTGCGACGATATCTTCATTGTCCATCTGTGTTTTAACTCTCTATTTCAATCCACGCACCCATCGTGGGGTGCGACCTTCAATTTAGGCTGTGACGGTATCTTTGGTGGTGATTTCAATCCACGCACCCATCGTGGGGTGCGACCCTTGGTGTACTTTTCCGGCTGATCATACACCTTATTTCAATCCACGCACCCATCGTGGGGTGCGACGTTACGTATATTTAACAGAGACATGGAATTACTAGATTTCAATCCACGCACCCATCGTGGGGTGCGACCACAATCTTTACAGTAAATACATCCACATGACGTATTTCAATCCACGCACCCATCGTGGGGTGCGACTTGCTTCATTAAAGTTCGGAGTAAATGAAAACAATATTTCAATCCACGCACCCATCGTGGGGTGCGACGATATATAAATGTTAAACAGAGTAGCACTTGTTGATTTCAATCCACGCACCCATCGTGGGGTGCGACTTAATAACTCATGTTCTAATCTAGTTAACATGAACGATTTCAATCCACGCACCCATCGTGGGGTGCGACTGTATGGCTCTTCATCTTCCCATTCGATAAACTTATTTCAATCCACGCACCCATCGTGGGGTGCGACCTTCGTATCTAGTCTTCTTTGTTGTATCACAATCGGCTATTTCAATCCACGCACCCATCGTGGGGTGCGACGCTGACATTATGCAGTTTTCAAAGGCACACATACAATTTCAATCCACGCACCCATCGTGGGGTGCGACCTTCGTATCTAGTCTTCTTTGTTGTATCACAATCGGCTATTTCAATCCACGCACCCATCGTGGGGTGCGACGCTGACATTATGCAGTTTTCAAAGGCACACATACAATTTCAATCCACGCACCCATCGTGGGGTGCGACCAGTTAAAATCGGCGTTAACAACCTTTATGACGGTATTTCAATCCACGCACCCATCGTGGGGTGCGACTAAGAAGAAGATACTAGCAACACAGACAGTATGTGATTTCAATCCACGCACCCATCGTGGGGTGCGACGATTGATTGAAGATACTGCAACAGGTGCAGACAATATTTCAATCCACGCACCCATCGTGGGGTGCGACCTTCATGGTTTTTTACAGGCTCAGATTCATGTAGATTTCAATCCACGCACCCATCGTGGGGTGCGACTTGAGAGAGACTCATATACAGGTGAGCCGACACTTATTTCAATCCACGCACCCATCGTGGGGTGCGACTTTCTACTCCTCTCTTCCTGTCTTCTTCTTGTTCAAATTTCAATCCACGCACCCATCGTGGGGTGCGACCCTTTATTTTAAGCATTTAAGTATTTAAGATAAAAAATTTCAATCCACGCACCCATCGTGGGGTGCGACCCTGTACTAACAAGTTGGGCTATACAATCAACTTTGGGATTTCAATCCACGCACCCATCGTGGGGTGCGACGCTTAAGAGCGTTCTTTTTATTTGTATAAAGAAAATTTCAATCCACGCACCCATCGTGGGGTGCGACACAAAGACGCCGTCGCGATTCACGACGCCATCGGAAATTTCAATCCACGCACCCATCGTGGGGTGCGACCAGGAGACACAAGCAGAACTTGCAGATTCAATTGAATTTCAATCCACGCACCCATCGTGGGGTGCGACACGGTTCTGATATCACAAAGGACGATATAACTGATATTTCAATCCACGCACCCATCGTGGGGTGCGACCGTAGTGGCTAAGACTTACGACCCAAAGAAAAAGATTTCAATCCACGCACCCATCGTGGGGTGCGACCTTGCAACTAGCACATTGGATATGCAACCGTGAATTTCAATCCACGCACCCATCGTGGGGTGCGACGCGCCTTTTCTTCTAGCGTCATACCGCCAAGGGCATTTCAATCCACGCACCCATCGTGGGGTGCGACCAACTACTACACAGGTAATGGCATTATGTGGTAGTATTTCAATCCACGCACCCATCGTGGGGTGCGACCGACACAATGCGCAAACTTCTAAAGGATATCGCAATTTCAATCCACGCACCCATCGTGGGGTGCGACGTTATAGAAATATTTATGTTCATCATTAGGCTTCATATTTCAATCCACGCACCCATCGTGGGGTGCGACAAGACATCAACCCATTTACTGTTTGTGTTGCTGTTATTTCAATCCACGCACCCATCGTGGGGTGCGACCGTATGAATCACCGATAAAAATATAACCTCTACTTATTTCAATCCACGCACCCATCGTGGGGTGCGACCTTTTCACTTTCTTTTGTATCATATATGTATTTAATTTCAATCCACGCACCCATCGTGGGGTGC
>ERZ1026886.1132-NODE-1132-length-12125-cov-2.758409_pt1 | contig 12125 bp, 8 predicted proteins | sample MGYA00380173_ERZ1026886 | MGnify/ENA primary metagenome ERZ1026886 (study PRJEB33269, sample SAMEA4719809) | human gut metagenome | biome: human-associated habitat; feature: organic feature; material: feces | place: Cameroon | collected 2013-10 ... | reverse complement strand
AAATGTCCCTTCAGAACGATGATTCCCAGTCCGATGATATTCACGGTGGTGGTGGACAGAATGACCGTCATCACGGTGTCCGTTATCGGACTGTCCTTCAGCTGGAAATAGATTCTGGCGGCAGCATTGGACACGATGAGAAGACCCACGACAGCCAGATACTTCGTGATCAATTTTGTAGCCCATTTTTCGAGTCTCTTTCTCGCGCGCGTGTTCTCTAACTGTCGTTGCTGCTGGAGGAGCTTTGAGCTTTTGTCGAGGACGTCGGCAGAAAGTTCAGACTCGGACGGGAATGAATCAAGGAGTGCGGCCACCGTACTCTCCAAGTCGAGGTCTCTGTGCATCTCTTCCCGTCTCTTTCTCGTGAACCCCATGAAGCATACGCCAAGAGGGCACACCCATCTGCCCCACGTGGAGTTATTCTCTTTCGGCAGGTCAAGCAGACCGTCGTCGTCCATGTTCTCTAGTCCCCGTTGTCGATTTTCTTCTCCCATCCTTGAAAGTAGTTTTTGATTAGTTCGTTGCTGATGGGTGCGTTCCATTTGATGCTTTGGTTCTCTCCTTTCGGTCCATAGAGGGTCACCCACCATGGCCCTCCTTCCTTGTGTGACCATTTGCTGAGATTGTAGGCTGATACGTCGTGGAACCGACGGACGACCTTATTGCTCAGGCGTAGCGTATAATCCGCTTGCTTGTGTGCAGCCTTTTCTTCCTCTGTGAGATCTTCTGCTGCATTTTGGGGGACGTAGCGTGCGTTCACGCGTGGGAACACAGGTCCATGAGGCCACGCTTTCGGACTGTCGTCGTCGAACGGAGCCGTTCCCTTCTCTGCCAGATGGATGCCGTAGAAGATGAAGAGAAGTTTCTGCATTTGCGTCTTGTTCAGTATGGTATTGTACTTATAGTATGCGAGCCAACTGAACAATTTCATGAAGTCCAGGCTGGTAAAATTCATAACGGGGCGGATGGTTTGGAGTTTTTGTTGGGTGTTTCTTGTGCAAATGTAGTGATATTTCTTTTTCCGTGCAACATTTTCGTGCCGTATAGCGCAAAAAGCAGTGAATAGCATCCTATCCACTGCTTCTTGCATTCTATCCGCGTTCACGGTCCGTGAGGTCGTCGAAGAGGGCAACAAACTTATCTCCCATGATGTCGGCAGATTTTTCTGCCAGCACTCGCTGTGAGATGCTCAGCGACACGTTGAACCATGGCTTCTTCTGTCTCGGCTTACCTTTCCATCCGTGTTCCCTTCGCCATTCCATCGACATGAAGGGAAGGTCGCCTCCGTTGCCATGGCGGAAGCCGTTGCCCACGCCTCGGTCGACGAAGATGCCATAGTGGACGAACTGGAAGGCCATTGTGGCCGCGAACCCATCCACAACGGGTGCTGCGCGCCCAACGGACGACAACAGGCGCCCCGTGTCGATGGCTCGGAGGCGGGCGATGCGGTCGCGCCAGATGCGCACCATCATGTCGCTCCATGCCCCGGTATATTGTTCGAAGTCCCGCTGCGGGTCATTCGTCTGTCCATTCTGTGCCATCATAGATGAGTTCTACAGGTTCGTCAATCGTCACCATGAAGTATAGGCCCGTACAGCCCGACGCGAAGTATTGGCCGATCTCCGTGGTCGGCATGGCCTCCACGCGGAGATAGACAAGAGAGGCTTCCATCTGGTCGCGGTCGCGAATGAGGCGGCTCTGCATCTGGCGGAGCACTTCCCGGCAAGTGGTCAGCTTCGCGAGGCGATCCTCTTCGTCTCCATATTCATAGCGATGGAGGATGAAGACGGTGAACGTGCGACGCTGGAACCATCCTCCGCCTTCGCGCACCGTTTCTCCCGTTGTCACGTCGTCTGTGCAGATGAAGCCCTTCTCCATCTGCCATCCGTCAAGCACCCCTTGCAGCCCGTCGATACCCGTGCAGGTGCAAGGATGAAAGCCATGACTGGCCGCCAGACGATTCTGGCGGGCCAGTCTGGCCATGTAGTCGTTGAAATCAAAGAACTTCTTGGTCTTGTGCATGTTTAGAGCTTAATCAGATCGTTGATGTCCATGTTCTCTTCACGGTAGTGCTTCGTGAATTCCTCGTAGGTCTCGCCATTGAAATACTGCAAGTGGGAGGCAATGTTGTCCATCGTCACGGTGTCCACTTCTGGCTCGTCGCTCATGGATTCGCAGTTGAGCTCGTCGTCGACGAGGTTGATGTAGGCCGCCAGGGCCAGCACCACCGTGATGCCCGTGATGCTCTTCGTGATGAGATCGATGTCCTCCTGCTCGCGGATGAGCGAGAGATTATAGGTCATCTGCATGACGGGGCGGCCAACGGCTGCACCCTGATCATCGATGCCGCCCACACCTTCGCTGACGAGCCGCAGCAACTCCGTGCCGTCGCCTTCAGCCGAATCAGCCACCACACGCAATGTCTTCACCTTCTGACACCGTGCGAGCAACGCCTTCCAATCGATCTTCGGACAGTTGTCCACGATGAGTTGCGTCACGGCCTCCGTTCCTTCCAGCGTCAGCCCCTTGTCTTCCAGTTGCTGGAGATACTGCAAGGAGATCGTTGTCAGCGTGGCAGGAAGCGTGAGCGACGTGATGGGGGCACCCTTGGCCAACGTCACGCTCTGGAGATTCGTTCCGCCCGCATCGAGGCTCGTGAGCAGCGGCTGTCCGCTCAAGTCCATGGCACCATTCGTTCCGGCTGTTGAAGCCTGACTCTGTCCATGGACGTTGATGGTGCGAAGCTGTGCACAGGAAGAGAGGGAGAAGTTCCATGCCGAAGCCGAACCCTTGCCGCCGCTCGGCACATGGGCGTCGAGCACGCGGAGCGCACGGCACTGGTTCAGGTTTATCGTGCCCGACAGTACACTGCTCGCCCCCGTGAGGTCGAGTCCGCGAATTCGGCTTGCTCCATAAATTCGAATAGGATCGTTAACGGTCAGGGCTCGGCTGATGGAGAGTTCGCAAGTCTCCCCCTCCATGATGCGGTCGGAGGTCTGTAGCTTGGCGTTGTTGTTCGTACCCCAGCCGAAGTAATACTCATCGGCAGAGGTGATGACAATCCTGCTCGCAGCTTGTGAGGCTTGGCGCGTGAGGTAGGCATCAATCATGTCCGCCGTCCATGACGGCAACCCCCATTTGGCATCGAGCAGGGAATAGCGGTTATCGATGAAGTGATTGCGGTGCATGAGGCTGGTGCCGTTCTCCGCGTACATGTAGTAGGCCTTCTCCATCGTGACCACACCGTTGCGGTTCACCTTGGTACCGACGGTTTCCGGGATGATATACTTCATCTCGCCCGAACGGTTATAGATGCGGCCGCACCAATTGCCCATCTGTTCCTCGTTGAGCATCTTCTTCAAGCGCTCCGTCGTGAGGAGGCGGCGAAGCTTCTCGGCATAAGTGCCGAGCCAGTCCTGACAATTCGCCAACAGGAGGCACCACAGAACGGAGTCGTGTCCCTCGAAGGCGTACTTGGACTTCTCGGCATCCCACGTCTCGCGGCTCATATTGTAGAGATACTTCAGCATGGAGTCGTTTCGCTTACCCAACTGGCAGTCTCCGTCGTAATAGGTGAAGTACCAAACGAGGCCGTCCCACGTGCGCATGATCATGTTCTTCACGCGTTGGTCAACCATGGCATTATAATCCGTCAAAATATACCACAGGCAGATGTTTGCCACGTTGAAATATTGCGGGAGCTCGTTTCTGAATTTTGCGCTCTTGAAAGATGCAAGGTTCTTGTAGCTCTTCGTGTCAGCACCGGCGGGAACGCATGCCTTCACCCATTGCCACAGGCGCTTGATGTCCTGCTTGTGAGTGTCGCTTGCGATGGCTTCTCCCTTCTCCGTGTCAGCACTGCTCCAGAAGGTGTCCTTCGGGTAATTGAACTCAAGCGCATCGTCAAACTCGCTGTCCATCTGTGCATCGATGTCCGCATCCACCTGCCAGTTGCCCAGCTTGGTCATGTTATTAAGAAACTCGAGCGCCATCTTGCGGTCCTCGTCGATGCCTTCGCCCTTGATCTTCATGCCCGTCACTTCGGCCCAGTCGCTCTTGTCATGGTTGAAGTTGTATTGTCCGCAATAGTGCGGATTCGCATCATCCACGGAAGTGGACGCAAACAGGTCACACGGCCAGCCGTTGATGCAGGAGCGGAGCGAGTTGTCCAGCTTCTGGGCTGGAGTCGGTGTCAGTTCCTTGAAGATGTCGTTGACGAGTTTCGCGACACCGGTATTGGTCGTCATGGAAGAATCGGAGAAATCCGCCTTCATGCAGACGACCTTCACGGAATGGCCGTCGCCCTCGAAGAGCGGGATGCTCAAGCCGCCTTCCCATTCGACGAAGCCCTTGCCATCGCCCTTGTCCACGAAGATCTGGACCTTTTCTCCCGTTGCACTCTTCGCGCAGTAGATACGAAGGTTCTTGACGGGATACTTGGTCGATGAGGTTCCCTGAATCCTGACCTTGCAATGGTCGATGCGGAACACCCATCCCCATGGCGTATAGATAAATACGTGGTCACAGGCAAAATCCTGCTTCTTGTTGACGCATGCCATGACATCATCCAGTCCCGTGCCGCTGTCAGCAGAGCGCACGAAATGCACCACGCCCTTCCCGCGTGCGATGAGCGTGCGCATGGAAGGTTCCCCCGTCTCGCCGATCACATTGTTCTCATCGTAGAGCGCAAACATCTTGCTGGTATCGGGGCGGCAGACAATGTGATTGTCCACCACGGCATCGTCGCTCAGGCTGGTCGTATAGCAGTGGATGGAGTAGACATAGAGATCCGCCGTATCGGACGAGAGCGTGATGTTCTGCGGCACGTCCTGACGGAGCACGTCCGTGACGAGATAGCTCATGGCACGTTCACGCGTGCCATTGATATAAAGCTCGATGTAGCGCTTCGCAGGATTCGACGTCTTGCCCAGTACGAAGCTCACGCGCATGCGGGTGTCTGACGTGAAGTTGGAGTCCACACCGACGGGAACGGTTGTCTTGATGGGCTGGCCGTCGCTGTCGAGATTCTCATCGTCAATTTGCACGGTGGAGCCTCCCGTATAGAAGGCTGCACTCTGGCCCGTCACCTTGAATCCGCGCTCGGCACCACCGGCGAGCTGCTCCATGCACGAGATGAGCACCCTGTTTCGCTCGCTCACGTTGCTCACCTTGATTTCCATCTCGACGGTCATGCCCGTCACCTTGGCGTCCGATGCAAAGGGCTGGAAGCCGATGACGGCCTTCGCTCCGTTGGTCAGCTTCAGGGCTTCGCCATCCTCGTCGCTCATCCATCCGTTTGTCTTCCAATCGAAGTTCTCGAAGGTGGTATGGATATCCTCCCCATAATCCCATGAGGCACGCTCATCAGGCTGTTCATCGTTGGAGCGTCCCGAAGCGGACAGCTTCATGGCAAGGTTGGCCGCATACTCTTCGAGTTCCACGCCGCTGCTTTCCACGTTGACCGTCATGTCCACAGCGGCCACGCCGCACGCCAGCGAAAGCTTCGTCTGACCCTGCGTGCGGAATCGGGTTGAATAGGCAATTTGTGTACGCTTCACGCTGAGCGTGCGCCTGGTCTGCGCTCCGACGGAAGGGATGATGGTCTCCGTGACAGGCGTCACGTCCATAAGGGGATTGTATGCGGCAAAGGAAAACTTCAGTTCTTCATATTGCTTTGCCGTGAGCGCGGGCTTCTGTGCGGCCTCTCCCATGAGGATGTTGCCGCTCTTGTCCGTATACATGACACCGACGAAGGGTGCATCCGCACCCGCTTTCAGAAAATGGCAATAGATGGAATCGGACAACAAACCGTCGCACTCCGCGACAAACTGCACGACATGGCGGCCGGCACTGAGGCTCGAGGCGGGTATCTGGAAGGACTTGGTGACGGAGCCGCCCGCAGCGGCCTGCTCAATGGGTTCCGTTGCTCCATCAAGGTACATGCGCACCTTGCGTGTACCCGAACCCGTCACGCGGATATTGAAGGAGATCGTCTCCCCGTCGAGGTAGCCACCGTTGTGGAGGCCTTCGCCCATCAGATGGTCGGTGGTGATGTTGAAGTCCTTGGCCGTCGCCTTGGCATAGGCACGCTTGCTCTGCACGGTGCCGTCGCTGAAGGTGACCGTCGGGATGACATACACCTCGATGGTTCCGGCCTGCACATATTCAGTGAGGTCGATGGTTTCCGTCGTGCCGGGCTTCACGTCCTTAAGCGTTGTCTGGAAGACCGTTGCCGTACCGATTTTTGCGGAGATGGCGAGATTGGCGGTCGTGCCGTCCGTCTGGCCGTCGGTGAGGTGGTCGTAGGAATAGGTGAGGCAGAGGGAATCCCCCAGCTTCAGCACCTGCTTGTCGAGTGTGGCGCTCACGCTGATGCTGCCACGGCCCGTGTCCGAAGAACTTCCGCCACCGCGAGGAACGGAGAAGGAGCAGATTTCATTTCCTTCCTGATTTCGGAGTGTCACCTCCGTTTCTGCCCCATTCTCATTCGTGTCGGCAGAGAAGAGGGTGTTGGCCTTCAGCTCGTTGATGGCAGTGGTCACGACAGCATTCGGCAGGAGGTTGTCGCTCTCTGTGCTGAGGGAATTGTCGACGGGAATGGTGATGTTCCCTTTTGTGTCGGGCTGTAGCTGTGTCTCTCCAAGGAAGATGGTAGCCACCTTACCTCCACCTCCGAAATCCCTCCACATCTCCAAGGTGCCGAAGGTGCGGCCTTCCGCATCGGTGCCGTCCACCATATCCTGCGTGCCGCAAAACTGTTTGCACTCCATCTCCGTGGGTGCCGTTCGATACGAGATGATCAGGCCGGGCTTGGCATACTTCACTTGCGAGGTGGTCTGATAGGCCAGCAGCTTGGCGATGGCGGTGGAGAGAGTGTAGTAGGCACCCGCATCGGGCTCGCCCGCCAAGTTGTTGATGTTGACCATTGGCTCTGTGCCCGCAGACAGCGAACCGAAGTCCTGCCAGTTGGAAGCAGCCGTGAAGATGGCTTTCTGCTCTGTGTCTTCTCCCGTCAGCTTGCCGATGAACTGATAGGTCTTCCATTGCTTCGCGTTGATGGCAAAGGAGATGATCAATCCGTCAGCCGCCTTGCCACGGTTCCAAGTGGCCACCGTGGCCGAAGCGAGGGTATAGTAGATCCCCTCGGACAGCGGCTGCTCTTGGGTCACATTGTAGATGGACGGGATGTTCATGTTGTCCATGCGCTCCTCCAGCGTCTTGCCACGGTCACCCGGAAAAGCTTCGGTGGCGCTCTCGCCCAGCTTGAGGTCGGAGCCTACGGGGACGAGCTCGTTGGAGGCGAGCCGATAGAGAAGATGGTCCCAGACGTTATAGAACAGACGCGGAACGTCGGCTGTATATTCCGAAGCGTCCGGGATGTTGGGAACGTTCACCCAGACACTGTAGTTCTTCATCTCATAGGTGATATAGAAGCAATGGTGAACTGTGGACCACGCCGGAGGATCCACCTCTGTCGTGATGGCGACAGAACGCTTCTCGATGGTGACGGGGAAGGAGCTGATCAGGCCGATGGGATAGACATGCGACGTGGCTTCACGGTCCAACTGCTTGGCCGATTGGGAAGCGGAAGCCACGGCTGCGGCAGCATCCTTCTTGGCTTCGTCTGCGGATGCTACGGCGGCATCTGCCTTTCCGGTGGCCGCAGTGGCCACGGTGGATGCCTCTTCGGCTTTGGCGAGAGCCGATGCGGAGGACTCCTTGGCGGCTGATGACTCGGAGAGTGCCCTCGAAGCGTTGGCGGCAGCCTCTGTGGCCGCAGCCTTTGCATCTGTGGCCGTCGTGTTGGCCGCGTTGGCGGTCTGGATGACCGACGCGAGGGTGGTCTGCAAGTTCTCGATGGCGCTTCGGCGTTCATCCTTCTCCTTCTTGACAAGGTCAGCTGCGGCCTGACGGATCTCCGCCACCTGAGCGGGAGTGATCACGCCGGCGGTGGTGTCGTTGACCCTAGGAATGGGAATGTCCACCACGGTGTCACTGCCACCTACCGTTGATGGGATACTGAATCGGAGGTTGACTTCGGTGGCCGACTCTTTCCATGTGATATTCTCTGCGGTGAGCGTCTGAGCCAATACTTCGAGTATAGATACGAACAGGCCGCCAACACGCTCATGCGTATTGGCAGCCTCGTTTACTTCGTCGCGAATGGCGACGGCTCTGGTGAATAAAGTTTTATCCATGCAATTCAAGTTTGATGATAGTACAAACTTAATTGCTGTTTTTTGTAGGGGAAAAGACGTCCTACGGCTTGTCGTCGAACAGTTCGGGCATCAAGATCCTCTGGTACGACTTATCCGAATCAGATTGAGCAAGGCGTACATTTGCTTGTATATGTGAAGGTCTTCTGCGAGTGCCATGGGAGATATTTATTGCGAAGATACGAATCATCTGCGAATCCTCCCCCATTGCCCGGCATAAAATGAAGCGGGGCTATGGGAAGAGGTGAAGAGATAAAGAGTTTAAGGGATTAATTTGCGGAAGAACAAGAGCACACGGGACGCACACAATTAGCATTGGTGCGGGCGCTGAAGCCCGAATTGCCGAAATTCATATGCACGCCCCAACTGCACGAAGAGTCGCATTCCGTGCTTGACCAATGCCAGACGAGTGGGAGGAGATTATCGATGCTGTACATCTTCGCCAAGAAGCCATTGATTTCCTTGCGGAATTCGGACACCAAACGGAGTTCGGAGACGGAAGGCAGATACCACTGGTTGTTATCTTCGGTCGCGGACTTATAGTTCCACGCGGCCTCGCAGGCAGGAGCGCCAATGATCCTGGACGTGTCGGCTTGGCCTGTACTCTGATCAATGGCAGCCTTGGTGTCAGCAAGCCCGGTGATGGTGTCGTACAGACCGGAATTGATGGATCCATAGTTCTGGACGCCCTTCAGATCTCGCCCGGCACAGCCGAATTTGAAGTCCGTGCTTCCATTGGAATCTTTGGCGCTATCCTTGGCGATGATAAAGCTTCGTTTGCGCGCGCGAATGCGAACTCCAATCTTGACATATCGGCTTTTGTTGTTGGCCGACATGCTGTTCCATTCGGCCTCCGTGAAGAACACGTTTTCGCTGTCCGTCTTTCTGATGCACGCCAGCGTGAGGTCGCGAAGCCCGCCCATCCAGCGGATATATTCCGCCATCAAGGACAACGGGCTCTCCATCGTGATCTCATTGAAGCCCTCTTCATGGAAGACCTTCACCATCTCTTGCTTGTTCATGCGCGCAAGAAGCGCATCTTGAATTGCTGTCATCTTCTTAGAATTGTCGTTATACTTCGTCGGATACGGGTCGCACTCTAAATTTAGACATAGGCTCGGTATTGGATATGGATCCGCTTCCGATATTAATAGCCCATTTAAGCGAGCTACTCCATTCCGCGCTCGACCAATATAGGTCACTCGAAAGCAGTGCGTCGGAACCCCAGAAGCTAGAAAATGCCTTGTTGATCTCCGAACGATAGCGATAGAGCACAATCAGCGGGCCAAGACCGGGCAGATGCCAGTCGCTCTCATCGTCCAGCGCGTCGCCATCCTCCTTGCGGTAGGAATGGTAGGCCGAAGCCCATTGAGAGGCTGGAGCGGAAGTGGCGGACGGGATGTCCTCGTTGGCCACGGCCTCGAGGATGAGTGCCGTGGATGCCTTGCCGGAGAAGTCGTTATAGGCCGCACCGATACCGACATTTTTCAGATCCGGAATATCCACCGACGCGTTCATCCATTGCATCGTGCTGTCGCCCTCCTCGTCCTTGGCATCCGCTGGCGCAAGCACGAAGGAATGGCCAAGTGCGCGCACGCGGAGGCCACGCATGAGGAACAGCTGTTTGTTTGCGTTTGTGAGCGTTTCCCATTCGCTCTGCGTGAAATACCAATGGCTGCCGTCACTGATGCGCTGGCAAGCAAGGCAGAGGTCGAGCAAACCGCCAGCCCACTTGATACGCTTGGCGAATTCTGCCGCCCGGGACGATTCCGTCACGTCGGCCATGCCGACAGACTGGAACGCTTCGGCAAGCAGACGTTTGTTTCTGCGGAGAAGCGTGATACTTTGTTCGTTGTTCATAATGATTCTGCTATTTGTTCATACGTTCATTCATATCTCGGGCTTCGCGCGCCTTCTCGTTGAGTTCGGTCAGGGCGCGCCAAGTGTCGCTGGAGAGGATTTGTGCCTCCTTGGTGATGTCTCCCCCCGTCAAGGCGCGAATCTCAGCGTTCATGACCTCCTCCAAGTCGGGAGCAGGAGCATCGGGGTTCGGAGATGTGCGGAACAGGTCGGACCATTTGGAAAAGAAGAACTCATGCAGGTGCTTGCACCATACGGCCACACCGTAGACCATTCCCTCCTCCTCCATTCGCTCGTCCTTCCGCCATATCTCCTTGTCGCGGTAGACGATATGCGCGATAGAGAGCAGAGCCTCCTTGTCTTGGCTGCGCAGATACCCCTGCCACAAGTTCTCGATCTTCAGGTAGTCGAAGAACGGAACATCATGAAGCAGCGGGTCGATGTGCGAGCCATGGCCATAGGCAATCAGACGCGGAGACGGGAACCGAGGCTCTTCCTCCATCCACGACAACTCCTCAAGGACCAGCGCGAAGTCTGCCGCCGTCATCGGTAGTCTTCGCCCGTTGCGGGAAAATAATCCTTCGGGATTACCGTCCGACAATGGCCTGAGCTGCAATCCGTTGCGGTTCATGAAGAATACCACTTTAGCCACATTCACCAATCGGGAATTGATGGTCATGTTGTAGGCAATATGGAGATCTTCATCATTGAGCTCTTCCCATGCAGCAGGGACCTTGAGATGAATCTCCTTCGGACGGAGGTCAGAAGAAGAATATGGGGTCTTCTTTTTTATTCTCATAGCGGGATGCATGAAATGCCAGATATTCCTTACTGGCCGTATATTCAGGAAGAGAATTCTTGAACTTCTCGGCTGTCAAACGGAGGTCTATCAGAGCGGATCTGAGCGACCGATCATATTTGTCCCCCATGACAAAGGTAGCTATGGTTCTGCATGCCGCCTTCAGAACGTACGTATATTCTGGCGCATCAAGGCCTCGCCGTTCGTGCTCGCAAAGGGCGTGCAGGAGTTCCTCACCGATGATACCACGCACAATTGATTCCGCATGGAGAAGTATGGGAGCAAGAGTGCGGTATTCGCGATCAAAGGTCTCTTCCCCCATATAACAGATTCCATAACTGCGCGCGATGGATGGGCACCAGATCAGACGAGAGAAAACCTCGCCAGCCATACGGGTGTCACTCCATTCCGTTTTGCTCAATCCAAGCAACAACATGTCACGGGCCGAGCTGGATCTCCGTCGAAGCTCTTCGGTCAGTTCGCTCACGCGGGCCGCACTGGCGGGAGCCTGATTCTGGTTGTTGACCACTCCGAAGCCCGTAGGGGTCAGCACGAGATCCAATTCAGGGACGGCACGGTAGGCCGCCTCCACGCACACCATGTGTTCAACGCGGGAGCGCAGTTCGTCCGTTTCGGGTTCGTAGCCGTCGAGGAGTTTGTTGGCCGAAGCCTTCGCCGCCTCCAAAAAAGGCTTCATCTTACGGAAGGTGCCGTCTGTCGGGCTGGAGAATGCCGGTACGGCAGCTTCAAAAAGGGTCTGAGTGATTTCAATGTTCATTGTCTTCTGTGTTTGGGTTTGTTTTTTTGGCGTCTGTATGCTGGTCGAGCGTCGTGAGCAGAATCATCGGAACTTTTGGTTCCACGTTGTCCCAACCATTCCACCAGCTGACGATTCGCAGCGGAAGAAGGAGCAGGTCGTGGAAGCTCATCTCGCAAGCCTGCTTCATGGTGAATAGCTCTCTCTTGTCGGAGCCGCTGTTGTTCATTTGGCTCTTGCCTGGTACTGCACCGATGAGATTAGGATGGATATTGTCCGCGTAGCAGAGCGTGTTGGCCGCCACGTTCACATCGTCGCTCCAGTCACCGCCCTCCTTGGCCGCTTCAAGGTTGTGGATGCGGATGTCGCGCACCTCGTGGCCGTCGGGGTTGACGTAGTACTGCGTGATGAAGGCCTTGCCCGAGTTCTCCACGCCCGCCACGAAGTCGCGGATGTGTTCCTTCTGTCTGTCTCTTATACACATCTGACGCTG
>ERZ1026886.1130-NODE-1130-length-12133-cov-84.201937_pt1 | contig 12133 bp, 10 predicted proteins | sample MGYA00380173_ERZ1026886 | MGnify/ENA primary metagenome ERZ1026886 (study PRJEB33269, sample SAMEA4719809) | human gut metagenome | biome: human-associated habitat; feature: organic feature; material: feces | place: Cameroon | collected 2013-10 ... | reverse complement strand
GCCAACAGCACCAGCCTTGGCTGGACATAATTCATGATGACACCACCAGCCAACCTGCCGATAAAGAACAGACCCATTCCGCCAAAGGCGAGATACAGACTGGCAGTCTGCTTCTCTATATGAATACTCTCCTCAGCATAGTTGATGAAGAAACTGTTCACACCCGTCTGGGCAGCCACATAAAGAAACAAGGTCAGCATACCGAAACCGAATGCCATCACTCGCATCGGCTTCTCCTCCACCATCTCGTTCGTATCCGCCTCATGCGCTCTCCTTGGGTCCGGCAACTTGATCCTTGACAGGACCAGTGCCACAGCAAGCACGAAGATACCCACCAGGGCATAAGGAATGGCAATGTTGACACCCGAGAACAGAAGCTGTCCGCCAACCAGCGGTCCTACAATCCATCCGATACCATTGAGCGACTGCGACAGGTTGATTCTGCTCTCCGCCTTGTCAGGATGTCCCAGTACCGTAGTATAAGGATTCGCACTCGTTTCCAGACAGGTCAGTCCGCATCCTATCACAAACAGCGACAGAACGAAGAAGTAGAAACTGTTGATCCTGCTTCCCGGTATGAACATCAGGGCACCGATACCGAAGAGAACCAGTCCTGTTATCACTCCCCTCCTGTAGCCCCACTTCCGGATAATCCATCCGGCAGGCAGTGCCATCAGAAAGTAGGCACCATAGACAGCAGCCTGCGTCAAGGCCGACATCGCCTTGCTGATATGGAACGACTCCTGGAAATGCGGATTCAGCACCTCCAGGATGCCATGGGCAAAGCCCCACATGAAGAAGAGGCTGCTGATGATGAGGAAGGGCACCAGATAGTTATGCCCTTCGTATCTGAAGATGGATGGCTTCGTCATGATTCTCTGCAAATTTAAGACTGTCCTTTACTACCAGTGCCAGATAACCGCCGCCACCGGCTCCCGGCATCTTCCATGCCAGTACCTCCTCCATGCTGCTGTAGCGGTCAATCATCGGCTGCACACTCGCCTCCGGTTCTATCACACCATTGATAGACGGATTCACCATACCCGGGAACATCGCAATCTGGGCCTCGAAAGATGCCCTGTATGCTGCAGCAAAGGCATCGAGGTCGTGCGCCAGAATCGCCTTCCAGCAGGCATCAGCTGCATCAGCCAGCGCCTTCACCTTCTCAGGCGTGATATCCTTACCTTCCACCACACTGCATCCCGCCCTTCTCGGTTCCATCGGAATCATCACCAGATGGTCTTCCAGGAAACGGAGGGTCATCTCATCCTGCGTACTCTCAATCTTCTCCGGCCAGAAGTTGTTGTCATAATAATGACGCACCAGACCGGGAACACAGATACCGATAGAATCCTGGGCACCCGAGATGATACCATCATGACGCTCCGGATTGTTCTCAAAGCAGAATACCAGTCGGGCGAGCATCTCCGGATCCATCTTCGGCAACTTCACCGGCCATATCTTCTGAATCATCTTACGGGTAGAGGTAGACAGACCGCAGCGGTCGCGCACCTCAAAGGTCGGTTCCAGCGAGATGGTAATCGCCCATCCCGGATGATACATGCTCACATAAGGCTGGTCAATCCAAGTACCAGCCAGATCCAGACGGGTAGGAATCCCCGCCTCCTGTGCCGAATTATCAGATACGTTCGATAACGCCTTCTTCAAGTCAGAAGAAGACCGTGCCTTCAAACCCGCATGAGGAGTACGCTGGAGTTCGACATATTCGATGCCCCTTTCCTTACAAATCCTACGTTTCTCATCAGACCCACCTTCAGCGTTCACCACAAACACATCCGGTTTCACCTTATCAAGAGTTGGCAGGAAATCGATGACTCCGCTTCCCTCATTGATATACGCATCCTTCACCGCCTTGATATTCTTGACCATGAATAGCCTTTCCTCCTGCGGAAACATAGGCTTGCGATGCTTATACTCCAGATAAGTAGCATCCGATCCGATACCCACATACAGGTCACCATACCGTGATGCCTGCTGGAAAAACTCCACATGACCGGAATGTAGCAGGTCGTAACAACCGCTTACAAAAACTTTCTTCTTCATTTGTTGTTTATTTGTTTATCTTATTTGTGTCGTAACCGCCAGAAGAAGTGCCAAGTTCTAAAGATAGGCTCACTTAGTGCCTCAGCAGGAAAATACCTCACGAGCCTCATATCCCTATACACCCTTTGGAGATTATGTCCAAGCTGTGACCTACCAAACCGATTCCGGGCATCATGCTTTCCGAAGTTCCCGGCTTCCAGCACCTCATTCAGCACAAACTTACCATACTTCTCATTCGGAGGAACGATAAGGCGAGAGGCAGGCGTGCGATGCAAGCCATTGGGATACATCAATGCATTCCCCAGCCCTTTCAGGATACAGGTTCTAAATCCCTTCTTCCAGAACCATTCAGAAACCTGGATGGCAGATTCGTTCAGTCGAACATTCGCTTTCTCCAACATTTGCTTGTCTGTTATCATAATCAATATTTCATTCTATTTATCAAACATCTGAAATTTTGATATATATCATTTTCCGACATATTAAGATATTCTAATGTATTTCTGATGTTACAATGTTTATTGTAAGGCGCATCGCTCTCTGTAAGAATTCTTTCTTTAGGTATTGTTGATAATATTTTCCTTCCATTAGCCGATTTCGTCATGGCTTCGTTTACAGAGAAATAATATCCTGCTGAAATGATATTTGTTATCAACGATATGCTTCCTGAATACCAATGAAAAATAACGTTTGGTATCCTGTATTCTAAAAGTAAAGCAAGTAACTCTTTCTCTGCTTTTCGAGAGTGCACACTTACAAGTTTATGGGTATCACCAGATATTTTAGAAAGGATATGTCTCAAACTTTTTATTTGAATGTCTTTTGAATTTGAATATGCAGAAGAAAAATCCAACCCTATTTCTCCTATGTATGAAGTGAAATTAACGAGACTGTCAAACATAAGCAATTCATGATGTGATGTGGCAGCCAACTGTGGGTGGAAACCTAGTGATAAACGTATGTGTTTATATCCCACAACATGTGCTTTTCCCATTCTATAATGACTTGGCAGATTTGTCATTCCTATAATTATATCACCGTGGCTTTCAGCCTTACTGATATAATCTGTAGGATTTTCCATCATATCATAATGGCAATGTGCATCTATTATCATACGATTCCTGCTTTACCTTTGATTTCGGGAGTTCCTTTTCTTGCAATCCAATCTTTTACTTGCTGATATGAATGTAACGCTAACGACACATAATCATCAAGTTCCTGCTTGCTACGTATTCCATTCATAAAGAGTTCTCTTCGGATGATATTTGCATCCATTCGGTTCTTTATAAAATACAATAAGGCATTGAAATCATGGTTTCTTTTCTGTTTATGAATATTCAAATTGTACTTGGTTCCATGCATGACATCGGTTCCAACATATTCTGCTGAATCCAATCCTATAATATCTAAAGAAACTCTTCTATACAAACATGGCAGACACATTCCGCAATGAGTGATTTTTTTATTACGTATAACGTCACCTGGTTTATCCCAATGACTATTATGCCCTCTTTTTGCACAAGAACAAGATTTTGAGTATAATTGTCTTAAAATTACACTCTTATTCACATCATTATCACAGTCTTTCATCATGTCTGCTTTTGATTTCAATCTGTATGGATTGTAAAAAGTATTGTTGATACCGACCAATTGAAGTGCTTCTTGTATTCGTTTTATGAATGTGGGATGAGTAGTCCTTGTACTGCAAGCACTTCTACGTCCGCTATCCAAAGGTATATTTATTGATATTGTTCCATTTTCGGGTACTATTAGTGGAGTGTTTGGTGATATTTTATGGGCTACGTATATTCCAGCAGCAAAAAACAACAATGACCTTGAACGGAATGTGCTTTCTGATGGAGTTCCCTTTACATTCCATGACTTAGGCTTTAAACCTGCATTTAGAAGTACTTGCTCAAATTTGTTTTGGAAAATGTTGTTTTCTCTGCAATATCCTAAAATGCTTTTTTGGTCGCTATGTTCTTTACCCAATTCCATATGAGAAACAAGCAGTATCTTTTTGTTGGCAGACAACGTATTTGTTTCATCAATAAAACCAATTAATGAGTCTAAACCACCAGAGAACAAAGCAACTTTTTCAAACTCTTGTAGGTCGTAATCTCTAATATTTTTGGTCGGACGATAATCATAAGGATTTGCTTGAACGAAATGTATGTTCCAATTGTCTCCAGTAAGAAAACTTATGGCTCTATTAAAAACCTCGCGTCCATGAATCATCATGGCAAGATTGATAACAGGTACATCCAACAATACTAAATCTCGCTTCCATCCATCGTCTGAATATAACAAACGATGGACTGCTCTATCTACATTATATACTATCAAGGCTAATACAAGAAAGTCAAAAGCAACAGATGTTGTGTCCCGCGAGAACTCCCATAGTTGTTTGGGATTGAATTTTGTATCGACTGAGCGAATTTGTCCGTCAATTCCTTGGAAAGAAATAGTAAAAGTTCCAAATACTTCACTTGTTCCTGACGGAGTATAATTGATGTTTATTCTTGTTTCCATATATCTAAAATATCGGATGTTAATGAATCAAGATAGTCTTTTCCGTCTTGGCTATTGAAGTCGATTTGGGTCATTTCTTTGCTCAACTTCTCGTCCAATTCGTTATGCAACCATCCCCTGATCTCTCTTTTTATATCCTCAGGATTGCTTCCTTTATCAAATATGTGACTTTGAAACAATTCCGCAGAGTATTCCAATATATACTCCACTTCAAAGGTTATAATCCATTCACAAATATCATCTTCGCTTGCGTTTTGAAGCCTATCTTCTATCTCTTGTCCATCTTTGCAATCTGACAAAATATCATTCAGTACTTTATCCATAGCATAGGTTGCTGCTGCATCATCCATCGTGGAATCATTGTCTCCAATAATTTCATTCAGCAGTAACTCTTTAAAATCTTGTGGCGTTTTTGGCTTTTGTGCATCAGGTAAGTTGTCAACTCCCAAACTTGCTATAAGTCCATATTGCTTGATACCATTTAGGACGGCTGTCAATCTTGTAACAGCTCGTCCTCCTGCACGACCAAACGAACTGCCTCTACGACCTCCATGTCCACCGTTTCCTCCGCCTCGATACAACCCATTACCAAGTGCCGTACCAAAGTTTCCTATAAATTTTGCATTTGTCACAGAATTATTTCCTGTCCCATTTACAATGCTCGTCATGGCACGTTTAGTGGCTGTCCAGTTTGGAGTCGATTTTAAATTATGAGATTGTGATGTACCCATGTTTATTGTCTTTGATTTCTTCGTTCTATAGCCTTTGACAAAGGTTTTGCTTTGGGCAATGTATCTATATAGTTACGTATTTCCTCACTTGAAGACTGCATCCTAACAAAAAACACATCCGCTTTTGCATCAATATTTTCTGTTCGTATATTGCTGAATAATAATTTAATTCTGTCAATGTTATTACTTAACAATAAATTGTTCTCGTCGCAATTCAGTATTCTCCAACAATTCTCTGATTTCGGATCTTTTCTTAGATTATCGTTTATCAAATGGATAATCATGTCTTTTTCCGAATCGTCACAAGCATGAATAATTCCTGGCAATCCCCGTTTCATCGTAACAATCGTTTGCAAGGTACACAATCTTTGAAACAGCAACATGACTTTACTCGTGACCAACGAGGCTATTGGTTTTTCATTCTTCAATGCATCGCGTGCTACCCAGAAGTAATTTTGCAGATTTATATCTTTCAGTGACGGTTCTGAACTTAGCCATTGCTTCAAGTAGTCTGACGACCAGTTGTCTTTCCATTGTGGGTTTTGGATTCCCTCTTCTGTTTTTGCTTCTTGTTCTACGTCTTCCAATGGCAAAACGCCTCCATTCTCATTTTGAAGTTTATACAGTTCTTCAAATCGGGAATTATACAGTGTATTGTATTCCAGTACCATAATTTTGGTTAGCACATCGGGACGAATATCCCTAAATCCTGCTACATCTGCTAACTCTTGGCGTACATATAAAGTATTCAAAAATCGTTTGAGTTGCCTTGGATTTCCATTCAAGAATTGTTTAATAATCGGAACTATCGGCAAACGATATTCTACCGCATTAAAATCTACATTTTGAATATTTGCCTTGATGTCATCTATATTGTACTTGGAATGCTTGTCTGTTTTTCTGAATTCCAAATATTTCTGATGGATTTCGTTGAAATGTATCTCACTCAAATGATTTTTGCATAAAAGAAGCGTGATATAGGTTTCTTGCTCATTGTCCGACAAGCGCGGCAGTTTGTATGGTAATTGAATAAGTTTCTCTAGATAGTCAGAAAACGGACTGGATATATCTTCTTTCTTCATCTGAATAGGATAATGCTGACTTATGGCATATTCAATTATACGTTCATCCGCACCAATCACGAAAGCTGTTTTCTTTACATTTACGAACAACTTGACAGCCTCCAAACATCCGATAATTCTTTTAGGATCACATCTATCTAAATCATCAACATAGACAATAACGGCTTTATATCCCATGTCATTAACCAAATCCTCGAAAAGTTCTCTGAAAGTGGCAATGAATTTTGAAGTATTACCTTTGGTTACATCTTCAAGTAGGTTGTTATATTTATCCTTTCCCGTTATCTTATCTATGTCATCCTTTTTAGGTAGCCATTTCTTCATCCAATCAGGAGTCAGGTTGTCATATGCTTTTTTAAGAATGAAGACACCAACTTTCAGAAAGTTTATTCTTGCAAGTAAATCGTCTGCTCGCTCAAATACATCTTTCCGTGTGTTAATGTCTTTGTCAAGTGCTTCCAATATACTTTCTATCATTGTCAGCTTGGTGGAGTCATAACTCTCAAACTGCCAACTGTTGAAATAAACTTGGAGTATGATGTTATGGTACTCATTCACTTGGGATTTTTCCCATTCTTGTAATGACTGCTGAAGCAATAACATCAAACTGCTTTTTCCAGATCCCCAATTGCCAAACACTCCAATTGAGATAGGCAACATGGCATCATTCAATATTATCTTTTTGAGCAAGTCTGCATGAACTTGATAGCCTAACAAATCTTGCGTTGTTTCATTGTCTGACCACATAAATTACATGTTTTATGATTTAATTTATTTTGCGTAACTACTCAGCACCCCTATGTGAATAAATCGAACTGAGCCTCTTTTGAATTTGAAGTGAGGCTCAAACAAACTTCAATAGAGCCTTACGTAAACTTTATCTAAGCCTCAAACCAATTTGAAATAAAGCTTACTTCAAAGGCAAATGAAGCCAGTTTCAATCGCAAAAAAGCCTTTTTGCTTAACAGCATTAGCAAAATCGTGAGGGATGCGTGAGAGATAAATTTCCGCTTTTAGGTATCGGTCACGCATATTGTTCCTTTGATTACCAACAGCTTATCCGATTTCTTCCAGAAAATCGTGATGGGTGAGAGATGAGCAAAGGGATTGGAGTGTCAACCGCCAAACACTCACTCCCCTATTGATACTTACTATAGCACTCCATAGCAGCACTTCTCTCCTATTCAATCATCAAGAAGAATTGGAAAGGGATTACTTCCCAAACTTCTCACAAGCCTCTTTATACGTATCGAGACTTCCAATATCAAATCTCCCTGCTGTCATTTTCCAGGCGTGCATCTCCACCTGTTCCACCATATAATGCGCAAGATTACCTGGGGCATCCTTGCCACAACCATTCTCTACGGAATGTCTTACTTTATCCAAATCCTTCTTCAAGTAAATATAGAATGGTGGCACTGCCCAATGGCTCTTTGGCTCCTGAGGCTTCTCCTCCATATTCAATACCTTGTCGTTATCATCAAGCACTATCACACCTGTGCGCTGCAGCTTCTCTATACTAGGCTGCTCATGACACATGATGCACGAAGTACCCTTTGCCTTGGCAAAATCCACAAACTCCTGGAAACTGAAGAAGAGGATGTTATCGGCTGCTACCACCAACATGTCATCATCAATCTTCAACTTGTCCATCGCAAACAGTAAATCACACACGGCACCCAGTCTTGTGTCATTCGTCTCCGTGCCGTCATCCACTATCGTAACAGGCTTCGTATAACTCTGTTTCGATGCCCACTCCTCAAAGATACCAGCAAACTTATGGTTCGTGATGATGATGTGCTCATCAATCTCCGGAATCTTATCAATATCATCGAGCATTCTTCCCAATATCGTATTCTCACCAATCTTCAACAATGGCTTCGGAAAGTTCTTGGTCAACTCACCCAATCTTGTGGCATATCCTGCCGCTATCACAATATTCTTCATAATATACACAAAACAAATTAATTCTTCACTCTTCACTTAAACGAATCTCGCTCCATCATCCGGCTTCACCCAGAATACCTTAAATGTCTTCTCATACTCAGGGAACTTTTCCAGATATTGACGGGTCAACTCCTTCTCTACGTTCTCCTTACAAGCAGGATCCACCAAGGCAATGCAAGCACCCTTGAAACCTGCTCCAGAAAATCTGCCACCATATACGCCCTCCAAACTGCGCATAATCTCATAGATGGCTATCAACTCAGGCGAACCACACTCATAGTTATGGATAGAAGACTCGCAAGAATCAAAGCACAACTTTCCAAAGAGTTCCAGATTACCCGTCTCCCATGCCGTCACACCCTGTCTTACCCTGCGATACTCCGAGTAGAAATGCTCGGCTCTGCGGGCAAAGCGGGCTGGCATCCTGTCTTTACATGCCTCATACGACTCCTTAGGAATATCTCTCAGGAAAGTCTTGTTAAACTCCTTCAATGGCTGATTCTGATACGCCAGCACATTCCATGCTGCCGTCTTGCACTCATATACACGAAGATTGTAATCACTGTTCACCAGACTTCTCGTCAAGCCCGAGAAGAAGATACCGATTTCAAATTCCTTCATCTCCGGATTTCGTTTTATGATGCGATAATCATCACTGTCACAGTCCAGGAATAGCAAACCGTCCTGTTTTCCCAGGGCGATACATGCCTGGTCGAGCAGACCATTGTTCAGTCCGATATACTCTCGCTCCGCCTCCGAAGCAATCTTCACCACCTCGAAAGGTTGGAGCAGAATATCATTAGCCTTGGCAAAAGCCATTACGTAGGCGATAAGTACAGCAGCACTGGATGACAATCCTCCCACTGGCAACGAACCCTTTACCACGCCATTGATACCCTTCTTCAGGTCAAAGCGTTTCTTCAGTGCGTATTTGGCACCTCTGGCATAGTCGCCCCAGTGCATCTCTCTTACCAGCGTTCCTTTAGTAATGTCAAAATCAACAACACCATCAAAGGTGCGTGACTCCAAGTGTACCTTGCCATCCTCATTGGGCGTAAACCACAAATCCACGCCCTTGTCAATGGCGAAACCTGTCACGATACCATGCTGATGATCCACATGAGCGCCCAACGGACAAACCCGATAAGGCGAAAAAATATGATATTGAAATTCCATACGATATTTATTAATAGATTAGCTTTAAGTAGCCTGTCAACTATTAATTGTTAACTATTAACTGTTAACTATTAACTATAATATTCCTTGTACCACTCTGCGAAGGCTCTCAGTCCCTCTCTCAAAGGAGTAGCTGGCTTATACCCGAAGTCCTCCTCCAGTGGAGTAGTATCAGCATAAGTCACAGGCACATCGCCCGGCTGCATTGCCACCAGTTCCTTATGCGCCTCAAAGTCATAGTCCTCAGGAAGCACACCGGCACGGATCAGTTCCTCCTGCAGGATGCTTACAAACTCCAGCAGATTCTCAGGATGCGAGTTGCCGATATTGTAAACCTTGTATGGAGGGATAGGCAAACCGTCCTCACCATTCTGCTTCTCAGGCGCATGCTGCATCACTCTCATGATACCCTCCACGATGTCATCCACGTAAGTGAAGTCACGCTTGCAGTTACCATAGTTGAAAATCTTGATGGTATCACCCTTCACCAGTTTATTGGTAAATCCGAAGTACGCCATGTCCGGTCTTCCCGCAGGTCCATACACCGTAAAGAATCTCAAACCTGTACTTGGAATATTGTAAAGCTTTGAATAGGCATGAGCCATCAGCTCGTTGCTCTTCTTCGTAGCAGCATAGAGGCTCACAGGGTTATCCACCTTATCATCGGTAGAATAAGGCACCTTCTTGTTTGAACCATAAACAGAAGATGAAGAAGCATAAACCAGATGCTCTACCTCATGATGACGGCAAGCCTCCAGAATATTGTAGAAACCTATCAAATTACTCTGGACATAAGCATCCGGATTCGTGATGGAATATCTCACACCAGCCTGGGCAGCCAGATTCACTACCACCTTTGGCTGATGCTCCTCAAAGAGTTTATCCATCACCGCCTTGTCAGCGATACTGCCATATACCATGGTAAAACCCTCAAACTCCTGAAGTCGGCGAAGTCTCTCCTCCTTGATATGCACATCATAGTAGTCGTTCATATTATCGATACCCACTACCTTGACGTTCTTCACTTCCTTTAACAGTCTAAAAGCCAGGTTGCTGCCGATAAAGCCAGCAGCACCTGTCACGAGGATTGTCTTCCCCGTTAAATCAACATTATATTGTACCATTTTAGTCTCTTCTAAAAATATCACGTGTATAAACTTTCTCCTTGGCATCATCCAGGCAGGCATCATAGCGGTTGGCTATAATCGCCTGGCTCTGCTTCTTGAACTGCTCCAAGTCATTCACCACCTTACTGCCGAAGAAGGTACTGCCATCTTCCAGAGTTGGCTCATAGATAATCACCTCGGCACCCTTTGCCTTGATGCGCTTCATGATGCCCTGGATGGCACTCTGGCGGAAGTTATCGCTGTTACTCTTCATCGTCAGGCGATACACACCAATCACACACTCATGCTCCTTACCGGCATCATAACTGCTGTTTTCGTTATAATATCCAGCCTTTCTCAACACGGCATCAGCGATGTAATCCTTGCGGGTACGGTTACTCTCCACAATCGCCTCAATCAGGTTCTCAGGCACATCAGCATAGTTTGCCAACAACTGCTTTGTATCCTTAGGCAGACAGTAACCGCCATAGCCGAAGCTAGGGTTGTTGTAATGTGTACCGATGCGAGGATCCAGACCTACGCCGTCAATGATAGCCTCAGAATCCAAGCCCTTCATCTCAGCGTAGGTATCCAACTCGTTGAAATAGCTTACACGAAGTGCCAGATAAGTATTGGCGAAGAGTTTCACGGCTTCAGCCTCCTTCATACCCATAAACAGAGTATCGATGTTTTCCTTGATAGCACCCTCCTGCAGCAAAGCCGCAAAAGTCTTGGCAGCCTCCTTCAGCATCTCCACATCCGTTACACGCTTGATAGCCTCATTCTCCTCAGCAAATTCAGGGCGATCGATAATCTTAGGATAGCCCACGATGATACGACTTGGATAGAGATTATCATAGAGTGCCTTGCTCTCACGAAGGAACTCCGGAGAGAAGAGCAGGTTGAATTTCTTCACGCCCTTCTTGGCATACTTCAGATAGAGACTACGGGTATAACCCACAGGGATGGTACTCTTGATAACCATCACAGCATCAGGATTCACCTCCAATACCAGGTCGATAACCTCCTCTACGTGTGAAGTATCGAAGTAGTTCTTCACTGGGTCGTAGTTGGTAGGAGCAGCAATCACCACAAAGTCAGCATCCTTATAAGCTGCCTTGCCATCCAATGTTGCCACCAGATTCAGCGGCTTCTCTGCCAGATACTTCTCGATATAATCGTCCTGGATAGGAGAAATCTTGTTATTCAGTTTCTCCACCTTCTCAGGGACCACATCCACTGCACTCACATGATGGTGCTGAGAAAGCAAGGTTGCAATACTCAGTCCCACGTAGCCAGTTCCGGCTACTGCAATTTTCAAGTCTTTGAATTCTTTCATTTTTCCTAAATAATAAATATTGTTGAAAATGGAACTGATGCCTATTGACGAGCAATAGGCTCAGTTCGAATAAATAGTTAGATCACTTCAAACTCACTCATCGCCTCTCCCCATCTGCGCTTTACTTCCTTGAATTCATCTTCGTCAACAAACTCT